>Ga0307511_10007830_pt1 | contig 10729 bp, 12 predicted proteins | sample 13_EM_MG_FD_200266 | JGI IMG/M metagenome (GOLD analysis project Ga0307511, IMG submission 200266) | Populus trichocarpa ectomycorrhiza microbial communities from riparian zone in the Pacific Northwest, United States - 13_EM | ecosystem: Host-associated > Plants > Roots > Unclassified | place... | reverse complement strand
TTAAACAAAAAGGTGGCGGAGCAGTACAGAGAACTAAATGATATTGTAGATGCAAACCTTTTCAGGTGATAAAATGTAGAGGCGTTGCTTCTTTGGAAGTGCTGGTGCAGGACCGACATCATGTTCGCAGAGATGTTCCTTTGATGAGTCTATATAATCTTTCAAGGGTCTTGGCTAGGAAAGTTGGGTGCTGAATCATATATTAAAAGGAAGTACTTAAGCAATGGCAAGTGTAAATAATAGGAATGAAAGGCAAAACCATTTATTTATTAGTAGAAAACTCAAGTAATAACTGTCATAGGAATGAATATAGAGTAATGAGATAGTGGTGTCAATCAGCCCAACATCTTGAAATCAGAAAATAACAATTAAAAAAATGATATGGTTGAAAAAGGATTCCACAGGATGACATTTGGATGTTGAATAACATATTAAGAATGAAAGGGAAAACCATTTATATATTAGCGGAATAGTCAAACAATAATTGTTAAAGGAATGTACATAGAGTAAACGAGACAGTGGCTTCGGCTGGTGCATCATTTTTGTATTGGGAAATAACAAATAAAACTTTATCATGGTTGAAGCAGCATCCCGTAAGATGAGAAATTTATGGCACAATACATGGAATATTGTTTATGTGTGAGCAAGCGAACCAAACCTGTCGTGTGGCCTAGCATCAGCGAAGATTAATGCTCTTTTTGACTGAGGATGGCAGTTGTCATGGAACGTGTCTTTTTGCTGAGACGTGTGCTGCTGTGAAGTTGGAGTCTGAATTTGAGACTGATCTACACTCAAGGGATCTGCTAGGTTCGGTGTTGGAGGGGTGACAGGTATGGAACTTCCATCATCAGTGGCTATCGGGCCTGTTGTGTCAGCAACTTTAATGGGGCTAGTCGGGTCAAGATATGCTTCAGTTGCAATGTCATCAAAGATGTTGCAAACATATATTTCACATCTGTTGAGTATAGATTTGTAGACTCCAAATCGAAGTTGAAATATTTTTGTTTTGTTTAATTTCTCAATCATTTGAGGTGGAACAATAAATGGGTCAGTGAATTTTTTGTCGAACACCAAATGATGAGCTGAAGCATTGAAAAAATACTCAGCTGTCTTACCAGAGAGAAGAAAGTCTGTGACATCTTGACCATCGCTGACGATGCAATTAATTCTTAACCTAAAAGAGATTAAAAAGTGTTTTAGTTAATAACGAAACAAAAGCACGGGGAAAAATCGCTTAAAACTTTTGAAAATGCAAAGTTGTCTTGGTATGTATGGTAGTTGAACCATGGAACTGGTGCAGAGGTTGGATAGTCATGCTCCATGCATTGCAAATTATTAGGGAGTCCAGAGAGTGGCTCGTTACAATCTGGACAGCTCTCGCATCACCATCCCTTGAAGAGATCATAATCCACTATAAAAGCTTTGCATGTAAATCTTTCATTCTGCACGTGCCAAGTAAAGTAGAAAGTTATACAATTTTTTTATAAAAATGACTGTAATCATAATGATAGTATTTAGTTGGAGGACTATTAGCAAATCGAATGAATAGAAATTAAAACTTATCTACATGTATTCATGGTAAGTTAACAAATATATTACCATGAAGAATTTTTTTTCCAAGTAATAAATCAACAACATGAGGCAATCACATTAACTTAATTCTCATATGTAAGGTCGTATTAAGTCATTTATAAGTCATTTTTGTCCAAGAAATAATTAAACAGCTTTGTTTTGCTTCTAATAAGAAATATTTAAAAACAAATATAATAGATACCTTGTGCTCGAATGGGTCTATACAAAGGATCTTTCTGATTGTTCTCCTATTTTCATTTATTTGAGTTTCTAATGATAGAACAGCTTGTGATGATGGAGGTAGCTGGTGCAAGTGAACATGCATTTGACCGTAGCTACGTAAAGATAGAGAAAAAGCCGTTGAGAATTAATTTAAATATTAATACATAAATTGGATTTCAATAAATGTAAAAGGTTCGAAGAATATAGAAGTTTACTAATGTTTGTATGCTAATAACTCTGGTATGTTTGGGTGAAAATACCAAAGTGAAGCTGCGGTGCCAATCAGATTTGCAGATCTTATAAAGAATGCAACAAATACATATTTACTGGTGTATATTTAATGTCAGAAGGTTATGAAATTTTAATTGAAAAGTTAAGAAAATGGAATCATGGTAGCTTTTATCATAGAATTAAGTATGCCCCTAAATTCAGAGACACGAAAACCAGTAAAAGCAACGATGACCGGAGAATCTTGTTTTGCCAAAGAAGCCTAGTCAAAGCTTCGAGCAATGTCACCCCATAAAGTAATGCGAAGCTCCTCACCTCTAAACGAAATAAAAGTATATTAGACTAATGCCATGAGGAATTGAATATAATAAATAATTTTAATTTATTATCAACCGTATATTTTCAAGAATGAACTCCATCTTATCCTCAAGTGTTTGCCCTCGAACCAAAATCTTCTCCATCGGTTGTATTGCTTTTAGTCTATCAAGAACATCTACATAACTTATTGAATAATTATGTTAGCCAAATGAAAAAATTATGCATGATATAGTTTGCTACAGAAGGGTAATAATGAAGAACACCTGTGAGAAGTCATGATTCTTTTCCTTTGTTAAAGACATATGCGAAATCAGTGAAATTAAAGTAATATTGTGGAATGGAAAGTGGGAGAGAATCGAGGCGAGTGACTTTGGTGTCAGACTTAAGATTAATAACAGCTTCATAGCTAACAACAATATTCATGTATCGATTTTCAAAGGTGTAGAAGTTTTTAACTTCATAATAGTCACCCTCAGTAATGATTGAAGCAAAATGTACAGTATCTCTATATTTGGCTGATCCTTGTATTGCATTACCCATGCTAAAAAAGAAAGACAATAATTAGTGTTAATGCATAACGGTAAGGTAAAAATATGTAGAATGATGGATGAGCAGAAAAGGTAATCTTGAGCATGGTAAAATCATAGCCTCTGGTTTTTAGATGACATTGATAAAATCATCTGCCTCTTTGATAGCATGTATGTATATGTTATTGTTAAGAATGTGTTTTGTTAATGTAGACAACAACTGCTGGTTGTTCTTGGTTATAATCTTAAAAAAAGAATGAAGAGGTTTTTCACATTGCAGTATCCTCTATCTGTAAATTTAGCTCAATGGCTTGCCTGGATAATTATCTTACAGTAACAATTATAAACCATCATTATTATTAATGAATTATTCTTAGCATCTCTACATAATTATGGTTCGTTTATTAAGTTTGAACAGACTATAAAAATAGCAAAAACATTTGGGTGGCAAACTAAATAATGGAGCAAATTCGGTACTACATTATGTAAGTATTTGAATATAATTATGTTCAGGGGATTGATTCCATTTGAAATTTTATAAAAGCTTGATACATCCATTGCTTTTAAAAGATGCGGCTTAAAAAATAGAATGTAAGCAGAGGCAAGAATTTGAATAAGACAATAATAAAGGTTATATTAGTAGATATGTTGCATACCTGGCAATCAACAAATAGACAATTGAAGTTGGTTGCTTGTCCATTTTGTTTTGGAATCCAAACACGACATACCTGAGCTCGGATTAAAGGGTAGAAAACATATTTTTTAATATTCTGCAAATAAATAGCCATTCCTCTGCATAAAAAAAAAGCAAGCAAAAACTGAACAAATAAGCGAATAGCTAAACATGAGATTAAAATATAAAGACAATAGTAGACCTAAATAGACCCTGAATCCTTAAATATAAAGACAATATGGTAGAAAAGTGTCATCATAAAAGCATAAATCCCATGTAATTTCTTGAAATGTTATTCATACCATTAATACATGTATGGTAGTTGCTTATATTGATACATGTATGGCAGAGGTGAAATTAGTATACAAAATAAATCAATGGTTAGAAACAACAAAAATCAAGAATTAGCCTAATAGATCTTTAGACCTATGTAGGGAAACACTATAGCAATCCACAATATTTTGTGAGGAAACTACAGTTGTAATTGTCAACCAGCTCAATATAAAAAAAAATTTACAAAGATAATTTTAGAAAAAATCATAAAAAAAACATAAAAACCATATGGAGAAACACTGTAGCAATCCATAATGTTTTAAAGGAAAAAACTATAAAGCTAAATTCTTAACCATCTCAATATTAAAAAAATAAATTCAACAAAGATAATTTCAGGAAAAAAAAAACATGTGAAAAAACATTGTAGCAAAACAGAAACTATGTGGAGAAACACTGTAGCAATCAACAATGTTTCAAAACGATTTGTATGGCTACTCATTAAGTGGTCTTTTAGACTAATGTTTTCAACGATTTGCCTGGCCATCCATTACAGGCACACAAAAAAACGTTTACTCATTAAGTTTTGTTTTGACAATATAAACACTGTCTTTGTACATCAAAAAGGAAAAAAAAACTAAGAGACATCAAATTCTCTTATTTGCTTGGAAAGGAAAGAGAATGGACCTCAAATGCATGAAACAAGTACACAAAACAGGGTTAGCTGAAGGAACTATCGGATCCTAGAATTAAACTTATCAAACTAATTTTTCTTTGATGTATTCTTTCATTAAAAACCCTGTAAGGAAATCAGAGAAAAGAGATGACATGGAATCTTATAATGAAACAATAAGTGTTTACTATCAATGATGGTCTATTTGCAAACCAATTAGAGAAAGAGAGCTAAACGCTAAGGTAAACTAAAAAATGAGCATCACCAATGAAAGTCTGTGAAGTGCACTGAGAGGGAAGAAATTGTAGACCATAATGATAGCCAGTCAAGCAACAAAAAAGCCTTTTTGTCAAGCAAAAAATACTTACATTAAGTAGCAAAAGTAGGCAGCAAAATTGTTGATCCAAAGCTGGAAAATAAACAACAGACGAAGTGAAAGACAACCCTGAAAAAACATGCAAAGACCTTATGAAAAACAGGAAAGCATGACAAATTATGGCTGGCATGCACTGAAAAAAATAAGTAACAATTTAAATATATGATAGTTCAAATGCAATTGAAGTTCAATTTATTTTGATGTTGCAAGAAGATTCATAGATGTCCAAGCTTGTGACTAGAAAATCTTAAAATAAAAAAGATAACAACGAATAAAAATATTACCTTTTGGTAATAATTCAATGATATCTTTGTAAACAATGTTTTTGGCATAACATGATGGTTTTCCTTCATGATCGAAGGAAATGATTTTAAGCCCATTCTTTGATGTAACTCTTGATAAAGCAACATATAATTGACCATGACTGAAAACTTGTTCTTTCAAGAAGACACCAACAATCTTAAGTGATTGTCCTTGGCTTTTATTAATAGTCATAGCATAGCAACGCCTAACAGGAAACTATCTTCGTTTGATTGTGAAAAGGCATTTTTTTATCATTAACTGGAAAGACAATTCGTGGAATAAAAACTCGATCTCCAATGTTAGAACTAGTAATAATTTGGGCTTCAATAATTCGCTCGGCAAGCTGTGCAACAATAAGCCTTGTCCCATTACATAAACCAGCAGAAGGACTAAGGTTTCGAAGTAACATAATTGGTGTGCCAATTTTCAAAGAAATATTATGCTGGGGCACACCATTAAAGTCAAGCTGGTTGATAAATTCAATTGGATACAATAAATCTATGTTGTCAATGTCGCTAGAAGTTGTTTCGATAGAATCACAACTAAGAAAGTTGTATTTATCATCAGGTATAAGATCAAGGATAAAATTATTAATCTCAGAAACAGTTAGGTTCTTTGGTGTAACAATTGCCTCTCTTTAAAATAGAATGGGTCAAGATGAGCCCTTTCAATGTCAGGATATATGGCAGAGACAATAGCTGTAATTGGACAATCAATTATTATTTGAACTTGAAGTTCACATGGGATTTTGATAAATGTTGCATCATGATCATCTGGAACAGCCATATCATATAGTTGTGCATCACCAATTAAAAGGATCCACTTTGCAAACTGTCTAAGTTCTTCCTTTTGATCTGGGCTTAAACCATCAGCTGATAGTCGTGTATTTTGATTCAAAGTGAGGAATATGAATGTAGACCAAAGCGATGAGCTACTAAAAGAAGCATTAATTATTTCTTCCTTTGTTCCTCCAGGTATAACAGGAAGAATTTGTCGGAAATCTTCACCTAATAAGACGGACTTACCACCGAATGGATTGTTGAGTCGTCTCCCATCTGATGTTTTAAGAACATCCCGTATAGACCTGTCTAAAGCTTCAAAATAGAATTTATTATTCATCGGAGCCTCATCCCAAACAATGAGTGAAGTCATCTCCAGTAGTCGTGAAAGGTGAGTGTTATGTTTAATCTCACACGTTGAATTCTCATTAACTTCTAATGGAATTTTAAATCTAGAATGGGTTGTTCATCCTCCAGGTAACAGAAGAGAAACTATTCTGGATGAGGCAACAGCAAGCACAATTAAACCTTTAGATCTAACCCGATTAATAATTGTATGCCATAAAAAAGTCTTTCTTGTCCCACCATGACCATGAACAAATATGAGCGCTTGTTTGTTTTATAGTATAGATGTAATAACAGAGTCATAGATGTTTCTTTGACATGGGTTAAGATGTGGCATAGCCAATGAATGGTTATTTCCAAGCTCAGTAAGATCATAGTCAAGCTCTTCCCTTAAAAGCTTGTTCCTGACCTCATCCATTAGTCGACCATTTGGCATTGGAAGTTTATGATCTTTCAATGATGTTACAGAAGCATTTAAAAGTTGTTCGAGTTTATATAGTACATAGTTCTTAAGTTTGTCGTTAGACAAACGAAGGTTCAACATTGAAAAAGAAGATCTTAGGCGGTATTCAATGTCATCATGCATAGAATGCCAAAATTGATCGAAAAGACTATTCGAATCAGCAACCTCGCAAAACATAATAATATTAACAAAATGTTGCCTTAGTTGTGGAGAGGAAGTTGTTGGAATAGCTTCACCAAACGCGTTTGACCATTCTCTATCATCTCCTAACAGCCCCAAAGCCTTGCATGCAAGTTGAAAAGTTGGAAACACTGCCAGAGATTTGTCGCAAGTCTTCAAAGCTTTTTACTCCTTTAACATGGTTACACAACATTATGAGAAAATACAACTCCCTAGCAGCAGGATGGACATACACAATGCGACCCAGGCAAAATCCACGTGATCTAATAATCCATTCTTTTTGCCTAGCATCCCAAACGTATTTGCTTGGAAACTGTGAGTAATACAGATCTCATGCATCGACATCAACTCTGTTACGTTCAAACCACTATGTGAGCATTGTCTTATTAATCCCAGGCCTTCTAAGAACTGATGGTAAGGATTCATTACCTGGAAAAAAAAAAACACATGGTGTTGTAATGGTAGATGGACCTGAAGTCTTTCAACAACTGGGCTCCTTAAATGGATTGGGAATTGGAATAACCGCCATACTGCCTCATATAGACAAATGAATCTACAATTTAGATAAGCTTGTATTTCATCATTAGTCTTTTTTTTCATAACCATTCTGCATCGATCAGCTCCTTTGCTAACATACTTAAAAAGATACTTGATAAGCATGGATTGACAACAAATTTCAACATTAATGTGTGCATTGTATCGGAGCAAAAGTTCTTTTTTGTATGGGACAACATGACAATTTGAGAGAGAAATGTCAATTTTAATAACGTGATCCATAAGCTGCGTGCGTCGTTTATAGTAAACAAAGCCATTATTATCAAAGACTGTTGCATCCTTATTTATTTTTTTTGGAAATCGTTTGGAACATTTATTCTTTTCCATACATTGAGCCTTTGGATTTGCAGCGCTGTATGGACCATGCATCATAAATTTTGAAACTATTTCATAGCAAACAGGATCTTGATTCTTGTCAGGTATCTCAGCTGCAAATAACAGAGTCAACATCCTCGAGTGAATGAAATTTGAACTCTGGAGCTAGCTAGACTAATAAATGAGTATGCGACAAGTATTTTTTTTGGAACTTCACAGCGCAAACATCTAAAAAGAGAAAATGCAAGCAAAGAAGTAAAAAAGGTTGCTTGCAAAAGAAAAAAAGAAAACCTGAAATTTAAGAAATAAAATAGAAATACCAGCAATTTTTCATCCAAAATGTTTTCCGGATTTAATGATGACATCATATCAATTAGCTTTGAATGAAATACCCTTACGATAATGTCAGGCTTGTCCTCAGGCTGATAGTTTCTTGTTTTCTTAATTTCTCGATGAATTTCGGGCCAATTAACATTGCAAGTGAATGTGATAAAAAGATCAGGATTTTCATAACACCTATATATGGCCATAACATCTTGGTAATTATTAATCATATACCGAGGGCTTCCAGTTAAAGAGGATGGAAGTATAATTTTCCCTGTAGTTGATCCTTCAACATCACCTCTAGCAATAGCATCATGTATTCCTTTGTAATGTTCACTTCTAAGATTTTCTTGGTTTGCACGTATAAAATCCAAACGATCCTCTTCAACATTAACAAATGCATCAACCAAAAACTATTGGTACAATCGCGCGCCTTTTATGAGAGTGCTTTCTTGTTTTTCTCTTTCATGAATGAGATAAGCATAATAGGCTCTCATTGGAACCCTTTGTCTTTTTTTGGACGGCTGCTGCTCTTGATAAGCCAACGCAATATTAGTGTGAAAATCATCATCACTATATGGAAAAAGAAGTGGATAATGAAGGGCCATAAATTTTGGATGAAGCTTTGAGATCCTTTGAAGTGTTCCAGATGAACTTTCAATAATTATGTCTCGATTAGATCGAGAATGACCCCCAACAACCAAACCACCAATGTCATTTAAAGAAGGATCATCATATTGCCTTGAGTCATCATCTCTTTTACCAATTAACCAAAGCTTGAACTCTGGAATCTCGACATCACCAAACCTTTATCTAGCATGACGGAACAAACAAACCAATTCATTAGATGAATCAAGCATATTGATAAGACCAACAACAATCTCACTATCCAAGACTAAAGGAAAATTTCCATTGCAGAATGGTTGTAGTCGGTTAGCAACCATATTATCTGTATAAAAAATATAGAGTTGTGCAAACTTGGGACCCCTATTATCCATGGGAAAAAGAGAACCCATAAGATGGTGACAATATCCATTGACCTTAAAGACATAAGATCCAGGTTGAGCATTAACAGAATGATCAATTACAGCCCTCATGGACGTGAAAGCGAACATTGAGTTATAAGCACGAATTTCGCGTCGAAACTTTTTGGATGATGAACCATTGTTTGGGTTGAGGAGGTTGTCAAGGTAGTTAGGTGTTTCTTGTGGAGCAGGAAGCACTACTTTTCTGTTATTACAACAAAGTGTAAAGCATGGGTTTGTTTTGGTTGAATGCACCAAACGTTCTTGGAACTAAAAAAGAGCGCCACAATGCCTCCACTTGTATGTTTTCTCCCCAAAATCAATGTATTCAATTAAATAACCTGTAAAAAATAAAGTTAAGATACTCGAAGGACCGATATAAAAAAGGCAATGCATAAATAAAAAAAAGTGGTTAGAAAAAGTACATGATCAAATCACATACACTTTCTTTTTTTCTGATAGGACGCTTGACTTATAGTAGATTGATGATTAAGGACTTGTTCAGAGAGTCCTTGAGATTCATGATTTGAAATTACATCATTACAGTGAAATAAAACAAAGGTGCCAGACTGTGGAGGATCGGATAGCTTTGTTGCATTAATTTCATTAGTTTGAGTTTGCACAATGTTGTTTGATAAGGAGGTGGTGGTTTGTATATCTATGTGTTGGTGCGAACAGACCAAAGTCTGAACTCCTTGAGTATGTTGTGGAGCAGATGTTGTATTTGAAGAGCTTGGGTTACCGGATAGAAAGATTCTATCAACGGGAGTTTTATAGTCATTGAAAGTAAATTATGAGTATTGAGAAGATGACACATACTCATCCGGCTGAACATGTTCGTGAGGACTTGTCATCTCGTTACTCTAAATAAACCATGCAAACAAACATCAAGGCAAATGAAAAAAAAAACACTAAAAAACCATGATCAGGGCAGGATCATGGTTAAGTGAAAGAAAACATAGGGATAGAGAAAATCTTAATGACATGCACTTTCTAAAGAAACCATGTAAACATAGGGATAATAAGCAATCAAAGAAAAAACATCAAGAAATTAAGTATTGGGCAAAGATTAACTGGTTTGCAAGGAAAAGGAACGACATTGGATTGAAATCCTTAATATGTCATGAGACATGACGATGGGTAGGCTTAGCTAAAACACTACTCCTGGGTTTAACTAAGTAAGGAATAAAAAACATAACTCCATAAAATTAACATGTTCAAGAAAGGATGAAGATATAACAATAAAAGATCAAGCAACTGTAAAAGAACATTACGTGTTGTTAAACATTGAAATACCATAACCATGATTAAGCATGCAAGGAAATGGAAATGCATAAAGCAAATAAGAGAAAGGCACGAAACAAACCTGACAAAATGTTGACGATAAATAAAAGTGACCTCTTCAAAACACCTAAAAATAACGTAAAATTTTGATTAATATGTGCAACGATAAAAACAAATAGACGTGGGGCATAAGACTTGGAAAATTAGGCATGAAAGAACAAACAAAAATAAAAATAAAAGAAGAGCCAACATATTCAGGTGAAAGAAAGCAAATAGAAGTTATGTCGTATGCAAGGA
>Ga0307511_10007829_pt1 | contig 10730 bp, 15 predicted proteins | sample 13_EM_MG_FD_200266 | JGI IMG/M metagenome (GOLD analysis project Ga0307511, IMG submission 200266) | Populus trichocarpa ectomycorrhiza microbial communities from riparian zone in the Pacific Northwest, United States - 13_EM | ecosystem: Host-associated > Plants > Roots > Unclassified | place... | reverse complement strand
TACCACGGGGTCCTCGTTTAGAACTCAATTAACCGACCGATCTTTTGGTTTTTGGTATGATAGGTCCGATACGACGTCCGTGGTCAGGGAATTAGCGACCAACCATTGGTCGAGGCTGCCTACGGGTCCCAACAACACGCTCAGGATTTCAAGGCCGTCATTGACTACTTCGGAATCGGGACGAAGAAGCCAATCTTGGCTGGATGGTGCGTTTGGGAGACAGTAGCCTTCACTTTGGACTCCGCTGATTGATCACTCTTTACAGGTCAATGGGAGGTGTTATCGCCGCTGACGTTGCTACCTACTATGGCGTGGACCTCATGGGAGGCGTTGTCCTGATGGGTTCATTCCCCTATCGCAGTATGCAACCCACCGTCGCCACCCAATGGATCCTCGACTTTATTCCTCGGCTCTTGGACCCATCCCTCGATGCTTTCGGACCTACCGACAAGGAGTTTGCCGAGTCTTGTGTGGCTTATGGTGATAAGCTGGATCAGGGAACCAAGTACACCTGGATGGGTGCCGTTGTTGGGCAACATCCAGATGTCAGGGTTTGGTCCATCCCACACACCCAGAACGAAACTACTTTGATGGCGTCTGCCAAGAAATTCCCCTACCTTGTTTTACACGGCACCATGGACAAGCACGTCGACGGAGGGAAGCTCAGGACCTTCATGAATGCCAACTTCGGCAACTTTGTCTTCAGGCTCTGGCCGAACACTGGTCACGCCTCGTTCTTCGATAACCCCGACCAGGCGAATTCCGAGATTGTTGCTTTTGCTAACAGGCTTAAATCCGTAAGTACTCCTTCTACCCGATGGCCGTGCACGTACCAACTTAACTCGTGCTCCGCAGGGTTGGACTGTTCTTGCCAATAGTCCCGACAGCGCAATTCTCTCCTGAGGTTTCTGATGCTTCGGCTAACGAGGTTTGGGCATAAGATAACTCTTTGTTTTTGGATTCCCATTTGTATCATACCACCCGTCCCACTTCGATTTCGCCCCCTTGGCCAATTTCGTTTAGTCATTTACTTGTCCAAGGCGATACCTCTTTGATGTGCTAATCCTACTCGCGTACTTCGATCTAATCAGACATAACAATGTTCACCTTTCGAAAAGCAACTCGTGCGGAACGGCCAGTTCCTTGCCGCCTCCCGTTCGCCACCGGGCCGCAGGCTCTACCCATCACTCCCAGCGTTCGTGGGAACCAGTCGGAAATCGGTCACTGAATTTCCTTTCGGAGGCGTTGAGAAATAGCTAGAGGGTTGATACAGTCGACTTGCACGCAACTGCTTGCTCTGACTTGTGAGAAACTCTCCAGCTCCCATCAGCGACAGCCCCGGAACTTGAATCCCGACGTTCCCCTGCGTAACTTGTCTTCTGTATTCCTTGTTCTGGCACCTGCTACTTCCAACTCTAATTCTGATAGGTTCTGATTGTCTGCGTCCGATCGTTTTCGCGCTGACATCTCCTTCGACTTCGCCAACGCTCTGTTTCCCAAACCGACTCGGGCCCGCCCATCAGGCGCAAAGTCAGGGTGGAGAAGCGTGTCGCCAGCTGCCTGATGCCGCCGCCGGAGTTCTGATACATGGGCGGTGCCCGGGATTGAGGACCACCGCCGCCGCGGAGCGGCTTCTGAAGGTCCCCCGTTAGCCGTAGCTAAGGCAGCATCTATAAATAAGTAGCCGCGTCAACTCCGGTCACTTCTGGCGCATGCCAGCATTCAGAAGTTCGCATCACTGGCCACAATATATAGTGACACCATCGCGAAAAGACACCATGCCGTCAATGAACGCGATCTGGCCGCCGGCTCGTAGTATGTAGTGCATGCAATACAACATCACTTCCCTCCCTCCTGGAGTGGATCGAGGCACCCGCCCCTCAAGTCAACAAAGCGGACGAAAACAATGTAACAAGTCCCGACCAGCTACGTTGGTCCGCTCCGCCGCGCTGTGTTGGGATCTCGCTCCACCAATTACCCCATGGAATCTGGTAGCTGTCGCCTGGCTGCCACTTGTCAAAGAGGGGGTTCAATGTGTACGTGTTCAGGTGACGACGTAACTGCAGGCTTACAGCACCCGGGACCCGCAACGCCACAACGGTAGCCATTCGCCCTAAGCCAGACCGGGTCCACGGCGCCCGCCGTTACGGCACCCCCACTTCATCCTTCGGACACTGATCATCCAGCGGGTCGAATTTCATAGTGAATCCGACAACGTGCAGCAACGAGGGTTACGTTAGCAAGCGCAGCAGCAACGTAGTTCACACAAACAAATGTTCCCGCGCTCCAGCCTCCAATTTAGGAGTAGCCGAGGAAGGCACTCAAGGTTATCTCCAAAAATCAGGGTTCGAGGTACCCAGAAGAAGGGGGGGAGACAGTGGTATCAGGTGACAAAGAGTCATACGACAAGGGACGCCCTTTTCATAGACACATTCTATCCCAAATTGCAACGGGTCGGCGATTGGTCGAGTTAATCCACGATCACGGGCACCTGTCCGCGGTGAGTAGTATTAGCTACAGGTGGAACACCCGCTTCCGTCCGCGCACCAACAATCTCACAGTCTCTCGACCCACACCTAGTTCACAGACCAAGGCAAACAGCTCGAAACCCAGGACGCGTGATTAGAAACAGTGGTCGGGTTGCAGCTCCGTGTCCCTGTTAGCTCGAAACCAGAGGTAGCGGCTTGACCAGAACACCTCTTCCCCCCACAACATTCCGGGGCGACAATACCTTGCTCCAGTTATGACGGCGCCCAAGGAGTGGAGGGAGAATGAAGCTACTCTGGACCCAGAACTTCACGAACATAAGAATGTCTGGTGTGAATGACCCGGAGGCGTAGAATAGTAGGAAGGTTTCCTGAGGTCAAGGGCCGTGCATAGAGCGTGGCTAAAATCGGCGGTTAGCTATGGGACCGCCCGAACCGGGGGGGAGGGTGCGTACTCGATGTCGTGGACATACAAACCAACTGCCCGACCAGGCGCATTGTCCAGTGTAAGAACTACGGTGGTATTATAGTTCCTTGTTCGCCAGGAGGACATTGAAGAATACCCTTTCCCCCGACACCACGATCGTCGAGTTGGGGCCATAGCGCCGTCTGGTCGTCTCGTTCGGGTTGGCTTCTAGAACGTGTCGGCCGTTGACGGTGGTCAATGAATGCCGGGCCGGCTGCTTGAAACTGGCCGGCCTGAGCATCCCCATTTCAGTGCTCGGTGCTGTGAGATCAACACCTTGCGAGCACAGGTGCTCTTGGTCCCAACAACCTTCAAGGTGGAATTCATACGGTGTTTGGCGAGGGCCCGGGTCAGAACTGTGGACTAAAGAACGCACCATCTCAGGGCAATCTAAACGACCAATCGTTCATTTTCTTCCGAGCCTACCTATACCCTCCTTTGGGTAGAAGCTGTGGACCGTGGGTGGATATGGGGGGGGGGGGTCGTTGTCGTCCGGCCTGACACGTTTTCACACCTAGGGGTCGCCAACCGCTCCACGTTGGGCGGTTGAGAGGGGCAAGCGTCGAAATTCCGACATGACTGGCGGGGTACGAGTGTTTGCTTGAGAAGATCTGAGGAAAGGAGATGTGAGTGGGCGCGTTTCCGAGACGGGCGGACTGGACGGGCTGAACGGGCCGGCATTCGGTTCTTTCTCTACCACCCTTGATTCGGTTCGCGCTTTCCGGACTGAAAGTGCGGTTTTTCAGGAAGTCAGACAGCTTAACCCTCCATGTCATCCAACTCATTGTTCGTTAATGCGTACATATGGATACACCAATGAAAACACAGATTTGTAAGACAGGCACCGGGCCGTCAAAGTAGACGAAGGATAGTATGGTAAAAACAACAGCACAAGAAAGCATGAATGATCGATTCTAATGTAGTTTGTGGATTATGGAGAACGAAGGTAGGAGTAAGGTACAGGTCATGCAGGCCTGCCTCCGGTTTCGGGTATCATGGCAGGGGCATCATGACGGTCGTAAATGGGAAGAAAAGGAAGAGAATAACGATACAGGGAAACGCGTCGCGGGGAGGAGGGATCATACAGGGTAGTCAACGACCGACGCCGACGAAGCTCGTGATGACAATGACCCAACGAGTGTCCGCGGTGTCGAGGATTCTGGGTCGAGAGACTTTTCATAAGTGGACAGAGTGAATTCGGTAACCGTTCCCGCAGATGCGAGAGGCATAAATCCCTTGTCGTCGGGGGAGGTGGGGGTTGACGGAACGCTGGTAGGTTGGTAGCGGGGCGGAGGGGGTGTATATACCGGGAGAGTGTGAGACATCGTGGAGGAGGACGCAAGGGTCAGTTTGCGGAGACTAGATAGCGGAGTCAGTGGGCGTGAACTGGGACAAAATAAAGGGGCTGACCTGGGTGAGGCGTTTTTGGGGGATTGGGGGTCGTGTTTTGGCCTGCAGACGTTGAGAACCTTGGAGATTACGTTGCAATAGTGTCTTCTAGCCTCAGAAGCGAAGCCGAAGAAAGCGAAGAAAGCGAAAGCGCAGAAAGGCCCTGACCAACGGTTGAGTTGGACACCCATAACGAACCAGCGGTTCGTATGCCACACGACGGCAGGGATGAGTCTGACACGACTGAAATTATAGTGGGTTTCTTGCCAGCTGACCCATGGATCGAGTGGCGCAGCAGTCGCGTTGAGAATTATCTGGAAGATAGCGAGAGGGGTGGTGCACAACAGTTCAATTCCTGCGAGGGCCATCAGGCGGAAGTATCGGCTCATAGTCAAAGAGGAGTTTGAGGACATGAACTGGGAGAATTGTGCTTGTCGTTGAAGGAACGACCATAAAGTGAGTCCTGGAATCGGACGAGTTAGGTTGTATTTCACATTCCAAGGGGGGGAAGTAACACACCACAATAGATGGCGGAGATGAGGCCGATCAGAAGGGGCCACATCGCGACCAAGAAGTACGCGGGGAGCATATTGACAACGTGGGGGTAGCACCCAATTTGTTCGAAGATATCGAACCTGTGACCCTGCACGATGTACGCTACGCGGAGTTCAGTGTGAATTGACAAGCCAAGAGCTGTTCTACATACCAAACACAATCTCGATCAGCGGAAACAACACACAAATGAGAGTGTCAATCAACACAGCCCTATGTTTCTAGAGGTCCTGTCAGTGACCTGGCGGAGCAAGATCCTGAAGAAAGGTACCTCAGCACGCGTTGTCGCAACGGCTTGGACTTTGGAAATGTTGTATAACCTTCTCATGATGCATAGGGAAGAAGCCGGGATGCCAACGGCAGCTCCGAGAGATATCCGAGTCGCTGGACGATGGGAGAAAGTGAGTTCCGGCTTGTTAGAAACGGGGCGGAAAGTTCGTACAAATATCACACCAGACTGGCGCCTTGTTAAGGGCATCATTCGCCCAGACCACGGAATTAACGAACTGGTTGAGGCAGGCTAGAGCAACCCATATCATGTAGTAGCAAGTTCCGGAGTTCCACGCCTCGAGGTGCCATGGTAATGGGATGAGGACCACAACGAAACCGAGGGCAGCGGCGATGGGGAAGAGAGGGTAAGTGATGTCGTACATGATTCAAGACGGAGGGAGAGGGGAAGGAGCGAAGACGAGGGAAAAGTTTGACAAGAGTACGCTCCGGGACTTTATTGGTATGAGTCGCATTGTGCGTGAATGAGTGAGGGATCCGGAGACCCATGGTCGTCCCGTTTTTGGTATACAATGGTTGGTAGAATCGCGTGACGGTCGTCACATGACAATGTCGTCACACCGTCACAATGGGCTTCTATATTTGGCGCTGGACGACCGCCTCATCCTAATTCTCCGAAAGGCTTTTGTTTCTGGACAACAATGGTTGCACTGTGCAAAGTCGTCGCTTTTAAGCAAAGTCGTTCAGGCCACTTGGTCTCCCAACGAGCCGTACAACTTTCACCTCTGTTCCGTCACAAGCCCCACAACTCCACCCGAAATGGACCTCTTCGCTTGCCTCGACGACGCACTCTTTGCCCAGGACCCTACCATGTCCTTCATGTCGCACTCAGAAGAAAAACCATCATCACTTTCATCGACACCATCGCAGTCAGATATCCCCCTCGACGAGGATCGCTCTAATTCCGGGTTTATCTCGGGCCTTTGCGTCATCTCATGATGTGTGCAGGAGCACGCGACTCACAGTGAGTTACCCCCGGTCATCCCACTCGGTCGGAAACTGACGGCGTGCATTAGTATCCCACTAACGATGTAAAATTTACGACGCTGGGAAAACTCCCAGGATCCAACTCCGGTTGGACCCTCCGGACCAGCCCTCACCAACACCATTCTTTCGCAATTCCTATGTTTGGCCATCACATCTATCGCCCTTCCTCCATATGTAGCCTCTTCGACCGCGTCCTTCCCTGATCATACTTGCGCCAGGAGCGCCGTCAGCCACCACCTTCCTTCCCCACCAGAACTGTACCGCCCTAATTATTCTTAAATTAAGCACCCTTCACTACTTTTCATAGAGCCGGGGGCAGGTTCACTGAAGTCGACGTATCATCTACCTGTATCGTTACCCTATATACCAGAAATCACGTTATCGATCATGAGAGAAACGATGGCCAAGAAAACCAGCTTACTGTGGGATGCGCACTGGACTCTGTTCAATGACATTCTGAGATGAAGAAAGGTGGGGAGTTGTCGCCGTATTAATGAGCCATCAGGGGTATCACAGACGCGACGGTGACCCGAGCAAATTTCCAGGAGGCATCGGATCGCCCGTCAAGCAAACGGTGGATACTAGCGCCTCTTCCTTTTGCTGATGCGGGTGTTGGTGTTTGCGGTGACGTTGGCGCTGCGAGGATTCACGACGCTTCCCGTGGCGTACCCACAGCAGCTGTAAGACCACTCGATGCCAAGTGGGGGTTCCTCCTTGGATGGCACCGGCTTCAACGGTGGGAGTGCCTTCTCTGCCTCGACGACCCGTATGTACTCCCCTAGGGTATGTACCCGGGACTCTTGGGGTTCTCCAGAAGACGAAGGGGCGGAAGGCCCGCCCCTGATGCTGATTTCGAGAGAACTAACATCTTCCCAGCCCACACTCGTCGATCCAATACCACCCCCAACCACGAACTCGAGTTCCCCCGACAATGCCGCCCCTTGCACCGCGCCGCGGTAAAGGTCTAACACCTCTTCGAACCCGCCATCATCTGTGGGAGCGCCCGAGCTCGCAGACTTTTCCCTTAGGTGGACGGACTCGTTATTCCGCGGTGGGGGGTCGTACAGCGCGGTCGTCTCAGGCCGTGGTTGGGTAGGAGTTATTCCGTCGTGGACGCTCAGGGACTTGGCGCCTAGCTCAGGAACGGGTGTGGTGAGATACGGATCGGCGAAACCCCCTTCTTTGCTCCATATACGCCTCTGCTGCTCCCAAATCAGCTTCCTGAACTCCTCGGCTGTCGCAGGTTCAATGGGTCCGCTAAGCTCGTCGTCCAGCGAGTGCCTCGGGTCTGGAATCTCGGGGTACGGGGATAGCGGGATACGACCCCCCCGCAAACTTGCGGTGCACGAGGGTGGCCGAGAGACCATCTGAGTCATCGGACGGCCATAGTCAACGGCCAGAGGGTGGAGTGGTGTCTTCTTAGGCCCGAGTTTGGGTTTGGGCCCGGGTGGGGCCGCAACGGCGCTCAGGGATTGGCTCGGAGGGAGTGGAGGTGGAGGTGCCGGCATTTGTGAGCCTCTACGATTAGTCGTTATGTTTGGGGGTCCCGCGCCCACCCTTCGTCTCTTTGTCGGCCGCTCCAGAGACGGCTTGATGGGAAGAAGTTTGGGAGAGGGTAAGGGGAGGTGGGCTGGGGGTAATGTCGATGGGCTAGGGGTGTATTTGCGAGCGCGTTTAGGTGGGACAGACCGGGCACCGTCGTGAGGAGTTGAAGCTGTCCGAGTCGAGGATGGGTGAGTCAAGGGAGGTTGTAGGGATGAGTGTCGGGTGGAAGGGGTTCCCACCGAGAGAGGCGGTGAAGGTGTGGCCGTGGTATTGGACGGCGTCGAGGTAGAGCTAGAAGGGTCGGATGGAGGAGAGTGGGTGGGAAATGAACGGCCTGGATACAGACAGGGTCGTGTATGAGCCTTGGATGGATCTACAAGAATCTGTAGTGGATTTATGAAGTCGACCTTGGAGACTGGTGCATGGGGGTGGTCTGGGTGGCCGGTTGTAGCGAGAGGTGTAAGCTGGGTGGATCCTGATTGCTGGCGGGGTTGGCGCTGGTTTGGGTTCATGGTGTTCCGATAGTATGCGCAGCGCGGAGGAGAGTGCAGAGAGGAGGATGAAGGAGGTGGATAAGGAGGATACTGTGGTCGGACGCGTCTTAAGTGGACCATGCGCGAGTGGCCATAGGGGTCAGGTGATCAGTAAATAAAATTCCCATGGTCCAAAAGCGTGCTTTGGACCCAAGTTGTTTCAAAGCGTAGAGGGCCCATTATTGCGCTCCCACGCGTCACCCACCACGCGTTGCGTGTATCGGTGATCGGGTTTGTGGTGCCTAATAGGGAAAACGGGAGATCGATGGTGTGCTGGGACGATGATTGAGTTACCCCTCGAGTTTCCCCCTGAGGGACCCGTAACGGGCATTATGCAGAATATCTAGAGCCACGAAATTAAGGTAGAACGTTGGGTCGCTGCGGAGTTGCCGTTGTCCATCGACCCGGCAAGCGAGCCAACTCGGGCGCAGCGGGCGATACGTACGAATGGTCCGTGGTGGTCACCAATTCATCAACCGGTACTAGAATGAGTGGCAGCAAACAGGTCTAAGGGGGTGTCGCCTCCCACAGCAGCCAATAACGAAGCACGAGGAAAGGTAAGCGGGGATCGCATCCCGGGAACTCGAGGGTTCAAGAAGTGAGAAAGAAGGCCGCATGACGCGAGGTGACACAACCCATGAAATGCGGGGGTGTCGCCATTATGGAAAGAGTCCGGTGACATGATCGTTCGGTGGGTTCAAATCCGACACAAAGAATTTCGGGATGGTCGGCGACGGACATCCATCGAGCACTCCTCCGAATATAGAACTCGTGTTCCGGAGCAGGGAGAGGTGGCTGCACTTTGGTGGAGTAAGAGGCAATGGTAAGGCCCGGGTAGAGTTGTTGGCCCATGACGTGGCAAAGTGGGTCAACGTAAAAAGCGTTGCGATCGTGAGAATTTCCGCCTTTGAACTACTCACCGCCGAGTGACTACCGCGCTTGGTCCCCGAATGCCAACTCTCACGCGGGAGAATATAATGGGATAAGAAACAGTATAGACCGTGGTGACTTCGGTGTGTGAAAGTGGATAACACAAATTGCTGCTCTACAACTGCCATGATTCCAAGATCCGCGGAAAACGAGCTCAAAGTCTCAAACGGTACCGGTCCAGATGCGGGATCAAGGTCGTGCCCATCCCATCTCTTCTTGACAACCCTGGGGAGGTCGGGAGCCGTTTTGGAAACTCATCTGATCACCTGGGATGAGCGGATGGTGATCCTACAGTAGCCAATGGGCGTTGTTCCTCGGAAAGCAATCGGCACTCGGTCACGAGGAGACTCACCTGCCCCCGGTAGCCGTCGCCTGGAGAACGGAGGTCGCATGGGCTCCCTTGTTGGCGGATCCACTTACAATCTGGAGAGGACCCCAGCCAAAAATTCGAGGCAGGGTAGTGGGCGGGGTGTGGGGGTCTCTGGGGTGAGGTTCGTTGCGAGTGAGAATGCCAGTCGAGACCGTGAAATCGCGAGTGGTCGCCGGCGAATAAAAGGGGCACCTAGCCTGGCCATCGACAACCTAGTTAACCTACGTTAAGCTGAATGGTGAATGTTGAGGGGGTCGCTGATATAGGTGACGAAATCCTGTGGGCGCGGGTGAGCCTACGAAGCGCCGGTGGACATAAACGGATCAACCATATTCCCACGATGCGATTGGCTTCTGGATCGCCGTGTCACCCCTCCCCACCGGTTCGTTGAAGAACGATCTGTCCGAATTCCAAATCCCTATGTTGTCGCTGGTATCATCGGTCAAGTGGTGAGAGTAACGACGACTATACCTAACGAGCCCCGAATGCTCGACCCCTCAACCCTGGCCACCGTTTCCCCTCGTCGGGAGGCCGTTCCCGCAACACGGCCAACGCCCACTTCTCCCTTGATGCTCAGATATGACGCGGTTCAGTGGCATATGGGGTACGGCATGGTACGGCATATTACAGGTTTTTCTTGGCTCAATTGTAACTCAGCCTGAGAAGGGGAGCCCTTCGATTCCGACATCCCATGGATGACACGGATCACCTTAGCGGTTGCATGTTCACGCAGACGCCTTCTATGATTTTGCGCGTTGCGAACGACATGAGTACGTTCCAACTCCAGCCGCTGTTTACCAAGGGATCGCATGTGTTCGAAGTCAGAAGACGGCGGGCCCTTTGGGGGTTGGGCCACGGAGGATGGGGCACACCTACATCTCCACCCGCGCGTATCGAACGGAGCCTTGGACGGGCACTGGGTTGACAGTAGCCAGGAACTATTTACGACACCGTGGGTGGGACTGCCATGGACAGGAAACGTGAGCCGTGGCACCATCTCCCCGGCACGGTCAAGGAAAGACACTGACATAATCTCGTCGCCATCAACAAACCGTTCGCGGCCCTAGAGCATACCACATGGGCTATGGGTTGGAGACAGGAGGACGGGCATGGTCGAATGGACGCCATGTCATCGACTGTTTGGCCAAGGTGGTCTCTGATGCGGCTTCCTGAAACGGTGGCCC
>Ga0307511_10007828_pt1 | contig 10730 bp, 8 predicted proteins | sample 13_EM_MG_FD_200266 | JGI IMG/M metagenome (GOLD analysis project Ga0307511, IMG submission 200266) | Populus trichocarpa ectomycorrhiza microbial communities from riparian zone in the Pacific Northwest, United States - 13_EM | ecosystem: Host-associated > Plants > Roots > Unclassified | place... | reverse complement strand
GTAACATCAGAAAACAAAGGAAACTCTGCCGAAATTTCAAAAAAAAAAAAAATCCCATAATCTTAGAGATACTATTCAATACTTGACATTAGTAAAGAAATGTTTGAGATTTCATGACATTGTAATTTGAGGGTGTTACAGGGTGTCTGGAATAACTTCCTCCCTTCTTCCCTTCCTCACCAGTGGTGACATGCAAAACACAACAAGTAATCTATTTTAATCTTCTTTCATTGTTTTCGGATCTGCTTCTCTCCCTTCTCCTTTTTCAAATCTCCTTCTCTCTCTACAGATCTTTTTTGTTTCCTCTTCTTCTGTTTCAGGTGGTCGGTAGTATGACCAAGGGACTACTAGCAAATGGGTTTCTATCATGTCTGTGCAGCTGTTGGTGGCCAGTTCGGGTCTTGGCGAGGATGAGGGCATCGGGCTACTAGGCGGCGTTATCGGTGGCTGAGAGAGGGGTCGGTTAGATCTGGGAAAGAGCTGGGGAACGGTTGGTCGAGGAAGGGAGCTGGTCTGTGAAGGGCGGCAATGGGTTTGTTGGGTTGGCTGTGCAATATCGGGAGGTCGTGGTTGAGAAAAAGGGAAGGGGCAGTGACGGTTGTGGGAGGGAGAACGTTGGGTCTCAGGGTTTGCTGGGGAAAACAGCAGCAAGGGAGGAAGGATAGAAGGAGTCATTGACAGGGGAAAGGGAAGCTTGTGTCCAGAGGGAAGGTCTTGGCCCCAAGGGAGGGAGGCGACAACTCTGGTCTGTGGGGAAGGAGGTTGAGCGGCTGCTTTGAGAGAGACAGGTTTAGGGTTTTTTTTTTATCTATTTATAGAAGAAAAAAAATCATTTTTTTCTTTTTTTTTCCAATTGCTTAGTAAAACATTTGTATTTGATTTCTTTTAAAAAATAAGCCATATCAACGTCGCCTCGATGAGGAAAATCAATAATTTTGAACATAACGCGTTAAAAGTTGAACGCGTTCAAAAGACCCTTGAAATTTAAATTCTTTTGAGATGACGCTGAAAATGCTAAAAATAATGCAAATATATTAAAAACATATTTTTTTTGGGGGTTTCGTTGGTTTTTTCTATTTTTGGTTTTTTTCTGAAAATTTATCAAAAACATGGGTAAAAAATTAGGTAACAACACTTATGCTTGTTTGCTACAATAGGAAAAGATGGATTAGCAATATTTTTCACATAAGATAAAGCCAATATTTTTCATGTGAATTTGTCTACTTGCAAATAAGATACATTAAAAAATATCATGCATTCTATTCACTTAATCCCTTAAAAAAACTAACAGATACCTCCTTTCTGACCTAGGCTTGCTATAATTAAATTGAATTAGAACTAAATAATCACCTTTGTTTAACCACTATTATGATGTGTTACTGGATCTCCTGCTACACTGAAATTTTATGTATTCCCTTAAGATTTATTGCTTAAACCCAATTCTCAGTTTTTCTCCCCAGCTCTTAGTTTTTCTTCAAACACTTTTTTTTTTGTGTAGTTGCTTGCCTTTTGTTCCTCCTTCTCCTCCTCTTTTTATTCTCTCTATTTATATTGCTACCTTATATTTGGAGAAAAGAATTATAGATTTACCTTTATCTTTAAGGAAAATCCTGCATTAATTGTGCAAGAATTTTATTCTTTCTTTCAAAACTATTTATTTTCCATAATTACTTGATTCTTTTTTAAACAACTACCATATGAATATCTCTTTTATGGAAGCTTTTTCATAATTATTTTTTTCCATGATCACTTGATTCCTTTTAAATAGCTACCATATGATAATTTCTCCTTTATGGAAGGTAATTCATATTTATTTTATACTTTTTTACTTGCCAAATTTGTAATATTCTATTAATTTCCTATGGGGTTGGTGATATTTCTTTTCATTGCCTTAGATGATGCCTCCATAAATATATATATATATAAATATATATGTGTGTGTGTGTGTGTGTGTGTGTTAACTTGAAACTCAAAATAAAATGAACAATAATGATAAAAATATTGAAATAATCAAAATTGACTAGATTTATTGAAAAAGACTTTTTTCATAAATAGGAGTAGAAAATTGGGCTATGACAACTACCTTATTTTTAAAACATTTACGGTACAAAGTCTATAAAAAATGTTTTTCATGGGATTTGTGTAGTAAGCTTGTAAATAAAAGATGGTGTTTTAAAAATGAAACATGTCAAATTAAAAGATGGCCTTATCTGCCATCATAAAAAAATCCTGATCATTTTAGAGGTCGACCAACTCGAGGTTCATTTATCACTTACATAGCCTTTATGATCAAGCCAAAGGCACCATGATTGTTGGATTTAATTCTCATGATAATATAGTTGAATTCTTAACACATGGTCAAATTTCTTGGTGCTGGGTTGAATTCTAGTGACATCAAGCTAAGTTTCTTGGTATAGGGGTTAATTCCTGTGATGCAGGGCCAATCTTCTTGGTACAAGGTTGAATTTTTATAATGCAAGGCCAATCATCCTTGTACAAGACTGAATTCCTATGATGTAGGCTAAAATTATAGTACTTGGTTGAATTTCAATGACATAAAGTTACACTTCTGACAAATGGTTGAATTATTAATGCAGAGTGAAATTCCTTGAAAAGTTAAATTCTGACAAAGGTTAAGCTTCTAACACAGAGATCAGTTCCTGGTGTATAGTGAAATTCTTAATACTTTACCAATTCTTTATTGAGCCTAATCATCATAGTCTTGTGAGACTTAAATGTGCATGATTTTTATGGACTTGGATTGATCATAGCCTTATTGGTTTCAAATGTAGGAACTTTTTTAGTCTAAAAAAACAAGGACTTTTTTTCTTGGTTTCTGAGGATTTCTTATAGATAATTGCATAATACTATATACCATGGGTTAAAAGTTTGTTGAATATAGGTCTCCAATTCAAGGTCTAATTTCTGTATTGATGATTAAGGCATGCCACTTCTATTTTGACATCTTCTAGTCGTTTAACTTGTTAGCATGCTCAATTTTACCTAAGGTCCAACTACTTATATGTCATATTACCTGGGCCCTTCAAAGTAGTTACTGCTATTTGTGTTTATTTTGAAAAAAACTCAATTCCATTCCATTCCCTATTATTTAGAGAGTGACAATTTGCCCATACCCTATGATATTGCCTTCTAGTTTGATTGTGGCCTCCAAGTGTATGACTACAATAGTAAATGTTAGTTCTTCTTCTGTGGTTGTTATGAGACTCCTTCTATTATGATTGTCTCGACTTTACAATAAAATCCTTACTTAAAAATGGATTTTTGTTATTGTATTTTGAATAAATAAACTATTTTGATGTGAGCATAAAAGCATTTGTTTTTGAAAAAGTATAATCATGCATAGTTACAATCCAAAACTCATTTTGCAACCTCACCAAAATATTTTCAAAGTAGTGGTAGTTTAGTCACTTTAAGCAAAATGGAAGGTGACTAGTAGAAAGGTCTTTTTTTTTAGGGCTAACAGGGTGATCTTCTGTTTTTAACATCTTCCTTGATGTGGTTTGAATTAATTGTTGGCTTAGGAAAATATTCAATATTTATCAATAATACTCGCCTCAATTATTTAAAGTTTTTTAGCACCTTTAATAATAATGAATATAATATTTGCAAAGTCATCTTTTTTGAAAAATAGTTTTTCATGTTTGAGGTCACAACTTATCTATCTCAGTTACTCGCCTTTAAAAAGGACTTGTAAAGGCATGCAATGCAAACTATGGCTTATGGCTATGAAAGGAAAGAATCCATTGACTTAAAAAGTGCTTAAAGGGATAAAAAAACATAAGATCACTTTCAACTATTCTGGCGACACTTTGTTTACTAATATATTAAGCTTTCATTGTTGCATTTCTTTAATTCACCCTTTATTATAAATATGTTTATGCTTTTAATTTTTCATAACTTTTATTTGTTTATGCCTCTAGCATTTTGGATTGCTAATATGGGCCTTTTGGATTGCTTCTGCTTTTGGAGCTTCACTTGACATTTTATTAATTTCTTGTGCTTCTATTTACCTGTAGTATGAGATGTGATCTTATTTAAGGTTTTTCTTTGTGAAGAAAATTTATTAGAAAAAAAAGGGATAAAAATAGATATTTTGTTTTGAATATGAAATTAGAGAAACAAGAAAAGTCTTTCCTCTTTTCAAACATAAATTGTTCAGATTGATAAATATTGACCTCATCCGACATAATTTACTTGGACTTGTAAGGAACTGCTTTTTATGGGTCCATGACTTATAAGTCTATTACGCATAATTATTCATAATGTTAAAACAAATTGCATGATATGTGAGATGAGAGATTTGAAAAATTATATGGTTTTCTCATTTTATTTGTCTTTGGTTTATTTGGGTGAACATGAACATTGCAGAGGAAATGATGTGAAATTGTCTCTTAAATTGCTAATTTGAGGTTTGAAGAAAAGTTTGCAACTTGACCCAACAAAAACCTTGCCTTGGAGAACCAAAATTATATACAATTCATCACCCTCACTCTACGCCTATAACAAGACACGAACAAGAAATATAAATCACAACAAAATTGTTCAATCGCTCGAAGAGTTTGCAAGCTCAATAAAGAACTTAGTATGAGAATCACTCAACCATACAAAGAGAAGCAAATCACACAATATGTGACAACTTCAAAGAAAATTTTATAAACTGAAAAATAATGTTAAAAATTGGTCTACATAGTAGAAAGTTCACCCTAATTTGACTAAATGGACCAAAACTTGATAAATAGACCCTAACACATTAAAAGCTCAAAATAAATAAAATAATAAAATAAAACTTAACCAAAATATACCCTTAAATGACGCAGGCCCTAAAATAAACTAAAAGATAAATAAATAATTGCCCAACTAATTAAAACAAGACCAAAGTTATTATTCCAATCTTTTTGTAATGTCTGGATGCTTCCTTACAAGCGCTTCTTGAACATGAATCAAATTAATTAAGGCTTGTTCTTCATTCTTTGATATCCTCTCGAAGTCCACCTTAACCCATATATCTTAAAGAAATCTATTAATTGCCTCATTGAACCTTTATGATCTAAGTCTTGTGACTGGATCCAATAGAACCTCTAATGAATCTCTTGGTGTTGAAGCTAGAATCACATCATCCTCTCTCTCCTTGAAAGAATTCGTCCGCGAATCATTACTTATATTAAACAAAGAAAAGTCAGATTTAAAACCCGAAATACATTAAGAATAATATAATATAAATTATGGTGTAATAAAATGAAATAAGAAAATGAATAAAATAAATGGGGAAATAAGATTTTTAAAAACAGTTTATGGCTGAATATGTATATTTTAACAAAAAAAGAAATGGTCTAGGAATTTTGAGAAATGACTAGACCGATTTAAAAAAATGATCAGATCATTTTGGCTATTGTCTCTATTATAACCCAATGGTGTGCAGCAAGAGAGAAAGGAACATTTTTTTTATTCTTCCTTCTTTTCACTTTGAAGGGCTAGAGAGTAAGATATAGGAGTGAAAAGAGAAGGTTTTGAGAGAGAGAAACACATCTATACTAGAAATTTAGAAAGATTAAAGGGAGGGAAGATTGAATTAAAGAGAAAAGGTGAAGAAAGAAGAGGAAAAAGGAGAAGCCTTGGAAAATTTCAACTGGTTGATTTTCAAAATACATTTTGTAACCAGGTAAGATGTTTGGAACCCTTCTATATCAATTTGAACAAGAGTTAATTGATTTTGAGCAAATTTTAGCAAAATTGAATTAGGGTTCTTAAGATGACATTTAGGGGGAAAGTAAATTTCTTAAAAATTGAGTTTCTAAGACTTTTGTAAGTAGTTATGGGAGTGAAATCAAGGAAGAATGATGAAAAAAATTGATAGGTAAGGAAGGACTATAAGGTCAACCATAAAGAGAACAAACCGGGAAATTATGCATTTATGATACTGACTGTTAATTGTGTTATAAATGAGTGTAGGATCATGTGAATAATATTTTCATCAAGTTGAATTAATAAAACAATGAAATATCAAGTAATTAAATGGTTGGGCCAAGAAGGAAGAAATTGTAAATTGTTTGAAATTGTATAAAATTGAAAATAGAATGAATGATGAACTATTTTATTATGTTTAATTTATGTTAAGTAACATGTTAGATAAATGGGTAACACTTGGATTAATTTAAGAATTGAGAATTAAATTGCTTGAATAAGATGACAAGAATCGAATATGAAAAATTTGTTTGGTAATGATGATGCAGGCAAGGCCACGAGAGTTGTGTACGCAGTAAGGACTATTATACGCCAGATAGCGGCAGGTAGGTGCCCTACGCCTTAACTTTTTATTTTGTGCATTTTCGTTCCATTTGTGAACTCCTTTAATGTAAAAGTACTTGGGAATACTGCTAAACATATGTAAGACAAAAGAGTTAATTAAATGATGAACTAAGGCTTTCTAAAGGGAATATCGTAATTGATTTGGTATTCCGATTAAGGAATTGTTATGTGATGGGGAATTTTGTTAAAGAAATTGTCGTGTGGCCTGGAATCTCGTTGAAGGAATTGCCATGTAGCATTGAATTCCGTTGAAGGAATTTTCATATGGAGTGGAATTTTATTGAAGGAATTGTTGTGCAGCATGGAATTTCATTAAAGGAATTGCTGTGTGGTGTGTAATTCCTTTGAAAGAATTATCATAATGAATAGCTTCCGAGAAGGAAAGCCAAATTGTAGACTCTCCAATATAGATTGCCGAATTTAAATCGGAAATACTAGATAGTTGGTATATTCATAACATGGAAATGGAGTATGAATCATGTGTAAAGGATATTATATTTGATAATTATATTTATTCAATGAAGTACCAAAATTAAGTTAATTAGTTTAAATGGTGGAGATTAATTATGAAGTATTCTTGATTATTTCATATGGATATTTCAAGTACATCTCAAGATTGACATGGTTAATTACTTCGGTGCCTTTGTGTTGGTTTAGATTCCATATCAGGGTCCTATTTAGATGATGCATTTTGGTTATTTATGTTTGTAAGTGATAAATTCATAGACTATTAAAGTATGTAATTGTAATTAATATTAGATAGTTTTAAAGTATGAACATTTTGTAAATACACTTGATATGATATTTATGGGTAATCTCTCCATAAATATTATGTAATGCATATATAAACTTCATGTTATTATAATATATAAATTAAGTTGTAATCATAAACTTATGGTCATTATGGCAAGTAGTGTAGTTGTTAATTTATTTTTTGATTGAAAATGTGAAAAAAAAATCATCATTAATGACTATTATGTGAACGATCCAGTTGAATGGATTGAACAATGATTGAGATATGATGTAGACACTAGGGAAAATGAATTTTCAAATGGAACTCTGCTGAAATTTTAGTAGAGATAATAATAATAATAATAATAAAGATTTCCTTGGTTTTTTTAAACCATGACATAATATTAGACTTGATATTGTTTGAAATTTTATGAATGTTATATCAGATATACATTAAATAAATCACTAACATCATATTCACCTGACAATTCCACTTTGTAGGCATTACATTGATCTTCTCAATGATTTGGAATGGTCCATCTTCACATGTTTAAATCCTAAAAGTCTAATGTTGAAGGTATTATGAAGAACATAACTTCAAGACAATGCATCCATAACAATGTTTTCCTTACCTTGCTTATACTTGATGACATATGGAAATGTCTCAATGAATTCAATCCACTTGGCATGTCGTCTATTCAACTTACCTTGGCTTTTTAAGTGTTTTAAATATTGATAGTCCGTATGTATCACAAACTTGTTAGGCTAAAGATAATGTTGCCAAGTCTCTAAGGTCTTTCACTAATGCATCCAACTCTTTATCATATGTTGGATAATTAAGTTACTCCATTAAGCTTCTCACTTAAATAGGCTATGAGCTATTTTTCCTGCATTAAATCTACTTCAATACCTATACTCAAGGCATCACACTCAATCTTAAAAGTTTTTGTAAAGTCAGGTAAAGAAAGCAATGGGGCCGAAATCAACCTTTCTTTTAACAAGTTAGAAGCCTTTTTTTTTTTATCACCGTTCCATTAAAATCCTACCATTTTCTTTACAATTTCGGTCAAAGTTGTAGCTAGAGTACTAAAATCTTTGACAAATCTTCTATAAAAACTAGCTAAACCATGAAAACATCTTACCTCACTTATTGTCTTAGGTGTAGGCCATTCTTGAATAACCTTGATCTTTGCCTCATCCATCTCAATCCTTTTTGCATTAACAACATAATGTAAGAACGCAATTCTTTCCATTTAAAAAGCACACTTCTTTATATTAACATATAATCTTTCATTTTTAAGTATTTCAAGAACCTGCTTTAAATGATTAATATGCTAATCTAATCTTTATTTATAAATCAAGATATCATCAAAATAAACAACAAAAAATTTTCCAATGAAAGATCTCAATACATGATTCATTAACCTTGTGAATTTATTAGGGGCATTAGTCAAACCGAAAGGCATTACTAACCATTTATACAATTCATATTTAGTTTTGAATGTTGTCTTCCATTCATCTCTTTCTTTCATTCTAATTTGATGATAACCACTTTTCAAATCAATTTTAGAAAACACAGAAGAACCATGCAACTCATCAAGCATATCATATAATCTAGGGATATGTTGTCTATACTTTACCGTATTGTTGTTAATAGCTCTAAAATTAACACACATATGCCAAGTATTGTAATTTTTAAGCACAAGTAACACTAGAACTGCATAAAAAACTCATACTTTCTCAAATGTACCTTTTTGACATTATCTCTTCTACTTGTCTTTCAAGCTCCTTAGTCTCATTAGGATTAATTCTAATAGGCTGGCTAGTTTGGAATTGATGCTCTTGGAACAAAATCAATTTGATGCTTAATCCCTCGAATTGGTGACAAACCACTAGGGATCTATTTGAGAAAGATATCCTTAAATTTATACAAAAGAACTTTAGCAATATTGGGAACATAAGAATTCAAATTATAAGAATTCAAATATGCCGCCTTATACAAGATTAAAATCATAAGCATATTGGAGAGATAAGCATGAGAAAGGTCACTTTGTTTTGCATAAAAAATAAGGTATTTCTCTATTTTGTTCTACACACTTTTCTTTTCTCACCCTTACTTCTCTCCACTCTCGGCATTCCCCATGTTTTTTTTTTTATGAAATCTTCAAACCTATTTCTAATGGTTAAAACTTTCCCTCCATTTGTTTCGCACATATTGCTCACCTTATTTTCACTCGGCCTCACATCCTCACCATTATTTTTCATAAATTCTTGTTCAGCTTCATTGGCTTTCTTAAACTTCAATTTATCCTCATACACTTTCCCTGGTGACAATGGAACAAGTGTGTAAATATTTCCATTTTTCTCCATAGTATACCTATTTTGGAACCTATTATACTTGGCCTTCCTATCAAATTGTTAAGGTCTCCTCAATAATAGGTATGAAGCATGAATAAGAATAATATCACATACAACCTCATCCTTAAACTTTCCTACTATGAATATAACCAAAACCTACTTAGTCACTCTAACTTCTCCATATTCAGTCAACCACTGAAACTTATACGGCTTATCATGTTTAGATGTATTCAGGTTCAACTTTTTAACCAAAGTTGAGCTAGCAACATTAGTACAACTACTATTATCAAGTATCATACTATATACCTTATTATCAATGTAGCACCTACTATGAAATATATTCTCTCTTTGTTACTCTACTTCCTCTTCACAAACCCGAACTCAAAGATCTCCTTATAACCAAGGATTCTCATTGCTCAATATACTTCACATCACTACAATCATCAAGCTTTGTCATCCCCTTCAAATCATCCTCACTAGCCAATTCCATCTTACTATCATCTCTTATAATCATAATTCTCTTATTTAGACATTTATATGTATAATGCCCATGCTACCGACATAAAAAATACCTAATCTCTTGCTTATGCTTCGGTTGAGCAATATTTTTCCCTTTTTTTTTCCAAAGTTACAACTTGCTTCCTAACAAATAAAGGTTCAACTACTCTAGGTGTAGTCATTGGTTTCACTTGTGCATTACTATATGTCCTAAAAATCGACTTCCAACCTGAAGATGAACATGAATATCCACCAGGTTTTGCATTACCTTTTCTTTTTAACTGTTTCTCCATTTTTACAACCACGTATACCATATCCTCAATCACCATATAATGCTGCAATTCCACCATGTTAGCAATATATTTATTTAATCCATTAAAAAACCTAGCCATTATAGCGTTTTTATTGTAAACCCCGAGAAAAAACTTTTACATAAACTTAAAATAATATAAATGAAAAAAGAAGAAGAAAACTTTAAATTAACCCGGAGATAAAGAGGGTAAGGTTAAATATAAGGAAAACAAATTAAACTCAAATATTGAGGGGTGGAATTATAAAAGACAAAAAAAAATGTATAACTCAAATTGTAAAAGCAAAAAAGGAATGGGATAAAAAATAAAATACTTAAGTAAGTGGGGTCAAAGTGTAATTAAAAAAATTAGATTATAAATATTCCATTTTCTTTTTCCTAAGGCCAGCAGCAATGGAAACAAAAAGGAGGAGATAAATTTTTTATTTTCCACCAAAAATTATGAGAGAAACACCAAAATTTATTAGGTATATACAAGATTTAGATCAATTGGTAAGGAAATCAT
>Ga0307511_10007827_pt1 | contig 10730 bp, 10 predicted proteins | sample 13_EM_MG_FD_200266 | JGI IMG/M metagenome (GOLD analysis project Ga0307511, IMG submission 200266) | Populus trichocarpa ectomycorrhiza microbial communities from riparian zone in the Pacific Northwest, United States - 13_EM | ecosystem: Host-associated > Plants > Roots > Unclassified | place... | reverse complement strand
GAGCGGAGCCACGGGCGCCGGATCGACCGGTACGGACACGGACGGCGGCGGCCGTGGCTCCGCCGCGAACGCGACAGATCCGCACACGACCCAACTGCGTGCGATCGACGTGAAGAAGGCCGACTCGCACGCGCCCGACACACATGGATCCCAGGGGGGAACTGTGACGGACACCCGAGGCCCGGGGACCCAGCAGCAGGCCGGGGCGGGCCCGGCCGCGTCCGGCGCCAAGGCTCCGGCCCAGCCGGCGGCGGCGCCGACCGCCGCGCCGGCCGCGCCGCCGGCGGGTGCGCCGCACGGTTCACCGCTCCCCGGTGAGCGCCAGCCGCAGCAGGCGGCGGGTCCCTACCACCCGCCGCAGGCCTACCCCACGCAGGGGCCGGCCGCCGCCCAGAGCGGTGCCGTACGGCGTCCGCGCACGGGCGCGCGCACCGCGCCCCGCACCCGCAAGGCACGCCTGCGGGTGGCCAAGGCCGACCCGTGGTCGGTGATGAAGGTCAGCTTCCTGCTCTCCATCGCGCTGGGCATCTGCACGGTCGTGGCGTCCGCGGTGCTGTGGATGGTCATGGACGCGATGGGGGTCTTCTCGACGGTCGGCGGCACAATCTCGGAAGCGACCGGCTCGAACGAGTCGAACGGCTTCGACCTGCAGTCCTTCCTCTCCCTCCCGCACGTCCTGACCTTCTCGGGGATCATCGCGGTCATCGACGTCGTCCTCGCCACGGCCCTCGCGACCCTCGGCGCGTTCATCTACAACCTCTCCGCCGGCTTCGTCGGCGGCATCGAGCTGACGCTCGCCGAAGACGAGTGAGAAGCCGGACGAGAACGGGGGTGTACGGGGGTTGAAACCTCCGTCGGCGGTCCTGTGACTATCGATTTTGGGACTGCCCATGTCGTGCGCTAATCTTCAGGAGTCAGCGCGCGGGACACACTCCGCACAGCGCGGCGGGGCTATAGCTCAGTTGGTTAGAGCGCATCCCTGATAAGGATGAGGCCACAGGTTCAAATCCTGTTAGCCCCACCAGCACGAAGACCCCCAAGCAGTAATGGTTGGGGGTCTTTGGCGTCTACGGCCGCTGAACCGTGGGTCAGGACTGCAGCCAGACCCGGCGGTGTCGCGCGACGGCGTAGACCTGGTCGATCTGCGCGGTCGTCAGCCTGCCGGTGAGGGGGCCGAGAGCCGACACCTCGCGCTCCTGGTAGATCCGTACGGTGTACTGCGTCGCGGCGCGGTGCAGTGAGGTCACGCCGACGAAGACGAGGACCGGTTCCACCGGGACGGGGAAGCCGCAGTGCCGCTCCAACACACCCTGGACGTAGGCCGCCTCCGCCCTGCTCGCCCTGGCGTACGGGGCCGGCCGGCCCCCGTTGACCTTGGCCATGGTGTCGCCCACCCAGACCGACGCGCCCTGGTGGCACTTGGTGTTGATGCTGAACACTCCGCCGGGGCCGATCAGCAAGTGGTCGATGTCACCACCGTTGCCCTTGGGTACGCCGTGCAGGACGCGCCAGCCACGAGGGGAGAGCCGCGCCAACTCCCGGCCCACCCGCCGTTCCCCCTCGAGCCCGACGTACCAGCTGTCCCACTCCGAGGGGCGTCTCAGCACCCTCATCAAGAGCCGTTTGGCCGGCGACGGGCCACGAGCTGCGATCGCCTCGATCAGGGCCGCACCGGGACGGTTCTCCGCCAGATCGTCGGCGACGGTCGCCTTCGGCAGCTCCGCTGGTCGAGTCGGGCGAGGCGCGGAGGGCGGCTCGGGCCGCCGAACAGCCTCTCCAGGGCCTGCTTCCGGCCGTGCGACGGCGGACTGCGCGGACGCGGGCCGAAGAGTCACCGAACTGCCGAGATGCTGCCTCAGCAGCGCCAGGGCCTCGCCCTGATACCGCTGCTCTTTGATCGTGACCACCTTCGTCGGCCGGTCCGCCCAGGCGACAGTGGTCCCATCCGGCAGGTTCACATAGAGCCGGTCCTTGCCGTGCCGTTTCCACGGCTTCACCGTGAGATCGCCCATTGGCCCGCCCCCGAATATGTGCCGTCCCCACACACATGGCAGCAGCAGACCAGGTGGCCAGCAAGAGCGCCGGGGCAACATGGCCGAGTAGTGGCGTGCGCGGAGTGGCCGGCCGACAGCAGTGAGACCCCCGGCCACGACGGGCCGGGGGTCTTCAGGGTCTTCTCTGGAGCGTTGTACGCAAGTTCGCCGCTGTGTCAGAGATGTCGGGGCGGTGGGTGAGTGGTGAGGTGGCGCGTGGCGGGGGTCAGCGCTGGAGGGGAGCCGCCAGGGGTGCCGTCTGCTCGGTGTGGTCCGGTTCGGTGGAGTCGGTGGTCTCCGTGGCCTCGTCCGTGTCCGTCGGCGGGCGGTGGCGGCAGCTGGGGGACTTGCCGTGGGCCTCGGCGCGGATGCGCTGCTTCATCGTGGGGGGCAGGGACCTGGTGAAGGACCAGGGGGAGATCGTCGGTGCCGTCGGCTGCGCGGTGGCGCTGGTGCCGGTCGCCCCGGACCGGGGCGTCGCCGCGGTGGCGGCCGTCGCGGTGATCGTGATGAGTCCGAGCGCGGTGCACAGAGCGATGAAGGCGGTGACGAAGGCGGTCCACAGCTTCATGACCTTGATCTGGGTCATGGCCCCTCACTTTCAGGTTGGGCGATTTGCGTACTTTCCTCATGATGTGTATGGGGGCCGCGAAGTGTGGGACCGGCGCTCGTGGCGCGTCGATGTTCCGATGAACACCACTCGGATGGGTGCAAGAGGCCTGAAAAGGCAAGAAAAATGGAGAAGTGGGACCAAATTAACGGCCCGTAGAGGTGTGATCACCCTCCGATCGGAGCGGTTCCATCCGCTTCTACTGCGCTGCCCCGGGCGGGAGTTGGCCGCGGAGGCAGGTCACCGATCGGTATCGGTCGGTGTGTATAGTCGGGCGACAGAGGTCCCCTACGTCAAGGAAAGACGAGGTCGCGCGGTGAAGAAGCTTCTCCTGGTCGCACTGGCCGCCATCGGCGGGCTCCTCGTGTACCGCCAGATCCAGGCGGATCGCGCCGAGCAGGATCTGTGGACGGAGGCGACCGACTCCGTGCCCACGGGTTCGTGAGTACCGAGATCCAGTTCTGAGCACGCCCCGACCGCCTGGCGGTCGGGGCTTTGTGTTGCGCCGTCGCGCGAACGCGGTTACGGCCGCCACGACCCGGGCGTTTCGGACGCTCGTACGCATTGCCGGGATGCCACGCGCGCGTGCGGGGCAGGATGGGCCACGTCCGGAGCAACGACGAGGGGTGGCGCGTGATGGGGCGGCGGCGTACGGCGTGGTGGCGGACGCGAGCACAGGGCGGCCGTACGCCCGTACGACCCGTCCGCGCGGCCGTACGACGCGTCGGTGACGTACGACGCGTCGGAGTCGTGGTCGCCGTGCTGTGTGCGATCGCCGCCCTGGCGGGGCAGCCTGCCACTGCCGCCGGGGCGCCGGGCCCCTACGGCTACGACAAGGGTGACCGGGCCGTCAACGGCGCGACCGGTGCGCCGGACGCCGTAGGCCTGGATTCGGGCGGGACGTACCGGAGTTCTCTCCCGAAGGGCGCCGGCCTCTACTACGGCCTCACCCTCGACGAGGTGTCCGACGTCTATGTCTCCGTCACCGCCGTGCCCCCGGCCGGCACCACGGTCGCCGCCACCGACGGGATCAGGGTGTCGCTGCAGAATGCCGCCGGCACCGGCTGCACCCACCAGAGCGCCACCTTCGGGGCCAGCAGGAGCCCGCACCCTGTGGTCGCCTGGGCCGCGCGGGAGACGGGCAGGGCGCTGTGCAAGGAGGCCGGGCACTACTACGTACTCGTCGAACGCGTCGACGCGACGGGTTCCTCGTCGGACACCTGGGGGCTGGAACTCACCGTGGTGTCCGAACCGCCGCTCGCTCAGGCGGGCACGTCCGACGCGCCCCAGGGCTGGAACTCCGCGTCGCCCGAGCCCGTCACGGGGGAGGCGCGGAGTCGTGCGGGCGGCTCGGGGTTCGCCGGGGCGGTCGCCGTCGGACAGGGCGTGTGGCGCGGCGACATCGCACCCGGCGGGACCCTCTTCTACAAGGTGCCGGTCGACTGGGGCCAGCAGCTCTCCGTCAGCGCCGACCTGGACGCCTCGGACGCCGGCAGCGGCTATGTGAGCCGCGCGCTGGACCTGGCGCTCTACAACCCCGTGCGCGCCTCCGTCGACGAGGCGGGCGTCGGCTACCAGGGCAGCCCGAGATCGGCGGCCCTCGAAGCCCTGCCGCCCGTCGAGTACCGCAACCGCTACTTCGTCATCGACCACGAGAGCGGGATGCGATTCGCCGGGTCGTACTACCTCGTCGTGCACCTCGCCGCGCAGGTGGCCGACGACTTCGGCCAGGGACCGTTCCCGGTGACGCTGCGGGTGCGCCTCGCCGGTACGGCGCACGGCGGGCCCGGGTACGAGGGGCAGTCCGAACCCCGGAACGTCTTCGACGTCACCTCGCAGGACCGCGCGGCGGCCGTGACGGGGAGCGGCGGGGGAGGCGACACCGCGATGAAACTGCTCGCGGTGGCCGGGATCGGCGCGGGCAGCGTGCTGTTGGCGACGCTCGGCGCGTGGACGGTGGCGGCCCGGCGCCGGGCCACGACGTAGCCGCCGTACCCCTTCCGACACCGGTCGGTCAGACGCGGGTCAGCGCCCAGAACCCCACGGCGTAGCAGGCCAGCGCCAGCAGCAGGACCGGTATCGCCACCCTCGCGGGCGGCCCGGGGCGGCGCCGGGCGCGCCTGCCACGGTGCTGCGGAAACGGCGGCGCGGTAGGCGGAACCAACGGGACCTGGGCGGTGTATGAAGCAGTAGAGGGTTCGGCGCGCGGCTGGGGGGAGGGCAGGACATGCGGGATCTGCGGGGGCGGCAGATGGAAGCTGCCGGTGTCCGACATAGGGGTCGGGGTGGGCGTCGGGGCCGGTGTCGGCGCGGAGGGCTGCGAGACGACGTCCTGCCGCGGGTCGAGGAGGACGGAGTCCGCGCCGTTGGTACCCGCACCCACACCCGCAGTTGTCCCCGTCCCCGTCCCCGTACTCGCACCGGTCTCGAGTCCCGTCCCGCGCGACGGAGTCGACCCCGTGTCCACTCCGGAGGCGCGCTTCAGCGGACCCTCGGGCGCGAACCCCGTCGGCAGCGGCCCCACTTGATCGAAGATCTCGATCAACTCGTCGTCGGGGCCGGGCTCCGGCAGGAGTTCCACGGCCGCCGCGAGCGCCTTGCGCGCCCCCGTGGCCGTACGGAAGCGAGCTTGTGGATCGGGCTGCAGCAGCATCGCCACGACCTGCCACAGCGGCTCGGGAACGCCCTTGGGCGCCCCCGGGGTCCCGTGCTCGGCGAAGTACTGGATGAGCGCCTTGGAGTCCGGCTTGGCCCCCTCCAGCAGATACAGCGCCACCAGTCCTACGGCGAACAGGTCGGCGGGGAAGTCGGGTTCCGCGCCCATCATCTGCTCGGGCGCGAGGTAACCCGGCGTGCCCACCACGAGGTTGGTCTCCGTCAGGCGTGCTTCGCCCAGCCGCATCGCGATGCCGAAGTCGGACAGGCGCAGCCGTGGACGGGCCGTGCCGGTGGCTTCGAGGAGCAGGTTGGCGGGCTTGATGTCACGGTGCACGACGCCTTCCGCGTGCACCGCGGCGAGGCCGGAGAGGAGCTGGTCGAGCAGCGTGCAGACGAACGCGGGGGGCAACGGGCCGTAGTCCCCGATGAGATGGACCAGCGAACCGCCGGCCACCAGGTCCATGGTGAACAGGACCTTGTCGTCGTCGGCGGCCCAGCTGGCCGGTGCGAGCACATGGGGGTGGTCGATGCGCAGCGCCTGTTCCCGTACGAAGCGCAGCAGCGAGTGCGCGTCGCTCTGCTGCAGGACCTTGGCCGCGACATAGCGGCGCCGGCGGTGGTCCCAGGCACGCCAGACCGCGCCGACACCTCCGCGCCCGATCGGGTCGACCAGTTCGTACCGGCCGGCGAAGACCTCACCCATGGCTGTACGTCGCTCCTCCCCCTTCGGCTACCTCCGTTGCTTCCCCCGAGACGAGCGATACGACTCCCCCTTGCGCCAGTTACCGTGTGCCCGGCTGCCGAACCCCCGATCGACGGCCGGGCCGTGGTGCTCAGCTCTGGTGGGACTGGTAGTGCGCGACCGCGTCGGAGGTACGGCCGGCGCCGTACACCCGGAGGAACTCTGCCAGTTCGGGGTGGCTCGGGGCGAGGGTGTCCGCCGCGTCGATGATGTCGCCGGCGGCGGCCACCGAGCGCAGCAGCGACTGGATCTCGCGGACGACCCGTTTGACCGTGGGCGCTCCCGAACTGCTCGTCGTGGTCGTGGTGTTGCTGAGCACCGAGCCCCCCTGGGACTTCTTGATCTCGTCCATCCGCTCGGTCGCCTCGGCCGCGCTCACGCTGCCGTCCGCCACCTGCCCCGCCAGGTCCTGCAGCAACTGCACCCGCTGCACCACCGCGGGATTGCCGATCTTCGCCCGCTGACCGCTCATCAGCTGGGACAGCATCGGTGCGGACAGTCCCAACACCCCCGCGAGACGAGCCTGGTTGAGGCCAAGATCGTCGATGAGCTTACGGAAGAGCGCCCCCAAAGGCTCCCCGTACCAATTCCGCTGCAGCTCCCGCGCTCTGGCGGTGGCTTCCTGCTGTGCGGCGTCCATTGCGTCTCCCCATCGCTTCCCCAAAACCGTGGTTCGCTCTAGCGAACCACGACGAGCATCTTACGGAGAGTGGTCGTCCACCGGGAGCCCCAAGTTTTTGCGAGATACCCGGGGTGACCCGGTACGCTGGTCTCCGAAGCCCACCGGTGCGCGGTTGTGCCGGTCGGACGCTTCTCTAGCGGGGCCTTAGCTCAGTTGGTAGAGCGCTGTCTTTGCATGGCAGATGTCAGGGGTTCGACTCCCCTAGGCTCCACATCCCGCACCGGCCGGTCGCCCTCAGTGGCGTCCGGCCGGTGTTTGTTTGTACCCGCGAGGTGACGTGCGTCACATAAACGGTTGCTTGTCGTTGCAGTTGTTTGCGCAAATATCGGTGCCGGGTGAGGTCCACCGGGTCGCCGGGATGGCGGTCGGCGCGGTGTGGGGAACGTGTGTGCCGATGTGCGGGACGTGTGTGAGCTGGCTGAATACGGTCGCGTAATCAGGGGTGTGCGGTCCGTTAAGGGAGTCCCTGCGGTACTTGTTCACCTGGGGCGTTGCAAACGTCATCGCGGGCAGCTTGCGTAAATCAAGGGAGTCGCTGCGTCTGCGCGACTGTTCCACGTGAAACATCGCGGTGGGGCAGGAGACCCTCAAGTCTCCTGCCCCACCGCGATGTTGACGGTACGTCGGACGTCAGCGGTGCTCGTCGCGGTCCGCCGCCTCGTCCTCGGCCTGCTTCGCCTGGACCTCGGGGTCGAGCACGGACTGACCGCTGCCGTCCACCGAGGAGAGATGGCCCGTCTCGGGCACCTCGGTCGCGGCCGGGGGCTCGACCAACCAGTCGGGGTTGGCCTGCTTGTCCCACCACTTCCAGGCGGCGAAAGCGCCGCCCGCCAGGATGCCCAGTACCGCCAGCCCCTTCGCGAGCCGGCCGGCCCTCGCCCGCCGCTCGTGCTTGCGGACCAGCTTCTGGATCTCCTTGGGTGAGACCTGGCCGCGCAGCGCGGCGAGCGCCGCCGCACCGCGTGCGGCGGCCTCGTCCCTGACCGGGCCGGCGGCGGCGACCGCCTGCTCGATCCGCGGCCGGGAGTACTCGGCTGCCTGCTGGGCGGCCTTGCGGGTGCGGACGGCGGCCTCCTGGGCGGCCTGGTCCACCTTCGGCGGCACATGGGTGCGGGCCTGTTCCAGGCGTGGTGCGAGATGGGCGTCGTACTGAACACGGGCCTGGTCGGCGGCCAGGGACACCTTGGGCGCGAGTCGTACGCGTGCCTCGTGGGCGTAGAACGCGGCCTTGTCCTTGGCCGTGTCGGCGTAGGGCGCCACCACTTCCGCGGCGTGCAGCACGCTGTCCTTCGCCGAGCCGGTCGCGGAGCGCACGCTGTCGATGCGGGTCACGGGTTCCTCCTCCTCGGTGGCGTACGTTTCTTCGTCTGTCCACCCAAATAGGGATCATGCCTGCCAGAGGGCTACGGGGCATGTGAGGGCGGGCATCCGGGTCACGATCACGGGTAATAGCGGATGAATACGGGGGAACTGGGGGAACGGGGGCTTGTCGTCGACAATGCCACGGATCCCCGCCGCCTGCCCCTGTCCCGGAGTCACTCGGCCGGTTTTCTGCAAGCGGACCGGGTGGAAAGGTCCCCGCGCGCGGCCATCGGGCGACTCGGCTCGGCCGGCGTGCGAGGATCTGGGAGTCACAGGAAGACAACGGAAGGCAGATCGTGGCCGAGCAGCTTTACGCCACCCTGAAGACCAACCTTGGCGACATCGAAATCCGGCTGCTGCCGAACCACGCGCCCAAGACGGTCCGGAACTTCGTCGAGCTCGCCACGGGTGAGCGTGAGTGGACCAACCCCGAGACGGGCGAGAAGTCCAAGGACAAGCTCTACGACGGCACGGTCTTCCACCGGGTGATCAGCGGCTTCATGATCCAGGGCGGGGACCCGCTGGGCAACGGCACCGGCGGCCCGGGCTACCAGTTCGAGGACGAGTTCCACCCGGATCTCCGCTTCGACAAGCCCTACCTGCTCGCCATGGCCAACGCCGGTCCGGGCACCAACGGCTCGCAGTTCTTCGTCACCGTCTCCCCGACGGCCTGGCTGACCCGCAAGCACACCATCTTCGGCGAGGTCACCGACGCGGCGAGCCAGAAGGTCGTCGACACCATCGCGGCCACGAAGACCAACCCGCGCACCGACCGCCCGCTCGAGGACGTCGTCATCGAGTCGGTCGTCGTCGAGACCCGCTAGGACAGACCCGCTGGATCACAGGGCCGGCACCAGTACTTACCAGCGGGAACCAAACGCCCCGTTCATCCGTAAGGATGGGCGGGGCGGTGCATTGCGTACGAAGGATTGAGGGGACCCCATGGACCAGGCGCCAGGCAGCCCGCAGGGCCCGGAGGAGCAGCGGCCCCCGGGCGCCCAGAGCCTGCCGGGCTGCTATCGCCACCCGGACCGCGAGACCGGCATCCGCTGTACCCGCTGCGAGCGCCCGATCTGCCCCGAGTGCATGGTCAGCGCCTCGGTCGGCTTCCAGTGCCCGGAGTGCGTGCGCGACGGTTCCGGCACGGGGCACGCCCCGACGGCCGCCCAGCCCCGCACGATCGCCGGCGGCACGGTGGCGGCGGACCCGCGGCTCGTCACCAAGATCCTGATCGGTCTCTGCGTCGCCTTCTACCTGGTCCAGCAGGTGGTGGGGGACAGCTTCACCGAGCGCCTCGAACTCCTCGGTCAGGCGTACGTCCCGCAGTTCGGCTCTGTCGAGGGCGTCGCCGAGGGCCAGCCGTACCGGCTGCTGACCGCGATGTTCCTGCACGCCAGCGTGATCCACATCCTCTTCAACATGATGAGCCTGTGGTGGATCGGCGGTCCTCTGGAGGCGGCTCTCGGCCGGGCCCGGTATCTGGCGCTCTACTTCGTCTCGGGTCTCGCGGGCAGCGCGCTCACCTACCTGATCGCCGCCCCGAACCAGCCCTCGCTCGGCGCCTCCGGTGCCATCTTCGGGCTCTTCGGCGCGACCGCCGTCCTGATGCGCAGGCTCAGGTACGACATGCGGCCGGTGATCGCCCTGCTGGTGATCAACCTCATCTTCACCTTCGGCTGGGCCAACATCGCCTGGCAGGCCCACATCGGCGGCCTCGTCGCCGGGGTCATCACCGGCTACGCGATGGTGCACGCCCCACGCGAGCGGCGGGCCCTGATCCAGTACGGCACCTGTGCCGTCGTACTCGTGATCGTCGTGGTGTTGACGCTGATCAGGACGGCTCAGCTCAGCTGATACCAAACCGTTGTCCACAGTGCGTGGCGGATCTTGTGCATACCGTGGAGAACAGCTGTGCCCCCTGTCACCGACCCGTGTTTCTGCAGGTCAGGCAGGGGGCGAACAGGCTTGCGGTTGCCGGTGTGTCAGTCACACCGGCGTCAACACTCAGTGGGTTATCCACAGATCGTCGTTCTTTTTCCCCAGGCCCGCTGTGGATACTTCTCTGGCCTGTGGATAACTCAGTGGAAAGCCGTGGGCAGAGCTGCGTTCACCGGGTGGCAGCCGCAGCTTCCGCCGCTACTTCCACTGGGTCGAGACACCGAACCCGGCGGCGATGAAGCCGAAGCCCACCACGATGTTCCAGTTGTCCAGGCTGTCGATGGGCATGGAGCCGTCGGTGACGTAGAAGACGACGATCCAGGCCAGTCCGATGACGAACATGGCCAGCATGACCGGAGCGACCCAGGCACGGCTGTTCAACTTGATGGCGGTCGCCGTCTTCGCCGGCGGCGGCGTGTAGTCGGCCTTCTTGCGGATACGTGACTTCGGCACGAGGGTCTCTCCTGTCGATGCGCTGCGTGGCCGCGCAGGGAACTGGGGCGGGCTCCGGGGCAGCGTACAAGGGGACACTGAGTGCTCCCCCGGGCGTCCGTTAGCGTAGTGCTTCCGCGGCGCCGAAGGAGATAAGGGTACGTTGAGCAATTCTGCCGACTCCCCCGGGACGGGTACCAGTCCTGCCGGTATCCGCCGTTTCCGTCCCGTGCGGATTCTCACGGTGGCCGTCTTCGCCCTCGCGGGGCTCAT
>Ga0307511_10007826_pt1 | contig 10733 bp, 12 predicted proteins | sample 13_EM_MG_FD_200266 | JGI IMG/M metagenome (GOLD analysis project Ga0307511, IMG submission 200266) | Populus trichocarpa ectomycorrhiza microbial communities from riparian zone in the Pacific Northwest, United States - 13_EM | ecosystem: Host-associated > Plants > Roots > Unclassified | place... | reverse complement strand
TGGCGGGAAGTTTCAGGGGTCGCTTGTCGGTGTTCTCCTCCCGATCGCGTTTACGCCTCTCAGTCTCGTCTTTGACCCTTTTCTCCTCCTCCAAAACACGAAGTCTCTCTTCTTCCAACTTTCTGGCGACTGCAGCCTGACGCCTTGCTTCCATCTCCTTAAGGCGCAGCGCCTTCTTATCGGCTTCTCCTTGTTGCTGCAAAAGATGTGGTTGACATAGAGTTCAGGAACAACACTCAAAGAAACAAACCTTCTTTGCTGCAGCGGCAGCTAATTGCAAACTCTTGACCTCCGGCTTGGCCTTCTTCCCCCCACCAAGCATATTCGTAACCAGTCTAGTTGCTTGACCGAAGAATCCAATTTCTGACTGTGAAGATGATGCCGTAGACATGCCAGACAACTGGCTGCTGCTGCGCACGATACTGGTAGCCTTTGGGGACGTCAGAGTATATTTCGTGAGAGAACTCCATAACATTACCTTCACAGTTGTGGCAGTAGACGGTGGACCAAGTTCACCTGTGTCCATCCTAGAGTCTTCCAAGTCCAAAGAGTCAATGGAGTCCTGTTCGTGTATACTCAGATCGTCAGGCTCGACTATATCAGGCGCATGGGATGTGACTATTGATTCCGGTGCCTTTTCGCCATCCTCGAGCCCCTTTCTGAGGTTGGAATGGAGAGACATCAATCGAGTACTCGCATCAAAAGACATGGGAGCAGGTAACGTAAGTGTGCTCGCAGGGAAATCGAAGGAAAACTCCTTGGGATGACTGGCTGGAGCGGGAGGTTTGGTATGCGCAAGTGTAGTTGAGATGGGTTGCTTGGTGAACACGGGACCCATGGGTTTGACAAAGCCAGCATTCCTGTGGGGTGGGGAGTTCGCAGGTGTGGTTGACGTACGTGGTTGGTCTTCAACGGTATGGCTTTGCACTGAAGGCACCTGCAGAATTTCGGTCGCTATGTTATTATTTGGTTCTTGGGTACCTCCAGCCAGGTCAGAGACACTGAGCCGCTGCCTGCTACCAATATTATGCGGTTCTCCTTGAGGTGGCTGAGGAAGCTGCATCGAAGACGGCTCGGTTGCATTTTCCGAGTTGTGAACTTCATCGTTGACTTTGTTCCGTTTAGCCACTCTTGCCTCTGCGGCAGCACGGGCTTCGGCAAGGGCAGCAGCAGCATCGCCCAGTGGTTTTGCTGTACTTTTGCAAGTGCGAGCACCAAAGCCTTCAACAGTACGCTTGAATTGCCTAATGAATCCTTCTTCACCCTCATTCAAAGAGACAGGATGTCTGTTTGCCACATCGTGACTCTCGAAGGGCTTACTTGCGTGTCCAACAACAGGGAGACGGATTGACATATCGGAAGTTCTTTCCTGGTCCATTTCCACGGTAGTAAGTGGTGTAGTGTCAGGCTGCGTGGTTTTCGGTATTTTGCGTTTCTTCTCCCCAGTCCTGCTTTGTGGGAGGTTGCCCAGCATCTCACTACTCTTTCGTTTTGAGGAAGTAGGCATGGCTCCGGCATCTGGGGTGCAAGATTCGAGTGGAACATTGTTGAAAGTGCTCGGCCGCGTCACGCCACCCTCCATGGCTTTGGCTTCTCGTGCTTTCGAAAGCCAAGAAGTCCTTTTGCCGATGGGAGGGGGGGCCGGAGTCGTAAACGGAAGGGCGTTGTTCGTTGTTTCTGTGGGTACGCGTATTGACTTGCGCAATGGAGATGGAGCAGGCAATGTGGGAAACTGTGAAACATTGCTTTTCGATGGATTGTTCTGGAGTTCAGAGTCGTTCAAAGGGACGACCATCGTATCCAGAAGTGAACTTGTCTCTGAAATGGGAAGAATGGTTCCGGATGTAATGAAAGGATCCTTGGGGAGAGTAGGTGGGGGACTCGAAGCAAGATGAGGTAATGAATGTTCATCATGACCTGTACGAACGTGGGGACTGCGGGGTTGGTCGGGGGTTTCAAGAGCGATTGAACAGAATGTGTTTGCAGATGAAGGAGACGTAACATTATCCATCTCTGGCACGGGTTCTTCTTCGGTGTGAGGCCCGCTATTGATGGTATCTCGAACGTTGGCCTGAAAAATAGGCGAAGTTTCCCTAGATTGAGAGTGTGTCTCTATCGATATGCCTGATTGCGTTGTAAAGGGAGGCGGCGCGGCAATGGGAGCATAGCTGCGTTCAGGAGACTCGTCACCTTCAGCAATAACAGAAAGGTCGTTACTATGGCCAAGTATTGGAACTTCCAGAGGGGAAACTTGGTCTTGATCTTGAGGGACCGGTTCGAATTCAAGGCGTTTTGCGACGTCCTTGGAGGCTGTTTTCGTTCTTCGTGGTACATTCTTCTTTCGGCCAGGTGTCTTGACCAGATCGATTATTGGACTGTATTTTCGTCTGCCAATGGAAATTACAAAAATAACAAGACGTACGCTTGTTGTGGACCAGCGATTATACTCTCAAGGTAATCGTCAAGGAATAGGAAGGCATGTGTCTGAACTTGGTCCTCGAATAATTGACGGCAAGGATCATTCGCCATTGACTGCCGTATTGAGAGCATCCAGGCATGGATTCCAACGCCATGTTTCTCTGACATTATGAGCAGCGCCGTTAGGCACACTTGGAGTTGTCGAAGCCGGAACACGATCAACAGCGCGCAAGATGCGTCTGTCACATGATCGTTAATACCCACTGCACTGCCACCTGGGTAAATGGTGGCTAGTACATAATCAATTTGGTTGAGCCTTAGTCTCTTAGATCTGAACAGCTATCACCTCAGAATGACGGACCTTACACTACCTTCTGAACCTTCTTCATCGCGTCTTTCCTTTGATTCGAGGTCCTTCGAAGGCGTCGAACCTCCAGCAAGCAGCAAGGAGCATCTGTCTGACCTTGTTCTTACTGAGGAGTTGTCAACAGGCAACCAGGAACCTTCAGAGGTTCAGCTCAGGCAACTCTACGATGAAGAGGAAGTTGAGCGATTCATGTATTTCTTCTCAGCTGTAGGTACCCTGTACTTGCGTGTGCCTTAGAAACCTCTCAGCTTTCCGCAGTATGTGACTGAAGTGAGATTGCCCTCCGCATCCAATGTGACCCCACCTCCCTTACCGCCCCGACCGGGGGTCACAGCCGAGCACCGCTGCACGAGTCCAATCCCACCTCTACCCAGGCGTCCCAGCGATCGGTCTCTGTCGGAGCACTTCGCAAATGTGAGCATGTTGGTGTGTTGTGCCGAAATCGTGCTTGAAATCTCCAATAGGTTTTGCTCCCTTACTTACCGCTGGACGGGAGTACACCTCCGCCGTTCACTGTGAAGCGTCTGAGACTAGCGAGTCAGCGCCTGTACCTTGCCACCATTCCTTCGTATCAAGCACTCTTGTTGGATTTGGCATCCCTAGCCCTCTGGAAAGACCACAGACGCAGCTTGTTATACTGTATAGTGTGTCCCATTCAATGCACTCACCAACCTTTACCTCCTGATTTTTTAGTGTTTTTGGATTCTGTGGTATCACGACCTACTACTGGCCGCCTTGCTGTGCCGAATACTCTGGTGCCTTCTACGACGTCGTTTATTTCCTTATCCTTCCCTCGAGGAATTGCAGGAGAGGCGGCGAAATACTGCCCAGGCACGTCGGTTTGGAGAAGAAATTCAGCAACGGCTCCTCACCTCAACGATGGGTCCAGTAGAGCTCTGGCGACTTTTTAGGCATTATAATAAAGCGATCACTCAGAATAATGTGAAGAGATTTGCAAAGGGAAAATCCCAGTCGACTCCAGAGCAGACACACGGTGCATTCGAACAATCTGAAAGGGTGTTAGATCCTGATGATAAAACCATCCTCGAATATAGTGATGACAGTGAAGAAGTCCAGGAGCTCAAACGAGATTTGTTGCACCTTGTGGACATCGTCGCTGATGTTCACGAGCGGATCAAGAAGTAGGTCGGGCCACTTTTCGTTTCATTCGCTACATCGATCCTCGCCAACAGTATTTTTATGTGGCGGAGACCGACAGTGACAAAACGATATGGCATTGTAGGTTTGCGTCTCATCACGCACACAGTGCTGAACCTGGCTTCCAGCTACTTTCAATCATGACGGTTGCTGTTCTTATCCTACCAACTCACTACATCGCTAAATCGATATATCTCTCCTGGGGAGTTATTTATTGGCACGTCGTTCCTGTCATTGCGGCGTTGTCGCCAGCTGATAGAACACGGCAAGTATCAGTTGCTTCACATCCGGTTTGTGGCTTCATTGAGATTTTTAGGGTTCCCGCTCTGTTTGGAGACGCCCCCACCGACGCAGAGTATGCTATGGATTTGATCGGAGAACGCGTCGCAAGTGGGCAGGATATAACGCTACGCGGCAAAAAGGTCAACCAGCGTCAACAGATGGCAAACGTTTCCAATAGCAATGTTGACGAATCAAGACCAGAAGAAAAGGGTGGGGTGGACTGGAAAAAGTGGGGTGCACGGATTGCCCAAGGCAAATCCTTGTTAGAAGACAACAAGCCCATCTCTTCGATAAGTCGCGTGAGTTGCCTCACCCGTCCTACATACATCGTACGTTCAGTTGACTCTTAACGCAGGCGGTGCTGGACAAGCTGTCACCAGAGAAGCAATCGACCACTCATAGCTCTGATACTGAACATGCACACAGTAAGTTTGATATGTCACTACGCCTGTACGTGAGAAACCAAAACATCTGTACCTAGCATTTCCTGCTCAACACTCCTCATCCTTGGGTTTGATCACATTAACTCCTTCTGAGATATATTTCACGTCGCTCACCGCTCTACGTCCGAAGCTTGTTATCCCCCGTAGTCAGCTTCGGGGAGTGAAAAAGACAAGTCACATGAAAGGGCTTGTCATTTGCTGGGTACCAGCCCATGGCGAAGAGAATGAAGAAAATTTTCATTGGGTCGGGAGCCGCGATGAGTTATTTGCGAGGCTTCTTGGCGCCGATAGCAGGCGATGGATAAGAGTGTGAAATGGACGTTGCATGGCTGATTTGCATGGCTTCTTTCGTAGCTTCGAGCTCATGGCCAGTTGACACAGATAGATACAAATATCTCGACGCCTCCAGTAGATCTCGAGACTTCGCTCCCTGTTTGCCCTCTTTTTGTCCTCCTCACCATCCTCTGGTTGTGCGTGTACGCCTCGTATTTGCGATGAACTCGTTTCACAGGAGTCCTACTGCCTTCAGATACGCAATGTTTTTCTCCCCAGACCTTCTCTCAAAGCGGGACAGTGGATTTGGTCTATTGTGGTACCTATCGGTTTCCCCTCAATAAATTTGATTGTGACAACTAACGGCGTGAGTGCAGGCTTGCAGCTACTCTCGGTCCCAAATCGGCCTTCAGAAAGTTGCCCAAACGCTCTGTGCTGTCCGCTGACATTACCCAGTTGTGTGAGCTTATTGCCACACCAGTTGAGCCCCTGGCCCTCCGCCTCTCGAGTAACCTCTTGGTTGGAGCTGCTCGGTAAGCTCACTCGTAATGGCGCACTATACGACCCAAAATAAATCCTGCATCTGAGTGCAGTGTGTACAAAGGTGGGTAGCGTCTTCTGCTGAACGGTTCTATTAGCTGATAGTCCAACAGCCAAGCAAGATATCTTCATGACAGATGTCACGACATGCTTCAACTCTCTCAAACGCGTGATTGACGAATTTCGATCAGCAACGACGTCGGAAGCCCAGCTTCAGATGGCCCAGCCCAGCGTAAAGTAGGATGACTGTCGAATTATTTATACCAAGGATACATCCCTTCCCATTAGGTCGTCTGCCGTTACCCTACGCATTGACCCAGACGCGGCATTCGCAATAGACCTGGACAATGTAATAGGGGTGAGCCAATAGTCGCACCGGCGTGGTTCAACTCCCGATTCATCTCACTGCAGAATTGGAGCGAGTATTTGACTTTCGAAGGTATGGCCTCAGTCGCTACGTTTGGGATTGAGTGAATCACCAGACCGCTCCCAGATGCTCCTGTAGCCTCAGCCGACGCTTCATCCGACGACGAGTACAATCCAAAACCTCAGAAAGGAAAACGAAAGGCCAAAATGTCAGCTATCCCGCCCTTGGGCACGGAAACAGCCCGTGTCAATATGCACACTCTGGATGAAAATCATGGATTCCTCACCACAGACTCATTTGACGCATCATTTGGTGAACAGGGTGCTGCAATCAACTCTACCTCCGAAACAGGTGGATTCAGATTTGATGACGCATTCTTTGAACCTTTCGACGGTTTGGACATGAACGAAGGTATCGGAGATGACTTAGTGATGGAATTGGGAGAGGAATGGGGTGCCATTCCTACCAAGCAGAATGCGGAAGAGTTAAGCGTTTATTCCGTGATACTATCATGTACTGACGTTGGCCCAGAGATATTCATCCAGACGAGGTACAAACTGGTTTTGGATACTCCGCCGCTGATATAGACTACGATATGCATGTAAACGATGACGCCGAGATGGTTCCCCAAGAAATCTTGCAGCCTGCCCTTTCCGAGTCCTTGTATCAAGATACGCAGGACCAGCAAGGTGGGTGGTAGCGACCCTGCTACCCAGTTTTTTTTACCTGTTAGCAGCGCAACTTCCTCCCATCAGCCCACCTTTACAAAGCGTAGAATCTAGCCACACATCTCCCGAAAAACCTCAGGTAAAGTGTGGAGACGGCGCTAGTCGAGATGAGGCAGCACTGCCGAAGAAGATGAAGCGTGCGAGGCTCGTACTTGATTGTAGAATCGAGCTTACCGATGAAGAATTAAAGGTGGGGAGAAAATCACTGAGATATGGGCAGTAATCTTACGTTCCAAGACTGCGCGGGTGCATTACTTGGAAGGACAAGGTGTAATCCGGCGGGAGTTGCACATCAAAAAAGTCGAAAAGGAGCGTGCAAGTCTCATTCACGATCTCCTTTGGAGTGCTCCTGACAATGGTACTTTGTCATGAAGGTGACAACTCCATCGGCTGATGTTTCTATAGTACACGCCAAAGAACTTGCCAACTTCTGGATCAACCACTACAAAATGCAGGTTGAAGCTCGCTCTTGCCATACGGACGTGCCTGGTACGCTCAAGCGGTTCCTATTAGAGTGCTACTGATGGTTACGCAGATGAATACCGTGTAACGAACTGCGCAAAGAAACAAATTGATGTTTTGGCCACACCCACCCTCGGAGGAAATTCCCCGAAAAGCGCCCAAGAAGTGCCTGCACCTGGTGATTCGCCTACTGCCATATCCGCGCCGTTGGAAACAGATATGATAGACTTTGCATTTGATTACGATCCCGAGAGTAGGTCGCACCAAACGGTGCACTACTGCTATGTTCACCCGTTTGACAGTTAACTTTGATATGGATGGGAGCAGGCTACGATCATCCGAGGTACTCTCTTGTTCGATAGATTCAATTAAATACTAGAGCTCTGCAGGAACCTGGGCAAGGCCGTCATGCTTCTCGCCCACCATCCGCCCTCTATGATAATCTGGGTGCTGTGGTCGACAATTCCTTGAGTTCAAGGCGAAGTGGCCTATTTCCTTGGGATCATGCTGGAAAGAGCACTTCTGAAATTGGACAGGAAGGTAGCTTTCGACTGCAGGATGGCGACAAGATGAGCGTAGATCATGCTGAGACTCGACTCCGTGGAAACTCGTTGATTCGCAGAGATAGTTCCCTACCCACTGGAAGTTTGCGGCCCAGTATTGGATCCCCTGTGGTAGCTTTTCAGGGCTCTCGAATCGATGATGACTTCGCTTTTGATGGTCAGAACCGATCTTATTTTGCTCGAGTTCCTATCTCACCCTACTTCTAGTTCCGGAGGATGATTCCGTGATGATGTTACATGATCCACAGAAGGGTCAAGCCAACCTCCCGGCGCTGGAAAAAAATTCGTCGAATTTCTTGGAGTCAGTCTGGCACCCTGTCATGACAAATTCTTTGTCTTACTCGCCCGTAGGTATGCACGAATGCAGTACCAATCCCTTTCGGGCTCGTCTCTATATCTCACTTTCGATGATGTGATGCCAAAGGCATCAAGCACCGCCCACGTCGCCGCAGCTGCATTGTATCATTGTCTCGGTAAGCCGAGCACTTTCATACCGCATTGCATTTCGTTTCACCGGATCTATCTCATCCATTTCTTTACCGTCTAGTGCTTGGAACGAAGAATCTGATACAGCTCCATCAAGAAAAGTCTTATGGTCAGATCACCATTCGGATTAAATAGGGCAGCCCAGTTTACTTAAAATTACCCCATGTTGACCAAACACCCCTGAGACAAAAACGATGTCGTTCTTCTTGACAAAATACAATATAGAACGTTGAAGTAACCCCGCTGGAGTATTGTACTCCCTGAGAGTAACTTCGAGCCAGATTCTTCATGAGTCGATTGTGCCTTTCTTCCTGGAGTGGCCTTCATACTCGTGGGATCTTTGCGTTTGTAGTCCAAATTTGGTAGTAGCAGGGGGCGAAGTGTGGTCTCCTTTAGGCTGTAACAACTGGCTACTGAACCACTCTTTTCCTTACGACGAAACACGTCGCAATCGACACAGCTGGAAAAACGATACTGCAGGCACCATGGCATCACGACCACTCAACGATGATGAGGTTCTGAGCGAGATGAACAAGATGGTAGATGTCGCTTGGATCGATACCTCGGCTCCGTGTATCTAACTGAGCCGTACTACAGGTCGCCTTCATCAAACAAGAAGCCATGGAGAAGGCACGAGAGATTAAAGTGAAAGCCGATGAGGAATTTGCTATCGAAAAGGTACACCAGCGTCACCCACTTTATGACGACTCTTTGAACTGGACCTGGCTAGGCCAAACTCGTGAAGCAAGAACAACAATCCATCGATGCACTGCATGAAAAGAGGCGGAAGGGTGTTGAGACTGCACAAAAGATGTTCGTGATCATTAATGCCACACTGGATTTCGACCGTTTACACTCTCGCAGTGCCCAGTCAAACCTCACGAACAAATCGCGTCTGCAAATTCTCCACCGCAGAGAGGAACAGTTACAGAGTCTGTTCGAGATCTCACGGGAGGAGGTCGCTAGGTTCGAGGAGGATGAAGGTCGATACTCGCAATTCCTCGAGGGTGCCATTCTACAGGGCTATCTTCAACTTCTGGAGCCCAAAGTAACTCTTTTTTCCCGTGAACAGGATGTCGAACTCGTGCACAAAGCAGGAGCTGCGGCCGCCGAAACGTATACCCACATAAGTGGACGAGTTGTTGCGCTTGAGGTGCAAGCAACCCTGAACAGTGGCGGGTATGTCCATGGAGTGATTGAGCCAACAGTGTTGTAAGTATGAACGTATTGTTTTCTAGCGCTGGTGGTGTCAAGCTCGCCAACGGTAACAAGCGAATAACGATCGATAATACGCTAAACGAGCGTCTGAGGCTTCTTGAAGACAAGGTTTGCAATACCAACGCGATGCCTTCTTTTTCTGATTCGGGCCCTTCACTCCTCAGATGCTTCCAGAAATCAGAGCAGATCTCTTTGGACCCAACGAGAACAGGAAGTTCTATACATAATCTACCATGATACACACATCCGTAGTTAGTATCCAAATGTGTACCTGTGCACATGTCTTCGCGTATGTATGTAGTAGCTTTTAAGCTTCAGTGCGTTGAATACTACTAACGCTTACCAAGGTGTTTGCCTCCCCCACTTGTTGGCCATCACAAAATGTCACAGAAAGTATGTAACGCATGATCACACCTCAAAATTTGAAGTCCCGCTGGAAGCCTTGCACAGTGCAAAGAAATAGTAATGTCTATTGAATATATTGTACTTAGTGGACAGAATCTATTAGTAAATGCCATATAATGATGCTAGTAATGTGCAGTATCAAATAAGGGATCATTAGGCTGAATATACGACTGTGTACTACTTGATGGGCTATTTGAATGCTCCTGCTGTGAAATTGTTGTGGCGTCAGAGTTGGGTATTGCTGGGGCAACGACAAATGGGCGGTGCCCGTCGGGGGGTAGAGTTGTCCGTAGTAAGTGGTGTGTGGGTTTGGACCTGGTGAATGGAAATGCGAGAACGATACTGCTCGGATGTGTTGCGATTGTCACGTGATTCGTTAACCCTTCCGAAAAGGTTCACCGGGTCAGGCTGCCATCCTTTGGAAAGATGTGAACTCTCTCGCAGAACATGGCCAGCAACCATGAACTGTCTCTCACTCCCCGCCTGGGTGGCACGAGCGCACTTGTGCTCTTCGTCGCTGTCTTATTGGCTTTCGTCGCAGAGACCCAAATCACACAAGTTAGTGTTTCAAGTCTTTCTGTATGGGCATCATTGAAGCTCTCTCCAGTATCTGCAGACCACCTTGCAATATCGACAGTCTTATTTCATTTTGTTCGTTTGCAGTCTCCAAAAACATATCACCTGGTCACTGAATATGCACTGCACACACAGCTACATTGTCCATTCATCGTTCTTGGTGTCATTGCCCATCCATCTGGTCTATTTGCTCACAACCACCGATCTCGAGCTTCGACCGCTACTATCTGGGCTTCATTGTGCGTTAATGCGTCAACTGACCTCGGTTTCTGGGTCCGTCCCAGATATCCAACATAGAAAATTTCCGACTATCAAGGCCGCATTTGTCATGATTGGACTTTCTATTTTCTACAGTTTACCTAGCTTGCTTTGGTTCGCGGCGGTTCCATTGGCTTCGTATGACTTCTCTCCTCATACGTCTCATTATGCTGAGCACTACCCAGTGTT
>Ga0307511_10007825_pt1 | contig 10733 bp, 9 predicted proteins | sample 13_EM_MG_FD_200266 | JGI IMG/M metagenome (GOLD analysis project Ga0307511, IMG submission 200266) | Populus trichocarpa ectomycorrhiza microbial communities from riparian zone in the Pacific Northwest, United States - 13_EM | ecosystem: Host-associated > Plants > Roots > Unclassified | place... | reverse complement strand
CCTCCTTGAACTCCAGTACGGAAACCTTTCCATCGGAGGAGGCACACGCCAATACAGCTCCAACTTCGTGAGGAGCCCACTGGACGGAGTTTACTAAACACCTTCGTCAGTCCCATTGCTCGCAGACCCGTCAAGTGATGGGCTAACCCGATGCTTGGTGATTGGCGTGCTCCGTCAGCTTCCCCCACACCCCATTCTTCTCTTGCCAGATAATAACCTTCCCATCGTATGAAGCGCTGGCGAGTATGTTGCCGTATTTTGGGTGGGCCCAAGATACCCGCCAGACTGGTCCTTCGTGACTATATGCAGCACCCGTGCTTAGCAACAGCTCCAAATCTCTTGCCCCATAGCAATAAAGCAGAACCTCGGTAGAATAGTAAATACCCTTTCAACGTGTCGATAAGTCGATGTGTTTCCCCTTCCACTTCATATATCTTAATTGTGAGGTCGGATGAACATGTGGCCAGACGTCTTCCATAATAATCTAGCACGGCGTCGTGCTTGGGAAATAGTTAGCTGGGCCCGCTGGTAGAGCATCATTGTGATCGAGCGCCATACAATCATATCATCATGAAGGTTTGTGAGTTGAGTCTGGCATTGTGAATTAGCTTGGGAAAAGCTTCTGTGAGATGTGCTTGCTCCTACCATCTTGTCACCTATAATACTGCAATGTTTGTAGATAGACGATGAGAGAAATTATCGGATAGTAGTATGATATGTTTCGTTCAGTCGATAGCTGGAATTCGCTCTTCAGGTATTTACTTTAGTTACGGTGGGAGCACCTTACACAGCTTCAGTGAACGTGGTCAAGAGTGCGCTTAGTCATATACGAATTGTTAAGTTTAATCATGCTGATGTAAGCATGCCTGGCCAAAACCATGTTGAATCCTATCTAAATACAGTACAATCTCCCTCAATAGTAGCGAGTGTCTAATATGCATCATGTCCAGTACAAAGCTATTCTAGAAACGATAGTAGTTGATCCTTAAGACTGAAAGGACAAAACGCCATTCAACGAACAAAAAGAATAGAAACAGCAGATATGTATGACAGAAATTTTACCACCAAAATGTGAAAAAAAGTAAAAGGAGACTTTAATAAGTGAATGGAGATATGTTGACAACATAGCCCGAGGTTTGTCCAGGCTCGACACATCTGCATTCACAACTCGGTTGAGGGCTCTTTGGGCCCTGAGTTGTCGTCGTGAAGCTAGTCTTGGTAAGGGTATAAGTAGTGGTAGTAGTGCTAGTAGTGGCCTCGGGCGCTGTAGTCTCCCGCTTTGGTGGAGCGCATGCACCGTGTGGCGGGTGGCTGCTGGTGGAGAGATTCACAACCCTGTCAGGAGCACCTGGTTTTGGGAAGTAGACATCGGAACCCTCGTCGGTACCACAGCTATCGTCAAGGTTTGCCACGAAAATGTCAGGGTAATTATGTAGACCGGGGCCCCCGTTAGTGATGGTGACGACTGCGCAGTTCATATACATTTCCCGATTTCCGACCCGATTGAACCAAGACCATGCGAATATCACCTCCCCAGACTTGGTTTCTTTGGGAACATTAAAGTCGAATGAACCTCCGCCTTGGGCAGGGCATTTTCCAATGTAAGATTTTACAACTTTGAACGTTGCACCCTTGTCCTCAGAAATCGATGCCTGGCAAGATCCACCTTCATGGATTGCTGATCCAACAAGCCTAAAATTACCATTAGTATATATAATGTAGGGAACGGGGGGGGGGAACTTGCGTGAATTTTTGATTAGACCCAGCTTCCCAGAGAGCTGTAGGAGAGCCCTCAGGTGTGCCGAGCACGGAGAGATAGCCTTTGCAGGGGTACCCGCCAGGGACAGGGCCAGCTGGACTGTTATTTACCAGGGGACTGGTCATTGAGTAGTCCTTTGGCTCCACAGTATGAGGATTGAATGTCGAATTTAAAGGAGGAGGGTACGACATTTGCATGTGGGCCACTGTGGGTGCCGCAAAGAGAAGAACGACCCCAACCAAAGAAAGGGCAGTATATGTGAAGACCATGATGCTGTGAATGTGTTTTGAGTAGCCTTTGTGAAGATGCTTGAGTATTTTATGTAGCTCTCGTGGGTATAAAACGAATATGTGGGTATTATCTAGAAGAACAACGAGAGAAAACACTGGTATTTATACACTTCTGTTTGAATCCATACTTGAATCCCCGGGGGCTATGAGATGGCCATGTCTTTTAGGCCATCAAGCACGCCCCTTCAACCAGGTATCCAATAAAGCATGACCAAATCATACTGGAGAAATTTCTTTGGGCACTTGGGATCAATTCCAAGAACAAAGGGACAAGGGAATCCTTAGAAATATTCATATCATCAGCTCTGAGACGTCGATAAATCCGGGGGGAATGCTTAAGAGAACAAAACGGTCGACCCGGGGGACTGGTATGCTTGTGAGCGTTGACTTTTGTTTCCCGGTACCAGCTTTCGTTTCATGGGTCCTCTAGTCTGGTTGGCAACGGTTTTCCGATCAACCTTTGTACAGCACAACGGTTCTTTGTCTTGCCGAGGGTCTTGGCACTCGGTTGCAAATGGCGGCGCGTGCCGCCTCTAATTCCACCATAGCGCGGCCTCAACATCTACTAGCTGCAAACAAAGAAAGCCAATGGCACCAAGTATGGCTCATTCCCAGGGACACCAGCAACAGCAACAACTTGATATGCCCCTAGACAATGTTGAAAGTAACTTTCCCCGATTCACCATTCTTGTAATGAACCTGCGAGACTGATGGCTAGCCACGCCCCTCTAGAGCAACTCCGGAACGTTATCCAAACTCTTTACGAAGCGCAGGTCGCAATCTCAGACTATGCCGGCTCACAATCTATCGAAGCGGTACAACAGCAAATGTTCGTGTCCTACGCAAGTCTGATTTCAATACCAGGCTGACCGTTTGTCGGGTTCTGGCGAGGATAGGAACCGACTAGCATCCCAATACTCCGAGTTAGACAAAATCAAGGATACCTTGGATGTGAATATACCCAGGGAGATTGTAATGTAAAACTATCCTACAACATGCACTCTATTTCCGAACAGATGATCTCACAGCTCTCTGTGCGTGTATAGGTATGTCGAAGATGGCCGCAACCCCGACATTTATACCAGAGAGTTCGTCGAAATCGTTGCCAAACAGAATCAGTTTTTGAACGGCAAGATGCGCGCGTTTGAGGACTTCAGGGACGTATTAGCAGAACAGATTAAGACCACTTTCCCAGAGCTCCAAGGGGATGTGGAGCATGTTTTGCGGGCAACCTCTGGAAAATATAGACCGAAGCTGGAGGAAGCACCAAATCAAATGGTCGCTCAAAAAATTGATTCATGACAGACCCTCTACTTAGTTATGCTTGCATGTGTGTGTCCCATACTATTGTCTCAACTTGTGGAGTTCTGTTTTATTTACCTTCACGGCAGGATGGGTTTCGGAGTTTGGTTAGGGATAGACTTATCTTGATGTCCTAATAGAATCATTTTTTGCAACTATAAAAGATCACGAACCTGAGATGATTAACACATACCTATGTACTCAATTTAACGCGTGCTACAAGTTCATGCATACCTTTTGTATCACATGCTAAAGCCGTTGCCAAAGCCGTTGCCAAAGCCGTTGCCAAGCTCTCGCGTGGCCTAACTAGACGCGTGTCTGCATGCCACCCTTCAGAACTTTAGCTTCCGCTTGACGTCCCAGCCCCCTTGCACATCCTTACCATGGTCCTGCTGATCCCCTCCGAACCCCTCATCTCCGCACTCAAAGACTACAGCAACCTCTCTGCCCTTCCAGGCATCGAATCAATACAATGTGACCATCCACCAACCTACCTCGATCACCAAACTATCAAAAAGATCTCCTCCACGCTTCTTGCACATACAACGAGTCCCGGGGGTGCAGCTACCTATCGGCTAAACCGCCTTCTGCGGGGGTGTGCGGTATACATCCCCTCTAAGCCGCCGAAGCCTGAGCCAGTGCGTATTTACCAGCCTCACTCCCTGTAACGATATCATGTGCATCTCCTAATACAACACACAGACCGAGGAATACAAAGCCCTCATGGCCCACCTCCGGGCTCAGGCCGAGGCCGAGTCATATCGCACCATGCTGAACCCGAGTGACCACGCACTAGCAACTCTGAAGGAGGGAGAAGAGGAATACACCATGAAGCAGCTCAAGTCGGACCTATCACTCATCGTCAATGTCATTTTCTCAATACTGGCCACCGGGGGTGCAGTTTGGGCGGTTGCGTCATCCTGGGCGGTGCCTGAGAGATTTGCCCTAGCTTTTGCGGCGGCTATCGTAGTTGGTGTAGCGGAGGTAGTCGTACTGGGAAGTTATTATCGAAAGATTGAGGAGGCGAAGATATTGGAGAGGAAGAAAGTGGAGAAGAAAGAGGTTTTGAGGACATGGGAGGTTGGGGCGGGAAAGAGAGTTGAATAGGGATTACCGGAAGCAACACAAGCTGAAAAAGTCGGTTCGGCATAACCCCACACCTTTGAAGATACAACACCCACAGATACAGGACTTTAAACAACCATTTCTATTTGATAACGCCCCCGGATGGTATACAGCGTCTAATTATAATACATGTATGAGCAGGTGATAGATTCGAATGACTCTCCTCAAAAAAACTCGCTCAAGAATATGACAGCTAGGAAAAATACCATCAAGTCCCGTAGTCTAAGTACTGATCTTGCTAAGGAGGCTCCGCCGCTAGTTGAAAGCTTGCTGCAACAGGTGTCCGTATATGTGACGTCATTCATCTTTGCTGCAACCTCGAACACGGACCCATCACCAACATCGTAAAAGTCAACGAGTAGAAATGTGGGAGGTCGGTTCCAAAGGGCTGCTCTCCTTGTCAGTTACCGATGGAGAATTAACAGAATAAAAGCTGGAGGGAACATACCAATACATTGCTCCGCAGTTAATCCCAGGCTCCCAAATCCAGATACTGAATTTGACCGGTTCAGATTGACCTTATCCGGGATTAAAATTGTCTCTCCAAATACCGAGAGCTCCGCATTCAAGTTATGGTTTGCCATATACAGTTTCCCTCCGTCATTGGTCATCCCGGAAGGTCGGTCAATTGTGCATGGGAAGCTGGCGTTCGTAGGTGAGAATGGTGTTTCCCACATATATGTAAACTCGTCCAATATATATGGTACTCGACTTTCATCGGCCTTGTAGTCCATGTAAATGATGACCCGCTTACCCTTAAGGATAAGATCCCCTAGGGTTGGCCATTGATTGTATTGTGGTGTAGCGTTGGACGATGGGATATACGCCATGTCTGCTATGCCAGAGTTCTTGAGAGGCTCAACGAACTTCTCGACGTCGACAAAGTCACCATTTCCTATGAGAATGCTGATAACCTCAAATGGGTTGTTGCGGAGCCAGTCCGCAACTTTAACGAGGTAGTCCTCAATAGGACCCGAATCCAAAAGATCACAACTGTTGAACGCTGTCAGTAGTTTTCAAATGAATGGAATTGACACACATACCTCGTGTGGCAATAATGTAAGGCCCCATTCAATTCATGGGTCTGTCCTTGTACTGCACATTCCCTAACAATAAGCATCTGCATGTCTTTATGGAATTCACCAAACTTACACATCCTAATTCCATCACCCAACTGTTGAGCAACCTCCAAGTTCTGATTCGCCGCTACATTGTTTTGCATTACAAAGGGCGAGTTATGGGCTGCAACATAGGTAATGTTCCCATACGACCTGGTACAGAGCTCTACATATCCGTTGCAAGGTTGGGTATTCGCAGGCAGAGAAACCCCCGAGGTTGTTGTAGTTGGTGTCAATGATCCAGAGGTTACTGACATAGTGTAAAGTTCGACAGTGCCTTCTAACACTGTCACTTTGGGTGTCTCTGTTGATGCTCCATCGGCCTGGACTAAAGTAACAAATACTACAACTACAAGAAGCTGCCAAATAAGTAGTCTGGTGGGAACCAGCCATATACGTCGGTTCAACATCAAGCTTCTTGCCACTGGAGTGGGACCCTTGGGCAACTAATTATAACTGACGTAGTAGTCTGGAACGTACTTGAGACTAGGGGATGTAGCGAGATTTGTAAAGGACGGTTCAATGTAAGCTGTAGTCTGGTTTGTAAGCTGATGATATGGAAGTAGAGTGAAGCCTAGGCCATAGGGCAGGAGACGAAACAATGAAGGGAGGATGAAAATTCTAAAGCAGTTGCATACCACGATCAGGATCGATGGTACTTTTACTCGGGGGGGTTGGATAGTGGGTTCAAGAGGTGAAGGCACATTTCAGAGGGTTATGGAAGAGGTGGGCTTTTAAGTGGAGCGGAAATTTTACTTTGGACTCACTGGTTAGCAAGGCTGTGGGAAAAGGGTCAGAGGTGTTGGTCACAGCACTCACTCACTCACTCAAAGTAGAAATAGAGGCAAGACTGTTTGTGCTCAAGCTCTGGGTCGGGCACATCATGGGCAGGGTTTGGCTACGAAAGTATGCTTATGTCTGAAGGAAAGAAATAGGTCTACGAGTGTCAGGTGCCGGGACTAGGTATATTGGGAGCTGATTCGGATCCAAATGATCAAAGCATGTGGATGTTGCCAATGGCTGAGACTACCAATGACCTCCATCTCGTGATAGTTGTGGTGTTGCAGCCCAAATAGGAAGTGCGTTTGAAGCTTACGACACGTGCATGGATTAGCGCATCGATAGTTTCGGCAGACGCTCGGAAACATTTCAGCTTAAGTAGCATCGCCACAGTTCCTCATGCGACATTAAATATAATTGCAGATCCTACATACCCTAGAGCAACCCTACGATCCGACAGATTTGGGATCGGAGTCAAAACAAGAAAGCCGAATTACAAAATGTAAGTGCAACAAAAGAAATTTTCCGAAAGGAAAGAATGAAAAGTTCAACAGCGAGCAAGAACCCCAATCTCTTAGCACAACGGCGGCAGGTTCAAGTCTGAAAGTCGCTATCTTGCATGGGAGGTTCAAGTTCCATAAACACAGAACGACATCAAGGGCCTATTCAACTCCGAGGTCCTACCCTGTCTACACGAGAAGGCCCCATTTCCCCTGCCGAGGCTAGTGCCTCTATGTCCAGCGTACCACTCGACTTTAGCTGTCATCCCTAGATGTAAACATATTTTTAATCCCTCCGCTTTCCAGCACCGCCCACCAAACCTTGCTTCCTCCTGGCTTCCAAATCACCCTCCGCAAGGACGTGCGCTGCCTTTACCATCTGGACAACACTAATGACTTGCTTCCCAAAGCACAAGGGGGCGGTGATAACTGCGGCGACCCATGGCCACCACTGATCGCGTAATCGTGGGAAGGCGAGGAGGTAAACCGAAAGGAAAAACAGTTCGTTGCAAGCGCAGAACAAGAATAAAACCTTCTATAAGGGCGTTAGTAGTAGAACTCGAGGAGGCAACATGAGTGTGAGAGGGCAAACATTGTTTGAATAGTAGAGGTTCAAGATTTTGCTCCTCTTCTGGTCCACAAGCTTGTGGCTCTTGCTACCACTCTCCAAACTGGCATACATGTGCATGTAATGGCTGGCCAGGTCTAAGCTGATTAACCCCATACCAATGACGGCGAATTGTGGGTACGCGGAGGCGAGATAGCATAGCAGGCACGAGGTAGTACATCGATCTGTCACCATATCCAACACTGCGCCGAACTTTGTCGCTTGGTTAAGGGAGCGTGCGAAGTAGCCATCTAATGCGTCTAGAAGGCAGGAGACGGAGTAAAGGATGAAGCACGTTATGGGGTGCTGTTTCATGTAGTAGAGGGATGCGGCGGCGAGGAAAACACGGGAGTATCCTAATGACTCGAATATCAGTTGTCTGAACCTGAAGCGCTAGATGACCCCCGTCAACTGCGTTTAAGGGGATGGGGACACGAACCGATCAGATTTGGCACAAAGAGGAAAATATTCTCCTCCAGCTCCTGAGGAGGCCTCTGCATTGCTGTCTGTAGGCCACCATTGCTACTTGAGCATGGCTGTGATTTCGACATCGTATATAGCTGTGAGAGAGGTCAAAGAACGGTGTGGTGAGAAATGTTGCGCCGGAAGACTCCGAAGACAAGACCTAAGTATGATCTGGTTCAAGTAGTTGTCAGTGAACGAACGATCTTATGACACACTATATCTTCTGTGCATGTCTAAGGCACGGCCAGCCCTGGGATCCAGGAATAAAATTCGATCTCAACACACCTTAGAGGCTATTCCATCCACAGCCCTACCGTGATTATTTTTTTTTTCTTTCCTCGGGAACACGGTCACGACAGTTGGGTACCGTAATGTGGTGGGAGGAGGGGGGGCGCCCGCAGATGGATATTCGAAGGCACAGGACACTTGAACGAATGGGCTCTGAGATGCAGTGGTATGTTTAGCAAATGAATAGGAGAAGTAAAGCTGTTTGTGTATTACGTGCAGTGCAGAAGAGGGCTTGACTACAATTCAATCCTAGCGTACGGCGCCGAGAGAATTAGGAAGTACTGTACTGTAGTAGTCAGACTTGTTAGAGACGCCTGTAGTAGAGTTCTTTTCCGAAATTCTACAGGCCAATATATACCAAGTATGATCAGGTAGGGTAATAAACTTTGATTCGTATGTAGTAGCACGAGAACAGATTCAACCAGATTGTATGTATGTACACCAGACTATGTATGTACCAGCAACTCGAGGCTAGATTGTACTGTACGTTAAGCTTATCTCAGATCTGGGGGGAAATAAATTCGAGGCAGTCACGTGTAGATGTTCGGAGTGCGGCCTCCGGTCAGGGGAAGTCCAGTGTCGTGGGGTATAACTTGACAGCTTCTCCTGGCTTGGGCATAAAATCATCTCCTAACAATCAACAGCTACGTGTTGAGCAGATGCGAGACAGCAATGGGAGGCCGAGAGCTAGAAGCCCGCTTGCATACGCAATTAGTAAAGTTTGGGAGCTGCTAAAGCATGAAAGAGGAATGAAACAAATGAGGGAAAAGGCATGGATGAACGGCGATGGGATGAGGGCGTATTATAATTTTCCATAATTTTAAGTAATATGACGTTGCATCTTTGGTTGTTCTGAATTCTTGGATCAAGGGAGTGAAAAGTTGTTTTCAACAGAGTTTGAGGATCTTGGCTAGCTATTTAGACGTAGTAGAACCCTTGCAAGCCGGAGGATAAACAATTTCTCTCAACCGCCCCGCCAGATTCAAGTTGTAGGCTGTGATTGAAGCTCGTAGCCAGGCTCACGAAATTAGAAATTGCTTTCGAAGGTTGAACATAACAAGCAGAAGCGATGATTAGTATAAGTGCGATTCCTATCCTTGAGCTATGACTCAAAATCCTTGATCCTTCACTGACCTCCTATATTCTGATATTCAGAGGTTCCATGCTCCTCGGCAAATATAGGTCAGCCCGATCTAAGTTTTTGGGCCTCATGTATAGTTTGAAGCTAAATAGTATGTAATTGCTCGAGGATTAGGCCCTGGCTTCGATGTCGTGGGTCTCTCATTATCGATATGGCTCGAGATTCAGGTCGCCATCGACACCACAATCACCAAATCCACCGCACCGTTGAACTGTGTGATTACCTATGAGGGGGACGGTGCTGACCATGTCCCGCTCGACGCGGATGCCAACTTGATCACTCGCACAGCATTGTATGTCCTGAGATGCCATGACCACCGTGCTTTCCCACCCGAGACCCGCGTACACATCATTAACCCTATCCCGCTGGGGCGAGGACTGGGTTCTTCTGGGGCAGCCGTTGTTGCAGGAGTCATGCTTGGGAATGTCGTTGGAAACTTGGGACTGTCTAAGGACAGGATGCTGGACTTTTGTCTCATGATTGAGCGTCACCCAGACAATGTCACTGCGGCCATGATTGGAGGTTTTGTTGGCTCGTACCTCCGGGAGCTGGACCCGGTGGATATGGAAAGGAAAGAGATTCCTTTGGCAGAAGTCCTGCCAGAACCTGCTGGAGGAATTGACACTGGGGCGAAGCCCCCACAGCCGCCATTGGGAATTGGTCATTACATCCGCTTTGGGTGGGCCAAGGAGATCAAGGCCATCGCAATTATTCCCAATTTCGAGGTCTCTACTGCCTCAGCAAGAGCCGTGCTTCCAACGGAGTACTCAAAGCAAGATTTGGTGAGTAATATAGGTTGGTGCTATCATGAAAGGGAAATGTAACTTACTAGAGGTTGCAGATTTTCAACCTCCAACGCCTAGCAGTGCTGACAACGGCATTGACCCGGTCGCCCCCAGACGCTGAGTTGATATTCCAAGCTATGCAGGATAAGGTTCACCAGCCATATCGCAAGACTTTGGTGAGCCAGTCACATCTTGGTTAGAAGATTAAAGAGCACCACTGACGGTTCTCACACATCAATAGATTCCTGGGCTACCTGAGATCCTTGCCTCTGTTACTCCGCAGACCCATCCAGGTCTTTTGGGAATATGTCTGTCTGGAGCTGGTCCAACAATCCTGGCACTTGCTACCCACAACTTTGATCACATTGCGGAGGAGATCTTGGTGAGGTTTTCCCAGGCGAACATAGAGTGTGACTGGAAAGTGCTGGAGCCAGCCTATGAGGGTGCTACTGTAACTCATACCTGAGTTACCTTTTATCTGGTTGGATACTAGTATAGAGAATATATATTGCTCTCCATCAAAATGTGTATCATTGGGGGGGGGGGGGGGGGGGGGGGGGGGGGGGTGGGGGT
>Ga0307511_10007824_pt1 | contig 10733 bp, 9 predicted proteins | sample 13_EM_MG_FD_200266 | JGI IMG/M metagenome (GOLD analysis project Ga0307511, IMG submission 200266) | Populus trichocarpa ectomycorrhiza microbial communities from riparian zone in the Pacific Northwest, United States - 13_EM | ecosystem: Host-associated > Plants > Roots > Unclassified | place... | reverse complement strand
TTAATGATTTGGATTAAGTGTGATAATACAAAAATAAAATAAAATTAAGGTAGCTCAATTGGGCCTTTAGACTATATCAGGTTGAATCTCTCAACCTGACCAAGCTACTTTGAGCCAATTTGCAATAGCCTATAAATATAGCAAGACTCATCTATTTACTATTTCATAGTTTTATTTCATCATCTTCAATGAATAAAATATTTCAGGCTCTTCCATGAACTCATCAGTGAAAATTATTTCAGGTTTATTTTTGAATAATATTATTTTAGGCTTATCCTTGAATAGTATTGTTTTGAGTTCATTTGTGAAACTCATTCACGAATTATGTTATTTCAAGCTTATCTGTAAAACTCATCTACAAATAATATATTTTCAGCTTCATCTATAAATAGTACTATATCTCACCTCACCTCACCTCACCTTCTCTCCCCTCTCTTTCTCTCTTCTCTTAATTTTCAAGCTACCACCACATCTAGCTCTACAAGTTATGACTTTAACTAGAGTTACTGCAATGGAAAATTTCACCTTTCATGACGAGTTGCTCCAAATCTTTTCTAGATATTTTTCAAGGTAAATTATATATTCTTAGGTTGAAGAAGAGAGAAAGAGAATGGTTTCATCTCAACAACACTAAAAGACACTCTACTAATCTCTCTACATATAAACAATACAACTTTCATCCTTTTGATTTTCATGCTTGTCACTCTAGCATAAGAAACTTAATACCAACTTCAACACCGAAGTATCCCTAGAGACTTGTTTTGCAAGTACAATTCAGTCCAGAACTCAGTAAGGGAAAATCCATTTATGTGATATGTATGCTTGGTCGAAGGCAGAGAATTTGTTAGGCCTGCTTGCTTGGAGTCTTGGTAATTGGCAAGCCAAGAAGCTCAAAACCTGTGTCTTTTGGCCAGTCATTAGTGACATCTTGCCATGAGCGAAAAATGCTAAAACGGGAAACAAACTGTAACGAAATAAAATAAACTATGAGAAGATGATGTAACCATGTATATTTTACTTCTTAGGAGAGACAACAGCCTAACAGGTCACCTTTGATCTGCTTTGTTCTAGTGCAAGCAAAAGAACAAAATGATCTACACTGGGAACTAACGATAACAGTGCATCCAAAAGAAGAAGGGCACTTTGTAACATGCCGAAATGGATAGAACAAGGATCATTTACCATTCATACAGGATGAAGAGCTCAAAGGCATAACAACATGCAAGGATGGTAACTTCATGTTAAATTTAATTCTGTCAAGAATGAGTGGTACAACATTAACTACAACTCAAATAAAGTATATCAATTGTTCTGTACAGAAACACAATGAATGAGTTAGAGATATCATAACCAAACTGATATTCATATATCTAAAGCTTACAGTTAAATTTTGCAATGTACAGCTTACGGTTAAAAACATGCAGATTTTACACATCACTGGAACCATGAGGGAACTTTTGTCTCAGAAACCAACTTGATGTCAGTTTGCAATACCTTTAGCCATGAATCAACCTGAGGCAGGAGGAGGGAAGGGCTTGAAAATCAAATCACAACTTAATGATAATTATAAAAATTATAAAAAAAAGGGCTCTCTTAAAATTTAAAAGTCGGGCATTAAAGTGGGAAAGAGATGGTTTCAGACACGAACTAAAGATAATCCCAACAAAACAACTTCAACAAGTTCTCACAAACAATCATCCAAATGTTATTCATTTGAAGCTGTAGACTATTTGGGGTCATTTGATGCTCTGGAAATATCAAAGCACCTTCAGGCGCACAATCTTTAAATGACAACTACGTGCATATGATTGACACACAACGCACAGTAACAGCAACAAACAGAAGCAGGTCACTCAACTGCAGGCCATTCATATTCTGTACCATAAATGACAAAGATTCAAGTTCACTGCAATCACCCCCCATCAATCAAACAGAGGGCAATACCAAAATATTGCACAAAAAGTTGCAGTAGGTCAAGCAACAACTTGTACCATTCACACACACACTGGTGATTGTGTGCGTTATGCGCCCACATTTGCATATGCTTGTAAAAGTACTGGTTTAAATTAAGTAGAAACTAGAATACATTGGCAACTATTGACCACATTGAATACTGTAAAGTGTATGAACAATACTGAAGTACCTGTACTTCGGAAACACTTGAGCACTCATATCTTAGACCTTGACGAGTTAAGATATATGAGGAATACAATGTCTCTTCATGCTCCCGTGTAAAGCTTGGCAGAGAGCCTACTTCAACAATATCGGCAAGTAGAGTGGAATCTTGAGGACTGAAATCTGCACAAGTGTCTTTCAATCAGCAAAGAAATTTGAATGTGGATTTGAATAACAATATCAGATTGCAAACTTAAATGGGATTTGAAATCCAAATAAATAAAAAGTGGCAGTGGCAGTGGCATCACCAACACAAGTGGAGCAGGTAAAAGCTGGGAACTTCAAAATTTCTATAGAGCATAATATTCCTGGACGAAGGATGTCTCCTGTGCTCATTTATCATCATTTATTGGCAGAAAAAGAAAACACAACCGGATGGATAATTAGAACATGCATTAAGGCCATAGGGAGCGCAAGGGTAGGGATGGGTATTATTATGATAGCTGTCCTTCTCGATCATAATTGCAGATTTTGAGACATGAATCATCACAGGCACTCTACAAAACGACATATGGCTAAATGCATGGGTACACTACAAATGAAACAAGGGAGATAAGTAAAACATCTGTTACCTGTGGACAACAAATAGAAGAAGATGCATGGTCCATTAAGGACAACAAAGCGAGGAAGCCAATCGTCCACATCAGTATCATCAAGTGGCGGCGGCTCCCCAGGTAGAGCTGTCCATCTCTGTAAAGGAGGGAGAACAGGAGGAAAAAACCTGTTACTGCTAGGTGCACAAAAGATTGCAGTAAGAACTGAAAAGAAAGTAACATAAGCAATTTGGAGAAATCCACTACAGTTCGGATGTACAAATAACCAGAGAACCGAGCAGAGCGCAGAACTTCATCAACATGTTCCAACCTGCACAGACAAAAGAAGTTACTGTTGTTAAGCAAAAATTAGTTTTGCTATAACCTAAAGCACAGTCTAAACTTATCAAAAATTAGAAACTAAGCATGCTGACTTTCATGTTTCTTTACATTGAGATAATAAAGAGTGGAATTATAAAACATGGTTCAGCACTTGACAGTATATAATAAATTGGAGCAATAAAACATGCAAAATATGCAGTCCATCATGAGAGGAGCATGCGTACAAGTTCTTTTTATTGTCAAATCTTGAAACTGAAATTCTCAAACAAAGTGGAAGATTGAGGACAATATCTCGGACAATATTTAGGCTTAAAACTAAATTTTAATCACAGCTGAACCCGACTTCCTCACTTGTCTGGGTTCAATTATGCTGGTCACTGCCAATTATATAAGTAAAGATTTGTTATTTGCTAGCAAAATCTCTCATTAGTTTTAAATTCCAGGATCAAGTTTCCCTTACTGAGCTTTCAAGAGAGCTTCCCTCTCTTCTAAATATGCAAGTTCTGATCGAAGTGATTCTAACTCTGTGACGGATAACTCGACCTGCAAATAAAAATACAATGTGGTGATTAGGACCATATAAACCTCAAAATAATCGATAAGCATGCTAGAAAGGGTTGTTCCATAAACCTTTTCCTGACCATCAGCGCTAGAACCCCATGACAGCCTCTGTAGGTTAAACAAATTCAGCATGAATGCAGCACTTCTTAGTTTTCTTCCAGACCAGAAACGACTATTTGAGCTATTCTAAATCAGAAAAAGAAACAAAATCAATACAAATTTCACCAGTCATTCTCTTCTCCGTTTCCTTTTCTTCAAGGAAAAAATAAGTACCTGGATGAATTATCAATTCTGGGCTGTTGGATAGATGAAGTTATGTTTTGAGGAGTGTCCTCACTAGAAGTTGATACATGAAAGTGATCAGGGACTATATTCAACCTCCCAGGAATATCATCCATGAGGCTATATGTTCACTTGAAGAAGATGGTACAAGCCCTATAGCATGAAAAAACAGATCAAAATGAGAGATAATCCCACTTGAGCAGACAATAAATTATAAAAAATTCAGCACGTAAAAACCAATCCCTCCAATCATTGCATAACTGAATACGCTTTAAAAGCTTAGACTATATATTGCCAAGGGGTAGTACATAAATTATCATATAGGAAACTAAAAAACCACCAAAAAACTCAAAGGACAGACAAGTTTTATGACCAACGACTAAATTTTCAGCAAATCTAAAAATTAAATGAAGCATTCTTGCAATGGATCGATGCTTTCCAATGGAAATCTATAAAATAAAAGCTATCCAAACAAACTAAACACAAAAACAGGCAATCCCATAAATTCTTCTCCATTAAGCGCTTAGAAAGAAGCCTAATTAACATCAGATCACCAATATCAAAAAGTTGTTGGGATTTTCCAGATAGCACAAAGCTCCATTGAGATCACAACAATTTCTAAACTAAAATCAACAACTAACTCACACCATCAGATCAAAATGAAAAAAGCAACCAACCCACCACCCATCAAGTCAAACTCAAAGAATCTAATCAAATCTCATAACAAACAATTCTTTTGAAACAAAAACAGAACTTAGTTACATAGCCACATAAAAAGGAAAGGAATTTCTTGATTGTCAAACAGATAAGATGATAATTTAAGTATAGATGATTAAAGACAAAGTGGCGTACTTTACTCACCGTATGTATGTCAATGTCTATTGTAGAAACTATAAAGAGACTTTTTTTGGTTTCTCTTTATTATAGAGAGAGAAAGATTAGTGGATGTTGTTGTGTTGTGTTGTGCTTCTTCTTCCTTGAGTTCACGGAAAGTGGTTTGACCCACCAACAAAGTATTTATGCAACATCATGACTGGCGGGTATAGTAGTTTTCTGGGTGGGTAAACTTCATTTTTGTCCTTGCAATTTACCAAAATTCCACTTCAATCTCTATAGTTTGAAATTTATCAATACCATCCTTTTATGTTCCAGAAAGTTTCGATATTGCACAAAACCATTAAAAAGCCCCTTTTTATGAGGTTTTTATTTTTTCAAGGGATTTGAGAGAGAAAAAAAGATAAAACAAAAATATGAACAAAAGTGAGCTTTTTTTAATAATTGTTGGTACAAAATGGGCAAATTTGCAACTTCTTAAAAATTATAAGGGTGGTATTGATAAATTTCAAAAAGTAGGAATAGAAGTTTAATATTGATGAATATAAGGACAAAAACATATTTGATAAACTAATTTGATTGTTCTGATGAATTGCTATAAAAAATAAATTTAAAATATATAAAATATATTATTTTAATATATTTATAAATATAAAATATTTTAAAAATTAAAAATTACTACAACACCACATACTATATTTATGCTATAGGTATTATTGGCCATGGCCCAGGAATGTGGAAGGTTCCTGTGTCCTTCCCTCTTCTTGTTTTTTTTTTCTTAAAAAGGAAAGAACCTTCTATTTTCTGTCCTTGTTACACAAGCATTTAAGATCCGATGACCCTATGGATAAACATGATTTAAACAGCTGCGATAGAATAATAAATATGAAGGTTTCATATTTAGTTTGCTACTCTCTCTCTCTCTCTCTCTCTATTTTTTTTTTCACACAGCAAGAAGTAAAAAGTAGAGAGAATAAACTATTCAGTTTGCTTTCAGAATTCTGTGCACTAACATAAGTCTAAGATTTAAAATATTAAAAAACCTAATGGAGAAGGCGAAACTACTCTGCAAGCAACACATTAACAAAAGCTAATCGTGTGGAGGTTTTACAGTAATTCTACAAATAGATTATTGTATATTGCTATAATGAAATTATTAATTTTGAGTATATTAAATTTAAGCCTTTAGGGTTTTTTTGTTTTTTTCTCTGGCTTAGTGATCAATAAAAGATTTTTTAAGGGTGTATCTGTTTTTCTAAATTTTTTAACATAGTAAAATACTCTTTTACCTAGATTAATCATTTTGTTTTTTTCAAAGTAAAATTACTAATTTACCCATATAACAAAAAAATAGATTACCTTTGAAAGGGTGTTTTGAACATTTTTTTATTCTTCAAATAGTTAAATTACTTTATTGCCTTTAAAACATCCTTTCTTCATAAGTTGCTTTAATATTCCTCCTCTTAGTTTCAATGACATTGCTAACGCAGCAATTCTATCTGCTCGAACAAGGGAAGAATTACAGCAGAAATGTGATCAGAGACATCATGGAGCTGTGTCTAATTCATCTTTGAATTACTATTTTCCTTCCCCCATTTATAAGTTGCTCTATGGTTTGAGTACAGTGGTGCATCGTGACTTTGATAGGACTAGCCGGGATGTCTCGAGTTCTTCTTCTTTTAAATGCAACTGATATGTTGACAAGCATGATCATTGGTTCAGGCAGGAAATTTCTGGAGCGGCCATGGCCACTTCCTTTGAAGGCTGGAGTACAAGGAAGCACAGAATCTGGTGGCATGTTTCTCAGACCAACCCAACAATTTCGAAGTTATAGTTTGAATGAAAGATGAAATGAGAGAGGCTACTGCTATTCAAGACTTCAAGACAAACGGGGTAAGTTGTGTGGATGACATAAATTTAATAGCAGTTATTTTAGAACATGACTTGTTCTGATTGGAAAAATGAATATTTTACATTCTTTTTAATCTGCAACAAAATCCTGTTCTCTTATTTGTGATTTAAAAAAGTCCTGCAATGCTTTGAACAAAATTGATTTGATGTTTCACTCATAGAACAATAACTTCACGCGCGTGGAAAGAAATTTGATGGTGTTAAAAGAATTATTGGCGAAGGAGAGAATGCAACAGCCTAACGAGGAACTTCTAAGATTATGGATCAGTTGCCATAGAAAAAAAAGAGAGATTCCAAATTGATAGACCTCAAAAATAGAGGATTTTTCTTTCCATGACTAATCATCCTTACAAAGTGAAGATCAATAGATACAGTCATACAGCATACAGGTTTAGAAACAGCAGTTCCTTGACAACCATGTACATGACGCAGGCCACCCATCCTCCATACCAGTGGACGCTCCCAACAAGGGTCACTGAGAAAATAACTAGAGCACAAGAATTTGTGCATTTCAATCCTCGTTACGCAGAAAATTGCTTCTGCGTGATAATTGGGCTGCGACACTGTCAAAATCTTTAAACTATAAAACTGGGTCGTCGGATCAAAACCAGGGAAGCATGCTTCATGGTGCGGAAACAGAAAGCATGGCAGGGCAGCAAACAAACATAGAACTAAAGTGAAAGAAGAGCAACATGTGTCATTTCCATAATAAAATGAACGACCTGTTCATGAAGAGCAACATGTATCTCTCACTGATTATCATCAAGAGAATCATTGTGTCTTGAATTTCAACAAATAAAAAGAAACCCATCTTTGCAATTCCATAAAAGTTAAAAGATCAGTAAAAAAAGAGGGTTCATTTTTTAAAAAAAAAAAAAAACCCAGCATAAATCGCACTCCAAAAATTACAATTAGCAATGAAAAATTATTTTAGCTACCTTACTTACCCTCACATCACTGCTTCCTTTGAGGCGTCGTTTCTGCATCATCTCTTGTCTTTCTCTCTCCCCTTCACGTCCTTATCGTCTCGAGAAGAGATAGTTGTTTCGTTTCTAGCAAAGAGAAATCGATGAAGATGGAATGGAGGGGAGAGTGGCAGTTGTGTAAAAGTGAAATGGAGGGAAATTGATTTTGTTTTGCTTTTCAATTAAAATAATAGTAAAAGTAAGACATTGCCCCTTCGAGTTTCCAAGCCTTAGGCCCAGCCTCAAGCAGGTCAAAATGGTGCTTAAATTATCTCATGGGCTTGCCCTATAAGTTCCCTGTACTTGTTGGCCCAGTAAAAAATAGCAATAAGAATTAAGAAACGTTTTTTTTTCCTTTACAGGAGCCATGATGACCCAGTCAGACAATACAATAGTAACATAAATAGATTAGTGACAAGCATTGAGTGACAGGACACGAGGACTATCCATCAATATAGCATTTGTGGCTAAGATTAGAAGAGAAGGCCCCTCTCCTTTCACTCTTCAAGGCTGGCTTCTGTAATACCAAACTATGGCTTCTTCCATCACCCTTCAAAGTACTCTACTTAGGTCCAGCTTTCTAGGTCAAAACAACTTCCCCAATCATCCTCAGAAACCATACTCTTTGATCCCCAAAGAACATAGGTTGAAAATAAAAACATGTGCCAAATTCGACCCTTTTGAGATCTTGGGAGGCAGAGGGCTCTGCAATGGAGAAAAAGGCGTGCAACAAGAGCTACAGAGAAACATTGAAGAGGAGGCACCACCAGCTGCTGGTGAAGAGGAGTATTCAGGTAACTTGGAAATATCAAGTGTGCCGGAAGATGGTTTCGAAAAGGAGCTGATGGGATTAACAGGGGGCTTTCCTGGTGGAGAGAAGGGATTGGAAAAATTCATCGAGGAAAACCCCCCTCCAAAGAAACAACCAGCTGCGAAGCTTACAATCACAAACAAGCCAAAACCACCAGAATTGCCACTGTTGTTGCCTGGTATGATTGCCATTGTGAAGAACCCAAATAACCCATTTTACATGTACACTGGCATTGTTCAGCGAATCACTGATGGAAAAGCTGGGGTTATCTTTGAAGGAGGAAACTGGGATCGGTTAGTAACTTTCCGCCTGGAAGAGCTGGAGCGTAGGGAGAAGGGCCCTCCAGGCAAAAATCCCAGGTCCGCAATAATTGAAGAATTCTATGGAACTGAATCATAATCGACCACCTGGTTGCATTTTCCTGTTGCAAATAATGTTTGTTCATCTGCTTTATGTATGTGCCAGTTCCAGTTTAGACAGGGCAATAAACTCCATTTAAAAAAAAATTCCACGCCATGAAGGATCAATTAAGTACGTGTGCGCCAAGAAAACTTTAATTACATTGAAAACTCAATTAGTGATTGTTCTGTTTTTGTTGTCTTGTCCCCTTATTGCCCCGTGAATCAGATTAAACACATGCACCCACTTGATCATAGTTGCGAAACTCAGTCATATGTCCTTGCATATACATATAAAAATTCAGAAATAGAAAAGAATTAATCCTTGCATGCTTTAGGAATGGAAATAAAATCGAATTAGATTAAGTATCTTATGTTAACACATCGTACCTGATAAAACAGTCGTGTCCACGTGGAATTCCCTTTTCTTTTTTATCGCTTTACATATAAATATAATATTATTCTCATTTCACAACTTGGTAATCCATTTCTTATAACATTGGTTCAATCAAGGTAATGAATGACATGTACAAATTTTCTATTCATGATCAATATCCAACCTTCATGTATTTCAAGTGTCTCTACTATAATTTATTACTTTATTTTCCTGTGTCTATTAAATATAAACATGTAATATTTTTATTGTGAGGCCCATTATTTATAAATTGAGAAAAATCCATATTAAAATAAAAATCACAAGAAAACTGATTTTTACGGAAAGAAATTTAGTGCTGAAAAATGTTCCATGTCTAATTATTTTTAAATCTTGCATTCATATTTTGTGATGGGATTACAAGGGTATAAGTTACCTAGAGGTGGTTTGGAAACATATTTGGAACGACATTTAAAAATTTATTTTTTATTTAAAATTAATATTTTTTATTATCTTGATATGTTAATATCAAAAATAATTTTTTTTTTAAAAAAAATATGTTATTTTATTTTATTTCAAAAAATATTAAAAAAAAACCGTGATAATTTTCTTAAACAATCTTTTAAACTGTACTACAAGCAATGGGAGCTCTATGGGCATGAGGCGTTGTACTCTTTCTTCATGGGTTGGGTTTGATATGCTATTAATCGAGGATATATCTCCTTAAACTGGACTCTAAAGTCTTATACTTGTTCTAAACTCATTCCATGTTTAATTATTAGCCCATTGTATCCTTCTTTGTTTATTAACAAAGCTTCAAACGTTAGGCCGAACGATTCCGAGCCCACCTGGCAGTCGGGGGGCATCAGGCCCATCACTGTCAAATCTCTGCAGTAGCCATGCTTTTACCCTCTTTTTTTCCCATTTTATAACAACAACAATGGCAGCCTAGCATTCATCAAACTAAAAAAAAGATTTGATCACGAAATTTCAAGACAGTGTTTGAGAGTTTGTTTGATTTAAAGTATTTTTTATTTTTTATTTTTGATAGAAAAATGATAGAAAAACATAAAAAAAAGTTAATCTTAAACAAAATAAAATATTTAAAATTTTTGGAAAACGTGTTTCCGAAACGTTGGCCAAGTCTTTTTGAAGCTAGGCATAAAATAAAACAACCATCAAACGTGTAACAAGGGCTTGACTACGATATGTTTCTGGCCAGTAGCTTATGCCATGACAAACATCGATTTTAGCCCAGCTGTCTACGGCAATGTCTCCTTCACGGCGAGTTCGTCAATAGCGTCGTGAAACGCAATGGCAAATCAGGACACGCGAGCTTTCAGGCCACCGCTATAGTCTTCTCTTGTCATCAAAACCTTTACTACGCCCAGGTACACGAATTTTCAAAAATTGGTATTCTGTTAACAGTGAAATTGACTTTTCAACATGACGTTGCTAACATGTTCTGCTATTTTTACTTATTAGCAACTTTTCTAAAAAACTACGGTAAAATAACACAATTTATTCATATTACAGATTAAAAAACAT
>Ga0307511_10007823_pt1 | contig 10735 bp, 5 predicted proteins | sample 13_EM_MG_FD_200266 | JGI IMG/M metagenome (GOLD analysis project Ga0307511, IMG submission 200266) | Populus trichocarpa ectomycorrhiza microbial communities from riparian zone in the Pacific Northwest, United States - 13_EM | ecosystem: Host-associated > Plants > Roots > Unclassified | place... | reverse complement strand
CCCCTGGGAGGATGAAAAGATTGTAGACAGTGCAGGATAGAAAGATCATCACATATCAACTAATTACCAGAGTCTCATTCGAACAGATGAGACTCTTACAAGATCGAGAACCGGGGAAGCTATATTAGCATCAAGGCGGAGGAAAGGGGAGTGAAGTCTATGTGTTCCGTTTCTTCAGGGAAAAGGGATATCTATCGCTCAGCTCATGGAGTAATAGGACAATCGAGCCGATTTGACGCCCCTGTAAATGGAAGCACCCAAAATACACGCAGATCAATGGTGAAGAGGGATGGGATAGCGGAGCTGGTACTGTCTTGCGGGCGTTATAGGCGTAACATAGGGAAAAGATTAAAACATGGATGTCATGGGTTTGGGTTGTGACCGATGTTATTACTGGGGCCAAGCGAGGCGTCGGATGCTGTTTCTATCAGTAAATATCGCCACTCGGGTCGGCAAGTATTAATTTGGGCACCAAATCTTGCGTACCTTCTGGAAAATCAACTGGTGATTACATTACTGGCACCATACATACGACCTGGCTGGCAAATGTTTACCTTTCCGTCGCTCAAGGATATTCTTCTCGGTGGTCCATAAAACTCTGAGCAGCAACAAAATGCAGAGATTCTTTTTAATTTTCTTAATTGCAGGGAAGATTGTGCAAGAAGTTCCCCGTTTACATAAACTCAGCTACACTAGCTGCAATGTATAAGGAGAATCTCGCACTCAGATACGGCGGAAGATTCCAAGAATCTAGAAAAACCGTACCATTGAATAGAGGTCTGATATCCGAAGCAAGCATGCGAGAGTTGTTAATGGGATGGACACATACTTTACCTAGGGGCAAAGGATGGTAGAGGTGTAACCGTCACTTCAGCCAAATTTGCAAGGGCAATAATGGAGGCATGTAGCAACGAAAGCGTTGCGGGTTGTGGGTTCATGGTCGATGGAAGGTGGAAGTACTTGAACCAACAGTATGTATTCCGACAACGCGGCTCCGTAACTTTGGATAGATATCTTTCCATGTGGGAACACGAAATTCTCAACTATTAGTTCTCCTCAACTACCCACCCCACCCTTCGACCTGCGGCATGATTACACCCTGACCCTTGTGTGAAGCACGGTCTTCACCAGGAATCCCCGGATACCTCCTCCGCGAACTCCATACATTACCTCCCCGCTGCGCCGTCCATCGCCTCTGTTAGAAAATTAAGGTTATCGTTCCACACCGCCATGGTTACTCCCCAACATCATTAGTTGTGTCACCCAACATGAGACATTTGAGTCACAATAGTGTAGATACCGGCCTGCAAGTCTAAACAAACCCCGCAGGTTCCACCCCGACCTTCCAAGTGCATCAAGAGAGGAATGGGGTGAGATTAATATGAAGTGGAGTTGAGGGAATGGAGAGAAAAAAGAATGAAAGTACTTCAGGGCGCGGGGAATGGACACGGCCGGGAGGATCTGGATAATTTGTGTTTGTATGTGTAAAGATCCAAGCAACATACAGGATAGATTACATGAAAGTCGTCGAGTATTAATGACTTCCCATGCTTACCTCTTAGACCCCGGAGGACAGAAGAAAGCAAATTGATGTCATTTGCCGGAGAAATCTCGATAGATACTCTGTATGAGAGTCAAGCGTTCAGTAACTGTTAAGATGATTGTTTTATAGAGGGAACATAGAAGCTAACTAGCGAGGCCATAGCCCAACACATATATCCACCAACTCTGGCCCCCTGGCCCCATTTTGCAATAACCACATAATCCTTCAGCACTGACTGTTGTTCAGTCCCACACAATCCTGGCATGCACAGTTCCTCCGACCAAAATACACTAACGTATACCAGTTCTTGCGGTAGAGGTAGGTAAAGGAGGCAGCAGGAAATAGGCAAATAACACCTGGCTGGTTTAGGTCCCCTTTTGTATTTTAATATCACGTATGTGGTGGGGGTCTGGCGCACTCCCTGAGTGCGTGTATTTCATTGTTAAAAAATCGAATTATAATGCAAATAGGCTCAATTAAAACCAGAGTTTTAGTGTATACATAGAAGCCACCTTCAAGTGCCGCCCTGTAGGGGGCATTGTTATATGAGCTGTTGAAAATTAGAGGGTAGGAATTGGAGTATGTGTGGACTATAACAATCAATGCGACGGAATTGTGGCCCCAAAGGACTTTTGGGGCTCAATATACGTTTTATGTGATGTATAATACTTGTGGACACAGTATCAGGACCAGGGGCGAACCATGTGAAGAGAAGTAGTATACTACATAGCGGATTATGTTAAGATATACGTATCATGAGGGATATCGGGAATAAGGAGCCTTTCTGTCAGGTATACATATAGTCATATGGTCTGATAAAAACTTAGTACATGTAAGGAAACTAGTTACAAACAGGGAGGGGCTATGGGGCGCTTGTATAAGGTGACAGAGTTGAGGGTAAGTACTCCATTTCTCTTGATTTCTAGTTGGTCAGCTTACCTAATCTGAGGCATAGGGCTACCATGCTGTTAGAACAACGCCCATAGCGGGTAATGGCCTTGTACAAAGCCTTGGTGCTATGGACAAGCTACAACATGCATTGAGTTAACATACACCCCAAAATTTGTAACAATTAGCACATATTGTGAACTAAGGAGGTAGGCAAGATGCCCAGGCTCTTTACAATGCATAAATACGTTTGCAATAAAAACACGGCCTTTTCCTTCATATCTCAGAAGTTTACTCTTTGATATTAGCACAAGCGCACCAATTATCCTCAGCTGCACCGTGTCAAACAAGGTACACCATGCCTTAATAACATACAAGATTTACTTACCCATAGTAGGCATATGTATTTGAACGTACGCTCGCACATAAACCTGATATAAAGATTAGTTGATCCTTATATTTCTAAGGATATGTAATTTTTTACATCATCCACTATGTAGTTGCACTACTTCTCTTCACATGGTAGGCCGTTGGTCCTGATAATGAATCCACATCTATTATATATCACACATAATGTATATTGAGCCCCAAAAGTCCTTTGAGGCCATAATTGCTTAGTCCAAACATACCCCAATTCCTACCTTCCATTCTTCACCACCTCATATATCCATGCTCACCTGAGGGTGGCACTTACAGATGGCGTCAATGTATATATTATAACTCTGGTTTTAATTTGAGCCTATTTTCATTAAAATTCGATTTTTCAACAATAAATACATGCATCCCGGTAGCGCGCCGGATCCCGGTCCAATACGTTATGTAATGCTACACGGGGATAAATCTAGCAGGGACTATGGATATGCCGCAGTTGTTTTACCTAACTGGCAGGGATAAAGATATTGACACCTTCGTGGATGGAAGAATGAGAGACCTGAGCCCTAAGTGTTGGAGATCACAATAGTAGATCAAGGGTCCTGCAACCTTCGATCGAGCCTATAATGAGCACAAGACACTTGATATCATGCTTGCTAAAGCTCTTGTAGCCGAGGAGGTTGCAAACCGAGAGGCATAAAGGTTGGCTAAAGAACTGAAGACCAATAAAGCAAAGTAGCATCCTAAGGCTCAAAGTCCATGTAGGTAGGTACCTTGAGGCTTTAAGTTCATGGTGCCGTGAATATAGCTTGACGAAGGCTCTCACAATGCTTGAATATCAATGCTCAGTGCCTAATTTGGAAACAGCGATATCGTTTTTGACAATCTGCGGCGCCTACAGATTTATATACAGCGAGCGGCTTGAACTTATACTAATAGGGCGTATAGAGCGGACCTATTGGTAGCCTATCGCTGCTAGTAGCGGTCATTGTGGCTGGTGGTTATCGTGGAAGGGGTGGTCGTAGTAGGGTGGGTGGTCGTAGGGGGCGGTGAAGGTGTGAGGGCTCTAGAGGTTGCAGGGTAAATCGGGGTAGATTGTAGATATGAGATTTGGATTTTTGGGGTGTTTTTAGGCTATATTAATTGTTCTTATGACAGGTGCAATGCAAAGGTTGCTGGTATATTGCGAATCTATTTCATGTGGTGAGGGCATCCATGCCGATCGTCACGTGAGTGTCGATCTTTGCGCAGTTTGTTACTCTACCGGGTAGAAGTCTATTTTTTATTGTGCATCATGTCTGGGTTATGGAGGTACGGGCTGTGTTAGGATGTAGGTAGGCAAACCAGCCTCCGCCAGCTCAGCATTAGTAGTAGAGGGGTTTCACAAATTACTTTCTTGCCAACTTTATTGTTAAGTTACCACGGCAACCCGACAACTTTCGAAGTTACCATAGCAACCACTTGTTAGTAAATAAAACTACTCGCAACCTGCTGGTTACGTAACATAAATACCTACCCCTCTTGCACTCGGTCTCTACCACGCACAAGTAATTCAAACTGGCTAAAACTCTAACTATGGCTTCTCCAAATCGAGATCTTCCTTACATTCCACAATGTGAGTTACTAGGTGAACCAGATCAAGTACAATCGATTCATTTACAACCTCCAATTTCTAGCTCTAGCTGGTACTTGCCAAGGACCAGCACAGCGATGTGCAGTGGTGGGTCATCAACCCTGAGCAACAGAACATCCACTCCGAGCGATAGAATATCCACCCCAAGCAGTGGCGGTGGTAGAGTAAGACTCTGTGAAGAAGACAAGGTTAAGCTGGTTCGTCTCTGTATTTTGCACCAGGCAGACCACCGATATGGCAATAAGAAAGTCTTTTGGACTAAGATCCGTGAACCTTTGAAAGAGGAGATTGGTAAAGAGCTACGAGATCCTCAGCAAGCAGTGAATACTCTTAAAACACACCAGAGCCATAGCAATATCCTAGCAATATCTCTAGTCTCATTTATAGTCGCTATCCCTAATGTTGCTAGCCGCTGCCGCTGCCAATGCTGATGCTGCCATTGCGTCTGTCAATAAACCTTTAACATTAACATCAGCGGAGCTTGCGAAACCTCTATTTATTTTTTCCCGCTAACTTTTGGCCTATGCGTGCTTAGTAACCCTTGGCATAACAATAGTAAGAAAGTTTGCGAAATCCCTCCAGTGAACTAGTTTTTCGTTTTTTAGCGCTGTAATCGGAGTCAGCCTTATGCTCCGGGACGGAACCTTCATTAGGACTGGTAGATCACAGCTGCACCTGATCCCTGTGCATGCGCGGTAATGTGACACCGCAACGTTCCTAGTCAAGTGACAGGGATATAGATAATGCATGGGTACGTTACCGTATGCACGCTCCGCCTGAACTCAAGCATGCACCCAGCCTAATGGTTCCGTCCACCTTGTCACCAATGGTAGCTAGGCAATATAATCTATGCGAGGAGCCATTGTTATTTTAGATTTGGGTACTCGAGGCAGAATGGTAGTTGCTGCTGCAAAACCCCACCGACGGCGGAATTTTTACAGACACAAACATAGCCCTGTGATGCTACGTGGAAGCATCACCATTTCACCGGGGTTATCTGTTTTCGCCAGGGACTAGAGTAGTTTTTCTAGGCAACTCCGGGGAACACGCTACGCTGCCTTGTCATATGCCTGTTGGATAATTTGAATTGGAAGAATGATAATCCCCCCGTCTAAAAAAAAATAAGTAGATCGGGGCTGAGTCACGAGGTCCGAGAGAAAATCAAGGCATCTGCTGGCGGAAGCGCAATATTAATGTTGACCTTATTTTGTCTCACGTCGAACTAGGCACTGGTATCAACAATATGGGGACTAACAGGTTGTACTGCGCCTTGTTGGAGTAGACCAAAACGATAGTATCAAAGTTGGATGTCTCACTTCATTCGTTGGATGAAGAGGGTGCAGCAATGTGGAACCGCATTCAACGTCGGCACTGGGAGATTATATATTTTGTACGATTGTCATGTTGGCAGAAATATAAGGTAGGGCCAATGTCCAGGCACTGATATACGAGCACGCAATTGTCCTAAATATCCGCATCAACAATTGCCAACAATCCAGGCTCCATCATACAAGGCAGGCGGAATTGAACAGCCGCTTGAGTAGCCGACATAAAATGGCCGGAAATCTGCAGGACATGGAGGCAGCTATTGCTAGGGCGGAAGAAGCAGTCGAGGCAATACCAGAGGATCACCCCGACAGAGCAACAATGTTGAACAACCTTGCAAGTCATTTGGGTAACCGATATAAGCGAACCGGAAATGTTCAGGACTTAGAGGCAGCCATTGCTAGATCAGAAGAAGCCGTGAAGGCAACACCAGAGAATCACCCAGACCGAGCAGGGCGGTTGAACAACCTTGGGAACCGTTTGAGTAACCGATATGACCGAACCGGAAATCTGCCGGACTTGGAGGCAGCCATTGGTAGGGCAGAAGAAGCAGTAGAGGTAACACCAGGGGATCACCCAGATCGAGCAAGGCGGTTGAATAACCTTGGGAGCCATTTGAGTAACCGATATGAGCGAACCGGAAATCTGCAGGACTTGGGGGCAGCTATTGTTAGGGCAGAAGAAGCACTGGAGGCAACATCAGAGAATTCCTCAGACCGAGCACCAATGTTGAACAACCTTGGAAGCCATTTGAGTAGCCGATATGAGCGAACCGGAAATCTGCAGGATTTGGAGGTAGCGATTGCTAGCACAGAAGTAGCAGTGGGAGCAGTACTAGAGGCTCACCTAGACCGACCAGGGTGGTTGAACAACCTTGGGAGCTATTTGGGTAGCCGATATGAGCGAGTGGGAAATCTGCAGGACTTGGAGGCAGCCATTGCTAGAACAGAAGAAGCAGTGGAGGCAACACCAGGGGATCACCCAGACCGAGCAACAATGTTGCACAACCTTGGAAATCATTTGAGTAATCGTTATAAGCGAACCGGAAATATGCAGGACTTAGAGACAGCCATTGCTATGGCAGCAGAAGCAGTGGGGGCAACACCAAAGGATCACCCAGGCAGAGCAGCGCGGTTGAATAATCTTGGGAGCAATTTGAATAACCGATATGAGCGAACCGGAAATCTGCACGACATGGAGGCAGGTATTGCTAGTGCAGAAGAAGCATTGGAGGTAACACCAGAGGATCACCCAGCCCGAGCAAGGCAGTTGAACAACCTCGGGAGCTGTTTGAGTAGCAGATATATGCAAACCGGAAATCTACAGGAATTGGAGGCAGCCACAGAAGAAGCCGTGGAGGCAACACCAGGGGATCACCCAGACCGACCAGGGTGGTTGAACAGCCTTGGGAACCGTTTGAGTAGCCGATATGAGCGAACCGGGAACCTGCAAGACTTGGAGGCAGCCATTGCTCGGGCAGAAGAAGCAGTGGAGGCAACACCAGAGGATCACCCAGACCGAGCAAGGTGGTTGAACAACCTTGGGAGCTATTTCAGTAGCCGATATGAGCGAATCGGCAATCAGCAGGACTTGGAGGCAGCCATTGCTAGGGCAGCGGAAGCAGTGGGGGAAATACCAAAAGATCACCAAGCCCGAGCAGGATTATTGCACAACCTTGGGAACCGTTTGAGTAACCGATATGCGCGAACTGGGAACCTGCAGGACTTGCAGGCAGCTATTTCTTGGGTAGAAGACGCACTGGGGGCAGCACCGGAGCATCACCCAGATCGCGTAACAATTTTAAGTAGCCTAGGGAGCCATTTGGGTAGCCGATATGAGCTAACCGGAAATATGCAGGACTTGCAGGTGGCCATTGCTAGGTCAGAAGAAGCATTGGAGGCAATACCAGATGATCACCCAGCTCGGGCAGGGTGGTTGAACAACCTCGGGAACCGTTTGCATCGCCGATATCAGCGATTTGGAAATCTGCAGGATTTAAACGCTGCTATTGCCTCATACGTCACCTCCTGCAGCATTCTCTCTGCCCACCTATTAATTCGCATAAACGCCGCACACAAAGCTGCAACACTGATGGTGTTCACTGCTTTGGAAGAGATTTGCCAAGAGCTTGCTCCCTGCTGCGCAATGCCATTAATTTAATCCCTCTGGTTACTTCACGAGCCCTGGTACGAGAAGATCAGCAACACATTCTAGGCCAGATCACGGGTCTAACCTCCCTAGCTACCTCTGCATCACTAGAGGCTGGAGAGCCCCCTCTAGAGGCTTTACTGTTGCTGGAGCTAGGCCGCAGTATTACCAATGGCCAGCTTCTTGACTATCGGAGTACTATCTCAGACCTCCTGGAACACCATCCAGCGCTGGCTGAAGACTTTGATTCTTTACGCCAAGAACTAGACTCACCCTTTCCGTCCCTAGATTCCCCAGATATGGCTATAGCGCAACGTCTACGGACCCAGCAATCTACAATCCGCCGAAGGAATAGGGTTGCGGAAGATCTAGACCATGTTCTTGCTCAAATTCGTGGGAAACCAGGATTTGAGAATTTTCTTCGTGCAGATTCCGAGGCGCAACTATTGTCGGCAGCACAGGAAGGACCTATTGTTGTTCCCAATGTCACAGAACTCCGGAGTGATGCCATCCTTCTGACTACAACAGGAATGACAAGCATTTCTTTGCCGCACCTTTCCTACGCTTCGATGAATCAGTACTGTGGCACAAACACTCTTGATAACGAAGTCCAGCGAGATTTGCTACGCTGGCTGTGGTATGCCGCTGTACAGCCGGTGTTAGGCTAGCTAGGTTTTTACGGTAAAACTAAAGAAGGTGACCCGTTGCCCCGCAGGGGAAGTGTAACAGATAACCATTTCGTATTTGTCTTAGTACCCATTTCCTAACACATATTATGTATACAAGATACTTCGTGTCTAGTACCTTAAGTACTATTGCTTTGAACATATATAGTCCTTATGTATTTCCTTATATTATGATGCAGTACGCACCCAGACCTGTATTTCTGAATACTGGGGGCTTGAGCTCTTGCACCTGTATTTACGGTCATAGAGAAGTACTTTCTGGAACTACCAGAAAGTAGATATTTCAGACTTTAGAATCCTTAGTAGCTATTATAAGTACTGAGCTATTCTGTTCTTATGAAGAAGAATTCTCAGATCAGATCACTTCAGATAGAGTTCAGACAAGCCTTAGATAGCTAACATACAGCAAGATCAGACCTGTTAAATATCTTCCTGCTTAGAAAATATATATTACTCTCAAAGACCCTATAAGTCCACAACTTACCGAAACTAATAGCAGACATAAGTTATCACTCTAGTGATAGTATAAACTCTGTCAAATCACCTGTTGTAAAGTAATACGTTGTCGCGTGGATAGGTTTACCAGCCTGTCGCACAGACTATAAACCTGAGAATCCGCTGATAGTAATAAATCATTTTCCTAGTAACTATAGCACGCTGCCATAGTTATTACTTGTCAACATGTGGCCCTGCCCGCTGGGGGCTTGAATTAATAGGTTAGACCTTCAGGTCTTATATATTCTCTAACTGTGTCTAATTACACTTTCTTCAGCTCTGCCGCCTCCAACACTGGTGGCAGACCAGCAGCCCTTATATATTTCATGCCCAAGGAAATAGTGAGTCAGTAGGGAGGCTGTGCGCCAGCCTCTGACTCATACATAAAATGAAATCCATCTCTGACTCATACACACATGACTCACCAATGAGTCATATGCTCAACTATACAAATGAAATACATGAGTCATAATCCTGTTTGGTGGCTATACTTTCACATGAGTCACCTTCTGAGTCATAATCCACCAACTACTTATTAGTATCCACTAGTTCCTACTATATGTGGAAGGTGGTTATATTATACCTATGCATATATATAACTTCCTTACACCTGTAGTGCTACTTTTGGCATCACCCATTACAGGTATGGGTTTTGTACTTGGTGGGGAGTGTAAAGATAGGTGTCCTTGGTAGTTTTCTTTAGGATTTTCTTGAGGTTGAGTTACTAGATATTCTTTGAGGGAGTACCACTCTTCTGCTTGGTAAGGATATTGTGATTATTACAAGTAAGTTTTTCTTTTTAGTTGCTTCTTTCTGTATACTCTTACAAATATTTTCTTCTAGGTTTGTGGATGAGCCTTTCCTTTGTACTGAGTCTTACTAGTTTAACTAACTAGTTCTTTTTATTTCTTTTGTTCTATAGTTGGTTTAATATTATATATATCTACTAATTTTATATTCTTTCTAACAAGTTTATAGTAGGTACTTTTTTATTTTTTCTAGAGATTCTTATTGTACTATTGTTATTATATGTTGGTTTCTGTACTGACTATCAAGTTGTAGTACTTGGTATCTAGTTTCTTTACTTCTTGTGTATAAGATTATAAGTTAGTGTAATCAAATCTGCTTTGATATAAAAGTCTTTCTTAAGTTAAAAAAATATCTATAGGAACTAAAGTATTTAAGGTGGAATATTAACTTGAAGTTATATTCTAAAACTTTTAAAAACTTTAAAAGCTAAGTAAGTGGTCTCCAGTATTGGATTACTAGGTTCTGAGTAAAGGTCCTCATGAGACTAGAATTAACTAGTGCAACTCTTATATTTGTTGTATCTAACTATTCTATCTCTATCTTTTCTAGGTTTTCTTCCTCTCTCTAGAGATAGTCTAACAGCCCTTAAGTATTATGCTAAGACTAGTTGTGGCTCACTAATATGGCTGTCCAATTGTAATGAGTCACATATAATTTTAAAACTATCCCTAACTCATTAAGTGTGTTATAATTTTAGAGTCACATATTGTAAGGAAGTGATATTCTCAGATTGCTGATCTATCACCACCTCACAACTTACCCTGAACCAACATCTACTATGTAATTTCTTACTAAGTTATACTAACCTGCCTGGTTAATTATGTTGGGAAAATC
>Ga0307511_10007822_pt1 | contig 10736 bp, 10 predicted proteins | sample 13_EM_MG_FD_200266 | JGI IMG/M metagenome (GOLD analysis project Ga0307511, IMG submission 200266) | Populus trichocarpa ectomycorrhiza microbial communities from riparian zone in the Pacific Northwest, United States - 13_EM | ecosystem: Host-associated > Plants > Roots > Unclassified | place... | reverse complement strand
GTCGTGGACGCGTCGCTGGTACTCTTATCCGAACGTAATCCTGATTTCAGGATTGTGCTCAGGGGGGATTCCCCTTCGTCCCGCTATGGTACCTGGCGTAAATATAACGGGGCCCCCTCGTTCGCCGTGAGCTACTTGCCACTTGTTTCGTCAAAGGGTTTGGTGAAGTTTGAGCGCGTGCCTCATTCAGAGAACCGGTTTGGGAAGTCTGGCGCTTTGTAAATACATACCTCCCACTAGCTTCGCGTATATACCTTCTCCCACTGTGGGCATTGTGTGCGCTTTATTTCCAATCCAGACGCTGAGAACCCCTCCATTCACTCTCGCTGGACGGACAACAACGCGAATGACTTTCGAATGGCTTTCAACCTCAGTTCGGGTTCTCACCGGATCGATTGACTTTCTGCTTGATGGCTTTTGATAGCTTTATAGGCTTTGAAAGCCGTCAAAAGCCACGAAAAGCCATGATCCACCGGCCCATTTGTGTGTTTCCTGATGTCTGCGCCATCAGCTTCGGATCGCTCATGGAGATGAGGTTTGAAGCACGGGTGTTCTGACGGTATAAACACGGATCTGCCTAGGGGATCCCGCTGCTGACATCCCAGGATCCTCGCAAACCCTCAGCCACTGGCTTCGAAAGTATGCAAGCACATGCTCTGGCGCTAGCCCCGCAGTGTCTCGGGCCTTCGTCTTGCCTATGAACCATTCCCTGTACCACACAAATATAGTCTCCCCGGTCATAGTCCTCTGCACGAATGCTGTTTCCGGAGAAACCGCGTGATTTTAGCCATTCGGGACCTCCCCGGCTTCCTCCTTGGCGTCAGACTCGTTCAAGGCCTACGGAATTCTGGGAGGCGTAGTTCGCGGATATCCGCCTAATTACATAAAGCAAAAACCTCTAGTATTTCAAAAAGAGACTACCAATACTTACACAATAGGACAGCGCTGACGAAGCAAGCGGGGGATATCTACGGAACGCCCAACTTCCAAACCCGGTTCTCCACATGAGGTACTTGCTCGAACTTCACCAAGCCTTTTGAAGAAAAGAGTGGCAGATGAGCCTTGACAATCGAATCAGCATCGTAATTTTGACCCTCGCGGTAGCGGAATGAGTTGATATCTCCCCTAAACACAACCCTGAAATCAGGGCTACGTTCGGCTAGGGCATTTAGGAACGCGTCCACACCCCCCCAACTGTCGTCACTCGACAACGGATATTTCAGAAACCACGGAACCCACACGTCTGAAACCTCAATCACGAGTTCGTTGAACCGGGTCGAAGGTATCGTACAGAGAGTCCGGAGGAGCCACGGACCGACCCACCAAAGATCGGACATCCTGGTCTTGAGCTCGAGTATCTCAAGAACCAGGCATTGCCCGAGGTCAAGCGGGTTACCTGTAGTCTCGAATCATTACATCACAACACATGCATGAATGGAGGTATCTGACTCACTGGGAGCGTGCCTTGACCGCAAACACGATATCGACGTTACGGTGTGACCGCACCTTGCAAAGATGGCTGCTGGGACTTCACACCAGCGTAATTCCAATGAACGAAAGTTGAGCCCGCCTGGTAACGCTGCAAGGCTTTCAAAAAGCACCCTCGAGTGTACCTGCGCAACGAGTTTTCCTCGAAGTGGTGGCGACTGCGTGATCGTTGGGACGAGGTTTTCGGAGTGTGTAGCGCCTTCGCAGGCCAGATATATGATGGTTAGGTCTTCCAGCAGAGGGAACTGGCATATGATATACAATAGCTGCCGTTCCATCCCACAGGCGCCTTGTATGTCGAGGTGTCGTAGAGTGTTGGTAAACATGCCGAAATGCTCATTGAAAACCGGGATGAACAGATGGAGATGATAGATATCGAGGGTAAGGGTATGCAACCTGGTGATTGACTGGAGGAGTGGGAGGTGCTCTTGTGCGTCCTTCGGGCTAAGAGGGTGTCGAAAATTGACTGTAAGGTGTTGGGTGTACAGTAGAATGCCGGAGCGATCTACGTCGATCAACCAGCCGAACGCTCCGGAATCTCTCTTGCGACGGCTAAACAGGGGTATCTTCGGTTTAGGGCGCTCCGGCCTTGAGCCCGAACATACGAGTCGCCGGTGGATGAGAGGTCGCGTCGCGCCAAACAAACACTTGCACGTCAGGGAACATGCCTTCAGCGTGGGGGGATCATCCAGGAGGTGACCTAGGATCTCGTCCACGAGCTCCTGGGGCAGGTTCTTCCATCCGGCACCGGTGAATTGCCTGGAGATCTCACGGATCCTATCTCGTACATCGACCGGTCTCGGCCTTCTCCACAGGAGGGTGGCGAATCCTACGGGAGCGTCAGCATCGTCGATAGAATGGGCGAGAACTCGTTCGGAATATTCACGGGTCTGCATTCTCTGGTTCAAGGTGATCCGCAATGGGTGATTGAGATCGGCTGGTTGGATCCGACCTTCAGAGCGAAAGTCTCGTCCAAGGTGGGACGCTGCGAGGGAACACCGGAGAACGGCGCTCCGAGCCTCACTGCGGGTTCGTGCACCGGCGCTAGAAGATTTGGCTCACGTGATGCACGAGTGTTACTTTGATCCGTCGGAACACTATCCGGCTAAAAAGCTCGTCCCTCTCCCATACCCTCAGACGAGAACCTCGCTCTGTGTGTACCACGTACGGACCAGGTTTGAATCGAGCCAGGCACGATTGATTACCCCCGAACCACCGCCTTCAACCCGACCATGAGAACCAGTCGTTTATTTCCAGCACCAGCCCCCGTACATCCTATCACCAGGCTGTCGAACGACTCCACAATGCGGTCACATTGTAGATCACAGATGTCCCCCTATCCAGAGGTGCATTAACCATGACTCAATGGCTGCGTCGGGGTACAAATTTATTCCTCCTTTTCCCCTACGACCACCTCACCCTCATGTCTTCGACGATTTTCGTCAACTACTCGCCGGACGGGAAGGTGCCTGACGACGAGGAATCGGCGGACCACGTTGACTCCCCCGTCCACCAGACCGAGACTGGAAGGTGGGAAAAGTATTGTCCGAGTTGCGAAGAGTGGATAGGAATTGGCCCGAAAGGGGGTGAATATTCCTTCATGTTGCACCGAAGGGGTAACCGATGCAAGCGGACTGAACAACGAAAGGTTCAAGAGGGTGTAACGGAAGCTCTCGAGCAGTCGTTCGGCGTCCATGTGGCCCCCACCTCTCCCCACGTCCAGGCCGCTTCGTCGTCAACTACTGAACCACAACCACCCGTATCCTCTCACGAATCCACACATGTGAAACCTTCCTCGCCTTATCTCCCCCATCACCACCCTACCGGTTACACAACCACCTCGACTCCCTTGTACCGGAATACGGTACAAATGGGAGCTTGGGAACGCGTGCAAGACATATCCCTTTCAATATCACGAAACGGGTTTTCCCACCTGGTTCGTTGGAATCGGAGTACCAAGCCCTAACGATGATATCATCGAACTCCAATCCCACGACTGTTCTCGTTTCCGCGACCCCCCTATGGAAGCCTGTGTCCCATGCACAAACGTCCCAACCTCCCACGAATTCAAGACCGTGTTGTCGCTCGCATCCAGAGAGCCTTCCCCAAACAGTCCGTATATTTACTTATCGTGGGCGCAAGCCGAGAAAAGGTTGAGGGAAGCGAGGAACGATGTGAGGCGTATGCGCAGACAGGTCAAGTGGTTTTCTCTGACTTGCACAGATGTGAATGTGATGGTCTGACGGAATCGTACTAGAACGCGACATTGGCCAAAACGATTGACCGATTGGAGCACAAGAGCAAGCTACAGAGGATATGGCTTCCCCTGGTGGCGAATCCAATATGCTGATCGACTCTCCCCCAGACGATGGTGAAAGAATGAAGTAAAAGAACGGGAGGTCCTTCCCGAGGGTGAGGAATCCAAACTTTGGTGTATAATTTCTGTCCGTAGGCTAAGCCGTACAAAAAATGTGGGCCCATCGTGATCTGCCCAAAGTCCGCCTTGTTGAGTCAATGAGTGTAGCGGTGAAAACTGGAGGATGGAGAGGCTCCCTTGTTACCACCAACCAGGCAAGAGGTTGATCAATCAGCCCAGCTCCGTTGGCCCCGTTACAAAAACTCGGTGACGTAGTGAATACGACGGTGGCCGAACTGCGCGGTGAGCTCCTATCGGGGCAGGGTGTCGAAGTGGAAGAGAAGGGTGCTCCCCGATGTTCTGGGGTCACCAAGGGAGATCCTCTTGGGTGGCAGTCTTGTTTCAGCTTCGGAGACGATCACAACGATTCACGTAGCCGTGTACCTGCATCGAGGGATTTGCGGTACCGGAGTGGTGGCACGACAGGGAAATCACGAATTGCTCTAGATTCAGCCTAATGTACATCATCAAAGCAGGGGGGACGCGGCTGGATAACAGAGGAAACTCGGGAGGGAATGGGTAATTTTATCTCCAAACGGCGTTTTCCGTAGATTGTTTACATCAAGTTCACCGCCTTGACCCACCGCGACTGAAGCTCTGCCAACCTGACCGCGCGGATTCGGCTTTTTTACTCGCAGAAGGGTTCTTCGTTTGTTGAGACGTAGGTTGCTGTTTTGGCTGGACGGGGCTCTCGGCAATAGAGATGGGTCCGAATCCCGATCTCAAGGGTTCTGGTGGATTTGGAATGGGAGTGGGTTCTGGAGGTGGAGGAGAAGGGTGTTGGGGAGGAGTTGGATGGTACATGTTGGGTGTCAACGGCCTATTCGGAGTGGACATAGATGGAGCACCTTCGAGTGTCGTCCAACCTCCGCTCCTGAAGGAAGACGGAGATGACATAGGTGGTGGGGGAATCGATCCGACGTGAGGTGGTTCTGATGGTGGAGGCGGTGGCGGTGAAGGAGGTTTCGGTGGGCTCGAGACAGTGGCCCATCCGGATTTCTTGAAACCGCCACCCGAGGACGAACTACTAACCGTCGACCAACCGCCGCCGGTGAACCCTGATTTCTTCTCCGGCGGAGCGGGGATGGGCTCGATGGTTGGAGCTGGTGTTGTAATGATGGGGTTTTGCATGGTACTGACCGCGCTGACCACAGGGGTGATGGTGCTGATTTTCACCCCAGCAGCCTTAGCAGCCTTCTGCAAATCTTTCGCCTCTCTCTTCCTTTCCTTTTCCCTCCGCTTTTCGATCGCCTCTTGGGAATTAGCCTTCGCACGCTCGCTCGACTGCATCTCCTTGAACCGGATCTTATGGTGGTGGGCATAAGAATTGCAATGCTCGTTGTACTGAGCAACGTTCTTGAATTGTTTTTCACACACCGTGCAATAGAAGGCTCGAAGGGTTTCTGTGACCTCGGATTGGATATATGCTCGGCGAGCGACATTATCCTGCCCTGTCGTGAGTAACTGGAAGCTACCCAGCGAGGTCTGAGGACGATACACACCTCTCTTTCCGCGCGTTGGTCGTCGCTCTCCTTGAGTAAACGTTCAGAGGCCAGTTCACGACGCTGTGAGACTGTAGTCTCAATCATCCGCGCGTCCTGGCCGTACTTCCCGAGACCAGTCAAATCTTGCTTCACGTGGAACGGGATGGGGTCGACACGTCCTAAGGGTCAAGGATAAGACAATCAGTCGCTCAAATAGAATCCTCCAAGGCGTACCATCACCAGCCGCCCCCAATCCCTGCCCCTCAACCCAACCTAACTTCATCAACAATCCGAACCCCTTGTTCGAACTCGGAATCCTCGTGTCAACGGTGGCGACGTCCTTCTCGTACCCTCGAGCGTACTCGTCGTATTTGTATACGTGGTCATCGTCGACTTGCATAGAATCCAGCGGGGAGGAGGACCGAGAACCGGTGGACATGTCGTCCCCGTCGTCATTGATGTTTCTTGCTCGCTAGGGGCGAAGAGGAGGGAAGTAGCGAGTCTAAGTGGAAAATTTCTGGCGCAAAGAATACCTTGAAGCTTGCGGAGCTCCATTGGGTCGAGGCCATGCTGCCTACACTCGTCGGTGGGTGTGGCGGATGTGATCGAAGGTCAAGGGATCCTCCCGACGGGCGCGATCGAAGCCCGACTGCCCGCCCCCTGAGTCGCCCCTGCTATTAACGCGTACGTTCCTCCTGACCGAGACACACTGCTTGCTACGGAAAGAGGCATACGTTGACTGGAACTTTGCACCTCTGGCCCACAACTCCTGCTTTGAAAAAACCACATCTACCTGCGCATTCGTATTCGTATCTGCACTTCTGGAACCCATCCCTAAAGAAGGCGTAGCTCCAGCAGACACCCTACGGCTCTGCTCATACCTGTATGCCAGCTGAAATCATGCATTACCAAGTTCCACATAACACCCTGGATGCGAGGAACATCGAAGCCAACTCGCACAAATCTTGTGTATATACCACACGAAGATGGTGTCAGGACAAGCAGCAACGCGCGATCTTTCACGCCCACGGAGATGAACGCAGGCGAATAGCACTGCGAGCACTGGTGATGGAGTACGGCCGTCACCGGGTGGTCCAACCTTCGCTGCTCCGTCCACTGGAGACGTTCAGAGACTCGAAACATCTCACGAGTGTCATGTACGATATCGCCAGGGGTGCGTTTCTCCATCTCGTCATACCGTTTCTCGGCGTTTATCTTGTTTACAGCTCTTGAGCACATACACAAGACGGGGACCTTTCACCGCAATGTTAGCGTTCCGAACATCATGATTGACGCAGGGGGCAACGGAATATTGGTCGACATTGATCTGGCACGAGAAGACGCTGCGCGGCAGCCCACCCGTGCGGTGAGCCTCTATGTTCTCTTTCTGTGCGCTGAACCAGCCGCTGACGATAACCTTCCAGGGCACGTGGCAGTTTATCTCGACCGCGCAAGTCTGCAATCCTCAAAAGATATACGAGGTCTCAGACGAGCTGGAATCCTTATTTTTCGTCATCCTCTACGAAGGCACGCATTGGGTCGTCCACAACAAACCCAAGGGATTGAACGTGGGATATCTCTTCAATGGAGCGCGCTTTGACGCCCGTGGCTATCAGATTATTGGTGGAAAGGGCAAGTTTTGCATGTATACTTTGTCTCCACATACGGACATCGTGCTCAACCAGCTCCGCTTCGAACGATCCCCACCATTTACCGATCTCCTCAGGGAGCTCTTCCTCCTCTTCAAATCCCTTGCTATTGTCAATCGGAACAAGGAATCTGGTGAGGAGTTGCAAGACCGGGATATCTCAAACGTCGAGAAGTTGCAGAGTTGCAGAGCGGTCATCCAACTGATGAAGAATGCTGTGGAGAGGGAAGATTGGCCGAAAGAGCATGACAAGGCCCAGAGTGACAACTACCCTGGCAGTGGGGAATTCTGTTGAAGTCTCTTTGAGTATGATGACTCGAGGGGTGGTCCCTCCAAGCTGGCCCGTGAATAGGACGACAGTGATGCGTTTCTGATTTCTATTTGATTATATCATTATTACTATTATTTGGATTGGCTACGTCCGTTATCGTACTCGGTCGGGTCTGGGTGGGACTGGTACATTCAGCCAAAATTTGTGGAATGCTCAACGGGAATTGGAGAGGGGAAGGATGGAGGGCAGGAGGAATTGGGCAAATTCGAATTTGCGGCCAGCTTGTCTCCATACAACGTTCGCTCTTTATCTCAGCACCCTATACTCTGCTCCGAAACCACTGTATCGTCAACGCGCGTTCCCCAAAAGCCAGTCGCACAGTTACGCAGGTTGGTTTTATTGTCAGCTCGTGCCAATAGGACCCCTAGCTGCGGCTTCGTTCTTCGTCCGCAACTTATCCACCACAAGACGTCCTGCGCCTATAACTAAATGTGCCGCGGGGCGTGCCGACGTGATCTGCCCGTGGTTCCTCGATGACCAATGGGTGCAGAGCGGTGTCCGAAAGATTTTTGTGATATGACACCACGAACCGAAATTCATAAGAGAGGCGACCTGATCAACCAACTTCCATGCGCATTCAAACATTCGAAACCCTAGGAAGGTGGCATGAGGAAAGCGCGACCGCGACCGTAGTGGTCGTGGGGAGCAATCCAGAAGATTTGGAAGGCGAGCGTGCGTGATGCTGTCCACGATCAGCCGCCGGGTTATGGGCCCAGTGATGGATAGCTTAGACCCACCCCTCCTCCTTCTCAGCAACAAAGTGGATATTCTCATGTTACATACAACAAATGCTAGTGAACAACAGGTGGGTTTTAACGAAAGCGAAGAGGAACCCAAGATTGAAAAACCGAATAAGCGATAAATGCCATGAAGAAGGTTCAGTGAGGCCGGAATCCGGCACGATGAGGCGGAGTTGTGCACGCCAATGACAAGGAGGAGCTGGTGGAGGGGTTGTTCGTGATGGAGTGTGCGGCATTGCTCTATGGAAGAAAGGTGGTGGTAAGGACAGGAGAAAGGCCAACAGAGAGCAGGGGACAGACGCGTACCAAATGTGGGTGTGTTCAGGCAATAACGCATCCACCGCCAGAGGTACCTCCACCGGTCTCGAACTCAACAGGGAAATCCTGCTGCTCGCCGGAGGTGGTCTCGGAGGGGGCGAAGAAGGAGAAGAAGGAGTCCATTTCAGTTAGGATGGGTGGTGTTGGGAGGATTTGTGGGATGGAGTGTTGTGGGAGTGGTAGTAGGATGACCGGTTGGGAGATTTTCTCTCATCCACGCTCGCCTTATATATATGCCACAGACGTAGGTTTCTGTGTGCGTCCGGTGGTACGAGAGATCCGCGACAAAAAGGCCAGCCTGAGAGAGTTCATCAGGCACGAAGTACTCTCGGTTCGCGTCCAAGCGTATGTTCCGTGGGCGCACACAAAACGCGGATCTGCAAACAATAGGAGGAATACCCAGAGTTGTTATGGACGTCAAATCTTAGCACCTCGAGGACAGGGGGAAGTCATCTTCAAGAAGTTTCGTTTCGCCCACACCAGCGAGGGAGACAATAAGGAAGTCGATCTGGCACGGAAAGCCAATCAGAAGAGAGCTTTGGTTTATTGTCCATTCCTGTACTCGTCATCCGCACTTTGGGCGAGTATGACGAACCTCAAGCGAGCTGTCGCCACCGCAATTGTCAACCTTGACACTTCGTGAGTTTCGACGCGCCAGAGGGATAGGTGGTATGCGGTATAACGTAGAGCTTGGAATGTGTAACGGGCGTCTGGCGGTGCGCCACCTTTCGGGAAGCCCACGGGTCATAGCCAACAGGACCTGGAGGAAGTCGATGGTATTCGGCTGGCGACTATGAATTGCTAGGAGGCTACTCCGGGTCTCCATGACCCCCGGACTACCAAAACCCGAGGATGGGTGTTCCGGGGATACCTCGCAGGGGGTTGTTGTTATTTTCGTGGGATCAGACCACTTCCGTGCGTACTCGTTCGCTCCTCGTTCATTCAGGTCGCCGGGTTATGAGGTCGAGCCAGGGGTTCCCACATCAATGCTGAGGTTCTAGTCCAGGTCCCGGAGTTGTCGCCCGATCTTGACCATACAACGGACAATTGAGTGACAGATGTCATCGAGGGTCGTGGGCGACTCAAGTGATCCCCCTCAGTCACGATCGACTCGTTCAATTGTCCGCCGCTTCCTCGATCCGAACGCACACATTCTTCATACCCTCTTCCTGTCTCGGAACCGACCACAGCTATCTCCACGTGGGTCGGATTCATATCTCCACTTCGAGCTCACCCCTGAAAAGAGGCGTAGTTTGAGCTGTCTGTGTCTGCACGGCGGTTGAGATTATCGTCACCAAGTCCACAGAATGGGTTGGGCATGGAGGACGTCGAGCCAAATCACGTCGGTCTGGTGTATATACCACACGAAGATCCTTCCGGTGTCTGAGCAAAGGCGAGTAGAACTGGCGATTGGGTGCATCCAACCTTCGCCGCTCCTTCCACTGGAGACGCTCGGGGACTCGAAACACCCCGCGAACGTCGTGTAAGATTCGCAAAGGGTACGTTTCCCCACCTCTTCAGAACCCTTCTCGGTGCTTACCTCATTTATAGCCCTCGAACACATACAAGGCACGGGGATCCTTCACTGTGATGTCGAACGGTATGATCGCCACAGAGGGCAAAGGACGATTGGTCGACCATGATTTGACACGATGTGCAAACGAAGAGGGTGCGCGGCAGTCCATGCGCACGGCTCTGGCTTTTCTCTCCGCGCGTTGAAGCAGCTGTCAACGACGACGATCTTCCAGGGTGCGCGGCAGTTTATCCCGACCGCACAACTCCTCAACCCTGATAAAATATATGAGGTCTCAGGCGAGCTCGAATCCTTCTTTTTTATCACCCTAAACGAAGTCATCCATTGAGTAGCCCACAACAAGCCTGCGAAATTGGATGCGAGTATAAGATCTGACGTCCATAGCAACTCTTGGCATTCCTCCTATTGTTTGCAGATCCGCGTTTTGTGTGCGCCCACGGAACCTACGCTTGGACACGAGCTGGAGGTGCTTCGTGCCTGGCGATAAACGCTGTTAGGTTGGTCTTTTGTCGCGGATCTCTCGTATAGCCGGACGCACGCAGAAACCTACGTCTGTGGCATATATATAAGGCGAGGCGGATGAGAGGAAATCTCCCAACCGGTCATCTTACTACCGCTCCCACAACACTCCATCCCTCAGATCCCCCCAACACTACCCATCCTAACCGAAATGGATTCCTTCTTCTCCTTCTTCGCCCCCTCCGAGACCACCTCCGGCGAGCAGCAGGATTTCCCTGTTGAGTTCGAGACCGGTGGAGGTACCTCTGGCGGTGGAGG
>Ga0307511_10007821_pt1 | contig 10737 bp, 13 predicted proteins | sample 13_EM_MG_FD_200266 | JGI IMG/M metagenome (GOLD analysis project Ga0307511, IMG submission 200266) | Populus trichocarpa ectomycorrhiza microbial communities from riparian zone in the Pacific Northwest, United States - 13_EM | ecosystem: Host-associated > Plants > Roots > Unclassified | place... | reverse complement strand
TATATTAAACTTAAAAAAAAAAAAACGTAGCAGACGAGTCCTTGTGGGATAATTTGCGAGAGGCAACCTAGCTCAAGTGCTGTCCGGTGTGGACAAATAACCTTCTATAATTATTCAGCTCCTCGCAGGGCCTTGGTTGGCTTGATGTAGCTTTTGTAAATTGATTTTTAATTTTTTATTTATAAAAATGGTCATAAATATATTTGGTTAAATATTAACTTCAATAAAAAGTTTGTTATAAAATTAAGTCAAAAGTTATTTCTAAATAAATAAAAAAATGTTTATGATTTTTCTATTAAAAAACAACTTATATCAATTCGCAAAAAATATATCAAACATAGCTTTATTTTTATCACAAGTTATTAATAAACAAAAAGTTTTGGATTATTACTCAAAATCAAAATTCATAATTCAAAAGCTACCAGCTTCATGTTATGCAAGGTATGTTTCAATTGTAAGAACTACAGTCACATTTGACATGTTACAATTAAAAATAATAATAATTACATTTACAAAAACTGAAGCAGAAAATCCTCCTTTTTTTCTGAAAAGATCATGAAATCAAACAATCTAACGAATATTTTTGTTACTTCTAAATAATTAGAGCAGAAGACTGATGTAACATGGATCATCAAATCAATAAAAATCCTGCAGAGCGTAGAGTGGGAAGGAACAACTTTTCTGTGTTTTGACTCAGGTGGAAGCTCTCTCTGTGTACGAGACTCTCCTATCCCGATCAAGTTGTAGACATGAACGAGTTGAGAATACCACTGCAAAGCCCCTCGACAAGCATCCTTCAACTGCACATGGAGATTTGGTGGACCCCATTGAATTGTTCAGCTTATTGATATCCATGCAGTCGCTGGCTGGGTTATCCTGCAGGTTCAATGTCTGTAATCAAGCAGCCTACTTGTCTTTGAATTTAGTATATGATTTGGCCTGGTGGAATCAGGGAAGAGGGCATCTGAGCAGTCCATTTCCTCATCTTGAAAGCTAGGCAACTTCCTCTTCAAACCAGGAGCGACCTTCAATCCTGCAACAAAAACCAAGTTTTCAGGAAACAGCATACAGGTAGCATAAAAGTAGAGAAAAAAATGCATGGTACAAGATGGAAATGAAGTGGAACTTTCAAGTAATTACCAGGAAGAGGGTCTTCGAATGTGCATGGTCGAGACTCTGAATCACCACAGTTACAGAAAAAGTTTGGTTCCTTGTTTGACCCCAATATCCTGCAAGAAAAATATTGTAAGAGTATGTGAGTTCATTCATAATTCAGTGACAAAGGCGAGAAAGTTAGAACAACAGTCGTAGGATCAGAATTCACTTGTCTTTGTTACTCATGCTAGAATGGTTATAAACTACTTAGTACCATTATTTCAAAGACCCGCAAAATTACACCCACATGCAAAACTCCAGGAGTTTGTGTTTTGAAACTAATAATAATAATAAAAGTATTTGTTTGAAAATATTGTCTTGAATCTGTAAGTTACATATCAATTCTAACATTTCTTTAAGCAAAAATACGAAGAAAAAAAATAATTTTCTATAGAAGCTCAAAAAGTATAGAAAAAGATGAAGACAAACTGAACATTTTATCACCATAGGTACCAAAAATATTTATCAATAAGTTCTACAGCTGATGTAAATTACTCAACTAGTTTCCAATCTCTGACTCAAGGTCATTTTAAACGCTCTTTCAAAGCCAAATATATTCTAAGCAATCTCACGTGCAAAATCACCCCCCACTCCCCCTTTCTTCCCTTTCATATCATGCATGGACCAGTCAACTATAACAAAATAAAACTTACACCTAAGGCCCTGTATCATTCCACCAAACAAATTAAGCTGAAATTATGTTCCATTCTCAACAACTTCCATGGTAAATGGATGTTCACTTCCTCAACTTCTTCCATGGTAACTATTATGATGCGCTAACTAAGGTTATAGCAGTTACCATTCTTGTTCAACAACCTAATGAAGATCTCAAAATGTATAAATTCAAATGAAAATGAATCTCTAGTAAAACAAGACACACAAACTTGATTCTTTATTGTAATATTGAAAGAATGTGCATAGACCCCTTTGACATTTTGATCTCATACAATAACATGTCAACCTTCAAACAAAAGCTACTGAAAGTATTATAATTATCTACTCATAAGTACTACTTCCCAATTCATAGATAGAGCACAAATAGGTCAAGGACACATGGGTAGAATAGCAGGTACAAACTATAAAGACTCTGTTCAGTTGAATTTCAAATTCCATGCATACATGTTTCATGAGAAGAATGGGAAACTCAAATAACCAGAGGGTGAACCTCTATCCAAGTTTTGAAGATGAAGTTTAAGAAATGATATACTAACAATAATAACTCTGAGAATATCTCTATCATTTCCCTAGCAAGATTTTTGACCATAGGCTTTAAGAGCAAAATGACCTATCATTATATGAAGTTCGACAAACAGAAATTTAGCAATTAATTTAAATTTCAATGTTTAGAGGTTCCTCACATTAGACAAAATACAACTACGCTTCAGATGAACATGGGGAAACAAACATTGTTAGAAGATTGTTGGCCAATCAGCAGTTTGGCCAGATTAAAATACTATCATGATTATACAATTAGTATTCTATTGTAGGCATGTGAAAAAGAAAATAATAGAAAAAGAAAGTAATCAGTGAACAACAAATTAATTTCTGTAAAATGTATATTCTAGATAAGCTAACATCCAATAAATGAAGTAATCTCTCCAATGAAAAAACAGTTAAGGATATAGATATCAAACCTGTACATGTGCTCAACAAAGTCATCAATTAGGACAGGCCAAGCACCTGCAAATAAGAGGCATATGAGTGAACATTACTCTGTTACAAACAAAGATAAAACAGAACCAAGTCAAGCATGCTCCTGAAAAAGCAAACACACTGAATCAATGGAGAGAAGAAGAGCACAGAGATGCCTAAGACCTTTTCTATAGACTTGTTGCTTTATTATTTTCCACAAAATTTCCACTTTTAAGACCCTAGTACAGAGTCCCACACCCATCATAACAAAATCCTGCTCACTTACTGCCAGAGAGCAACAAAATTGAAAATGGAAAGGCATAGTGAAGGATGGGAGAAATGAGAGAATCAGTTAGTTCCACATGGTTGATGAAAGCAGAAGTCTATCAACAATGGTGAATGAATTTACAAAGCACAAATATAATTTTCCTCCAGCTGATTTTAAGAAATTTCAAGCATGCACCAAAATTCTTGTTCCAAGACCCCAAATTCACAAACCAGAGCACAAAGTGGTGCTCAAAAGTGGAAAACTTCACAAACCAGAGGCATAGCAAATATGACCAATCATTGTTTTGGAAAAACGACGTTGTTCAAAATCACAGGGAAAAAGTCCTTTCTACCAATACCAAATTTGGCAAAAAAAGGGCAAAGAGAAATTGTTCTAAATGCAGGATGTCAAACATGTATCTTTATAGTATAGCTTAAATGTGAGCACTAAATCATTATATCCTTAAGACAATGTACCTTCAGGATCATACCCTTCAAGATTTTCATGTACGCACCGGCTAAAAGCTAAAACTTGCTGCCATGTATCCTCAGATATATTGTGTCGTTGATTTTCCTAAAGGCAATCGAAAAATTAGTTGCTTAGACAGAAACGTGAAAAACAAGAGAATGTAATCATACCCAATATTCACAAGGTATCTATTGACAAAAAATATAATTCATAGTTCAGCTGCGAGGCGATGTGTCCCAATTCATAAACTTGCGTATCCATGAATAATGAACAGCTACATAAGCATTTCTTTAAGAACTCTACTCAACTAGACAATGCTTTTAAAAGAGAAACACAAACAAATATAAATAAAATAAAAAACACAATTATCCAGTTAGCTTAGTATCACCCATACCTGAAAGTCACACCATTGGTTTAGCAACCGAAACCTCCCAGCTAAAACTAATTTCCACGCGGAAACAGCCTTGTTTACGGCTGCAAGAGAAATTCATGAAAATATAAATCTTCTATGTAAAACAATCCATCAAACCAACGCCTATATATGAAGACAATAGAAATGAGAAAGCTTACTGATATTCCTTTGACCATTTTCACGGCACATGAAGAATACAAAATCATAGAAACGAGAGAATTCTGAGAAATCCGCCTACAAAGAGATAGAGGGTTGTAAACAAGGAACACAATATTATATATTCATTTCTTTTGTTGTGGATTGAAAAAAGAAAGATTTAGGAGTAATTGGTTCTTAGTAGAGAACATCAATGATCAAATCAAAAGAAATGTATCCAGTTCAAGAGCTTAATAAATGGAACTCACCATAAGTTCTAGCTTTGACATGAGCTTGAGAAGTTCATCAAAAATTTTAATTCTGTCAAAGGAAATGCCATAAATCGTTAAATGGATATATATATATATATATATATAAAGGAAAGTTCATATCTAGCTAAAAAAGAACTACTCCATAGAACCACAGAGCAAATGACACCAAACTGATAGACTTTATAATTATACACCAGGTGTAATTTTTGTTCAAAGTGACTGAAAAATCTATATTATATTTTGTTTACTAAATAAATGCATATACATGCTTTGAGCATGCAAAGTCAATATAGGTGGCTGCATGTGAGCATGTGATAAATGTTGAAGTTTCTACAATAGCTCCTCCATGCAAGTCCTCTTAGTTTCTATATATATGTGATGTTGTAAGCTTCCTGCAGCAAGGAACCAAATTTCAAAAATTGCGGTGTCCTCCACTCTCTCTTGGTTCCATGCTGCTTCTTTAATTTCCCAAATTTCTTTTCTTTTCTTTTCTTTTTTTGTACCACATGTGGTATCAAAGCACAAGTCAATCAAGACAGCACAATTCCAGCACTACTCTAGTACAATTTCATAGCACTACTCCAACACAACTTCCGCACAAAACATTAAATTTCTTCAAATTCTAGGCTCATCACCATGGCATCCCCCAATTCGAGTTACCACCAACCTGTTTCTGTTTTCAAAAGAAACACCTATGATTTCTGGAGTATCAAAATCAAAACTATCCTATGAGCTTATGACTAGTGGTAAATAGTGGGAAATGGCATTCCAAAATCCATAGATTCGCCAAAAGGAAAAACAGAGATTGCGGAAGGCACAACCACTACTCCCACAAAACTAGAAAGTTCATCGAGTTCTGAGACAGTTTCGATGCACGTTTGGCAGAAAAAAGATGTTGATGTACTTGCCAAAATTCATCTAGGTGTCTCAGACTTGATCTTTCAAGAATCATGAACTCTTCATCGGCAAAGCAAGCATGGGACACGTTACAAGATAAATTTCATGGCACCGTTAAAATTCAGGCAATAAGGCTTCATACTCTAAGAAGAGATTTCAAAATCTACTAATGAAAGGAGAAACCATCAAAGATTTCTCTTCTAGATTAATTGAAGTTGTCAACCAAACCAAAGCATATGGCAGTGACATCATGGATCAAAAGTGGTGAAGAAAATCTTAATTTCCCTCACAGAAAAATTGATTATGTCATCACCATCATTGAAGAGTCGAAAGATCTTACTCAACTCTTAGTCACTGAGCGAGTAGGTTCTTTACAAGCTCAAGGGCAAAGAACATCGAGAAGGAATGAAGCTTCCAACAAAGGTGCTTTCAGACATAGCACAAAAATAAATTTCCACTCAATAAAGGTGGAAAAAATAAAAAATGACGAGGTAGTAACGAACAAGGTGATGCAAGCAGCTCCAAGAAATGCAAAAATAAAGGAAAATTCCCTCCTTGTGGTGTTTGGAAAAAAAATAGGTCACTGAGAGAAAGAAGGTTGACACAAGGGAAAACCTTAGTGCAAAATTTGTAAGAAGTTTGATCAAATTGACCAAACCTGTAGATTCAAGCAAAACTAGCAAGCTGGCATTTCCAAAACAACAGACATAGAAATCATATTTATTATGCTTGTTAAGTAGCATCAGTGAAAAAGGATGATGAGTGGCTTATTGACAACAGCTGCACAAATCATATTGCAAAGAGCCAAACTTTTTTCACTCACATTGATCCAACTATCAAAGTATCAGTCAAAATTGGTGATGGAGGTTTGGTAGAATCAAGTGAAAAGGCATTATTGCAATCCAAACCAATAGGAGCACACAACACATCAAAGATGTACTCTGTCCCATATATGGATCAAAATTTGCTAAGTATGTCTCAAATGATATTGAATGGATATTCTTTATTATTTGAAGGCAAAGCTTGAGCAATTTTCAATCCCCAAAAGAAAACGATAGCAAGTGTCAAAATGAAACTATTATCCTAAAAAAGTCATTGTGAAAGATCTACCCACCATCGGTGATCTCAAGGGAGTCTGTGAAGGATGTCAACTAGGGAGGAAGCACCGACAACCATTTCAAACAGATGAGGCATGGTGCACCTCATAGAAATTTCAACTGGTGCACACCAACATTTGCGATCCAATGAGAACTCCATTGTTGGACAACAGTAGATATTTCATCATGTTTATTGATGATTACTCTAGAATGAATTGGGTCTACTTTTTAAATAAAGGTTTGAGGTATTCTAGACATTTCATAAGTATAAAAAATTGGTGGAAACTCAAAACAATTGTTAGATTCAGACTCTCTATAACAAAAATGGCACCAAGTACACTTCTTCCCAATTCAATAAATTATGAGAAAAGGAGCACATTGCAAACTTACATTATTGCATATGTGCCACATAAAAATGGTGTTTCAGAAAGAAAAAATAGAACAATCATGGAAATGATTGAGATCCATGATTAAAGACAATGGCATGCCAAACAAGTCTTAGGAAGAAGCAATTTATATTGTTGTCTATCTCCAGAACAAGAGCATCAACAAAACTATCCCATACATGACCCGACTTAAGGCATGGTCAGGACATAAGCCTTCAGTCAGGCATGTAAAGTTATTTAGATGTATTTGCTATATAAGCCTTTAGTCAAGAATCTCCAAAGAAAGCACAAGCTGGAAGCAAAAGCAAAAACAGAACTTTCTATAGGCTATAGTTCTCAATCCAAGGGCTATAGAATATTCAATCTGCAAATAGAGAAAGTTGATATCACATTTGACAAGATGCTTCTTGGGATTGGGAAGAAAATGAGGAAAAAAGATTGACGAATGTCCCCACATTCCAACAAGATTCAGGACCTAATCAACTGCCAAGTCAAGAGACTCCAATTCAAGAAGTTAGCGACTCGACCTCGGACTCGTACTATGAAGAAATCAATGAGAGTTCTCCAAGTAATATTGAATCGTCATCTTCACAGCCTTCTCCACAACCTTAGCTATACAACATGGCTACAAAGAGGCAGCAAAGACAAATCAAGTCACCTCAAGGGTATGCTTATAAGTTTTGTAATAATGTTGTTTATGAGCCCAACAATTATGATGAAATGGTTGATCATAAAGAATGGCGGCTTGCAATGGAGGAGATACACATGATTGAGAAAAATCAAACATGGAATCTAGTTGAGAAACCGACTCACAAAGATGTCGTTGGAGTCAAATGGATTTATAAGACGAGTAAATTTTGAAAGCTCAATTCAAAAGCACAAAGCTTGATTGGATGCCAAAGGTTTCACTTAGCAATTTGGCGTTGATTACAATGAAACTTTTTCTCCTATCTCAAGACAAGATACCATGTGAATCATCATTACACTTGCAACACGTAATGGATGGAAAATATCTCAACTTGTAGTGACATTAGTTTTTCTCATCGTTATCAAGCTTTGTAGTAAAAGGTCTTAAAGCTCAAAAGGCATTGTAGACTTAAACAACCTCCACGAGCTTGGTACTGCAGGATTGACTTCTATTTCAATGATAGTGGATTTAGGAGTCCCAACAAGCTTACACTTTACATAAAGGCTTAGGAAACTACATACATCTCGATTGTCTCCTTATATGTTAATGATTTTATTGTTATTGGGAATCATCCTAGTATGATCATAACCTTTGGGTTTGGGGAAGATATGAAAAAAGAATTTGAAATGACAGATCTTGGCTTTATGAACTATTTTCTAGGCATGAAGATCAGTCAAGAAGGCATCTTCATCTAGAAGAAAAGGTATGCCAAAAATCTATTGAAAAAATTCAAAATGGAAAATTGCAAAGAAATGATGACCACACTAGTTCCCAAATACAAATCAGTGAAAGAAGATGGTTTATACATTGCCGATGAAAGACTTTCGAAAAGCATGATTGGCAGTTTTTTGTATTTAACAACAACTAGACCAGACATCAACTTGTTGTCCAGGTTCAGGTTCATGCAAAAGCCAACTCAATTGCATTACAATGCAGCCAAATGACTACTCAGATATGTCAAGGGTGCTATTGATTTTGGCATTTGGTATAAGTCAACTGAAAATGCAGAATTGTGTTGGCTACACTGATAGTGATTGGGTTGGTTCATTGGATGATATGAAAAGTACATTCGATTATACTTTTTTTTTTTTGGAAATGGAGTATTTTCATGGTTTTCACAAAAAACAGGATATGGTAGCTCAGTCCACATGGAATTTGAGTGCATTGCAACATGTGCAGCAACAAATGAAGCAATATGAGCTGGAAAAATTCTCATCGACATGTGTGAAATTCAACAAAAACCCACTGTGTTGTATTGTGAAAGCAAGTTGGCAATTGCAATTGCCAAAAATCCAGTCTAATACAGGAAAACAAAGCACATCAATGAAAACAAAGCACATCAATGTTAAATATCATTTTCTCAGGGAAGCTAAAGGCATGAGCAAAATTAGTCTCATTCACTAAGGCACATATTAGCAAATTACAGATATTTTTACCAAAGCACTACCCAAAGCTAAATTTGAATTCCTAAAATGCAAACTTGAGGTGCAAGGAAAAAGCGTCAAGGAGGAGTGTTGAAAGTGAGATTCTTTCAATCAAATCATTGAATAATGTATATTATATTTTCATTTTTTACTAAATAAATGCATGTACATGCTACGAGTATGCAATGTCAATATGGGTGGCTGCATGTGATGCATGTTGAAGTTTCTCCAATGACTCCTCCATGTAAGGACAAAATATGGGTCATGTGCTGCATATCTTACCTTCTATATATGTGTGTGTGTGTGTGTGTGATGCTGTAAGCTTCCTTGAGCAAGGAACCAAGTTTAAAAAATGACATTGTCCTCCACTCTCTTTCTCTCTAGGTTCCATGCTTCTTTAATTTCCTCAATTTCCTCTTCTTTTTTTTTTTGTGAGTGTGTGTACCATAATGCACTAAACTTCCAACAATTTTAAAGTGAATTGAGTCATAAGAGCATCAAAACAAGTCTTAACCCAGATAATTGGAAAGTTTGTCTTGCAATCTTCAATTTCAACCAAGGAGTTAGGTTAACAGATTCCCATCATCAGAGGCCAGTTGTATTTGTTTCCAAGACATTTTGAGAAAACTTGCCACTACCCGAGCCCTACAGTACACTTACTAGCACTTATCATACTAATTCTTCCAACAACATCCAATAACTAATAAACAAGTAATTGTGTCCTTACATGATTTATTTTCAACAGAAAATAACGTTTCATGACCAAATCTTATTTCCCATGTCACACGCGAATACTAAGATGAAAATATGTTCAAAGTGGTTCTTAAATCTTATTAGATAAGGCTTATAAACATGAACCATTGTCCATTCCCACATTCTAAAGGCTCTTACTTTACATGAAACAAACACAACGCTTTCTTAAAAAAAAAAAAAAAAAAAAGGAAACACTAATACTTACAGAGTCATATCCATCAGTCAACAAAACTTATCAGTAAAAACAATAAGAAGCCAAGAATCCAAAAACTATACATTAAGGCCTAAAACTATAATAAAACCCACAATTTTTATCAAAAATTAAGTCCCTAAAAACTATCAAGGAAAACCCAGAACCTAAAAACCAAGAAACTCAATCAAATCCTACACAAACATCAAATCAGTTCAAAATCTTCAAAAGGGTATTTCCACATTCAACAAAACAGTGATTTTAACTTAAAAAAGATACGTTTTTTTACCAACCTTGAATGAAACTTTAAGTCCACAAATTTCAAAAGCTGAGCTAAAGAATCCCTTGAAGATTTACCCTTGCGTGTTTCATCTGGTTCATTGACTTGGCATGATTTTACAGATCTAATATCACAGTAACGTCTGTAAATCTCGAAGATTGAATCCGGTGAGTGCATGTTGGTCGGAGAATAGCTAGATAGGATTTTAAGAAGAGAGATGATTGGTGCTATGTTTAGAGCCTAAAAACTACTTTAAAATTTTAGAGGTAAATGGGGGTGTCTCTGTCTTTGTAGTGCGTTAATACTCGAATTGTTTTTCTTCGAAAATTGTTTTCGAAAACATTTTATTATAAATTACTTTTATATTTTCAAATCATTTTAATTTTTGAATAAAAAAAATTTTAAATCAATAATTACTCTAATATCAAATAATATTTAAAATTAATTGCATTATGCTGCTAATCACATAAAAAAAAACTAATATAAAAAGAAATTAGCATGCACTGATATATTTTTCTAGAAAAAACAAATTGCAACTCAGGTCATATAAATTTAACTGAGTTTAATAAATTTATTTTATTTAATTATATGATAATTAAAGTAAATAAATCAAACTAAAAAAAATTATAATATATAATTATCAACAAACTCAATATTAAAAAAAAAATTAAAATATATGT
>Ga0307511_10007820_pt1 | contig 10738 bp, 7 predicted proteins | sample 13_EM_MG_FD_200266 | JGI IMG/M metagenome (GOLD analysis project Ga0307511, IMG submission 200266) | Populus trichocarpa ectomycorrhiza microbial communities from riparian zone in the Pacific Northwest, United States - 13_EM | ecosystem: Host-associated > Plants > Roots > Unclassified | place... | reverse complement strand
CCATGTTTTCTAATAGCATTTGTATTTTTGTTTGCCCCATTTGTATGTTTTGTAGCCCCAAGAGAAGAAGGATGAAGACAAACAGCCAAAGGAGGAGAAGTGATATTTCTATATTGCTTTCACATGCCAGGTTTTAGTCTCTGAATTTATCCATTTCAGGATCTGTTGTCAGCTTATGGAGAGATGCTTCCATTATTAAGGGCATTAAACCGGTCTATTAAGGCTTTAAGGGCATTAAACCGGTCTATTAAAGCTTGCCAGTCATCAAGCTTTCTAGCTGACTTTTAAAGGTCCGAAAGCTCGTCATTCTGGTTGTGTACATGCATGTTTTCATTACAGGGTTTAATCTTGAGAGGGCACTAGAAGGACAGACATTATACGATGGCCAAAGAACATCGAAATGTTCTTTCTATTGTTTCATTATCCAAATGAAGGAAACTGTAATTTGTATCTGATGTTGTTTCGTTCTTTCGCATAATGATATGGGGTGCATGCTGTACTCTCTCTTTTTCTCTCTCTCTCTCTCTCACACACACTCTTTTTCCCTAGGGTTCCATTCTAATTGTCAGCATTGAGCGTTTCCATATGTTCTGTCTGAATGAAATTTGAAAATGGTCTTGAAAAATATTGCAGCGGGGTGGGGTCTCGCTTCATCAGGAGTATCATCCCTCTCCAGCCTCGTGGATTCTCTTAGGTTGTCGGTGCTACAGAGGTTCATTTGATATCTTACAAAAAATACTAAAAGACATCACTGATTTATTATCAGTAATTTACTGTGATTCTAGACACGTTCCTATTCATTGGAGCAGTGTTTTTACTCCTTTACTTTTATGGCAAAAATGGTTATGCTTGCAATTAGGGGTACAATTATCTTTTTCTGAGGATGCATAATTATCTTTTTCTAAGGATTTATTGCAAAATTTATCGGAGACAAAATGATCTAGACATGCTTCTTTTGTTATAGTGTAATGACTGATTTGTCATTGAAAGCAAGAAAAATTAGGCTTCAAGAAAGGGGTTCTTTTGTCTTTTGCAAAAAAACAAAAACAATGTGGTTACATTCATCGAGAAAAGAAATAGCATGGGCAAAGGTTCTTCTCAGTCTTTTTTTTATTTTTTTAAACAATAAAATTACGACATAACCATTAGACTTCAAAAAAATTAAGACTGCTAGAGAGGATATTTTTGTCTTTTTTATATGGTTTTGTTGTAATTCTCAAGTGGAGTCAAGGATATTTGGGTATTTTAATATTCATAAATTATTGTTTAAATTTGAAGGTGGCTGACGTGTGCTTTGCACACAAAGCAAGTGGGCGCTGCTCGTGCTTTTCGAGTGGCACGTGCTCCGCTCAAATTGCATCAAATACTGCATTTCAGGGTGACATTTGATGCATCTCACCAACCCCATCACAATGGTGAGGCACATGTTCGTGGTCGTGACACGGAGAAGTGTTGACCGCGAGTTTTTCCCTCCCTCCCTCCCTCTTGCCTCTCTCTCCTCCTAGAAAATCTTTCTAACCATTGCAAAAAAACAAAAAAAGTATGGCTATTTGTTTGTTAAGTTAAATTAGATCCTCATTCTTTTAATTACAATGTATTTGGTCTTGAATCATTTATTGAGTTAATTTTTTTTTTAATTTCATCCATTTACACTTGAATCTTTTATTAGATTTGGTCTTTATTCTTTTAATCGTGGTGTGTTCGGTCTTAAATCCTTGATTGAATTACTTTGTCTTTAAATTTTATCATTTGATATTTTATTTTTGTATCAAATATAATCCTCACTCTTTTGATTGTTATTTTAGTTGTTCTTATCCTTTTTTTGATTGAAATTGTTTTTCAATTACATCCCTTATGATTTAGTTTTATTTTCTTTTTGTGTCAAATTTGGTTCTCTTTCTTTAAAAATCTATATTTTTTAAACCACTTCTTTTTTTAATTTGTTTTTTCAAGTTTATCTCTAATTACTTTGGTTGGTTGGAGATTTTGCTTTGTTATTTTTTTGGATTTGCTTTTATGTTGTGATTCGGCCTCATGATTTGTGTTACAAGTTTTTAAGGTTGGACATGGCTTCAGTCATCTAAAAAAAATAAATTCATCCATAATCATTAAGCTTGTTGGAAATTGGTATTCTTTTTATTATTCTTTTATGAATTTGATTTTTCTTTTTAATTTTTCCATTTAATTCAATATTTGATGATATTTAAGGTTTGACTATCAATATTTTAATTTCTAATTTTGATCCTTCATCTTTTTATCAAATTTTAATTTGTTTTCAATTCCATCCTTAATACATAATCTTGATTTTATTTTTTAAGATTTGGTCCTCATTCTCTTGGTTTTTATTTTTTTATTTTGGATTCATTTGTTGATTTGATTTTTTTTTTAATTTTGCCATTAAATTTAGAATTTTTGTTTATCCTCTCAATTTTGTTTTTCAAATAAGGTCTTTATTCTCTCAATTGCATTTTTTTTAATCTTTTATTCTTTTTATTTAATCATTTGATATTTCATTTTATTGGTATTTGATCTCCTCGTTTTATCCCCATCGCTTCTACACCTTACCCCATAGTGAATATGGGATAATTATGAGGTCATAGGTTGAGTAAGTTGACTTGAGTTAACCCAAGTTAACCAAATCTTTTTATGTTATAAAAAAATCAAAATGATACCATTTTGAAAAGAAAAAAAAGAAAAATAATCAACGAGTTTTAACTTTGTTTTGATTGGATTTTCCATGGATTCATCGAAACATGGTTCAACCTAAGGTTTTGACAATCTTACACTTGATTAATGCTCCCCAAATTTCTTTTCATGATTGTTATTTTCTTAAGTTTTCTTTTTAATCAAGTTTTCCCTATCTCATGATCCACGTGGAAGGTTTATTTAGGTGACCCAGGTTTTTTCTAATGTCGTTTTTTTTATTCTTTTTTATTTTTTCCTTCAAAATTCAATTCTTTTTACAACTAAACTATTTTTTCTTCTCTATTTTGCCTTATATTGGGTTATTATGTCCACTTGGTTCTTTTAGCAGGGTTTGACACTTTGTTTTGTAGGTTTTTTAATATTTTTTTTATTAATTTTTTTTTAATTTCATCCTTCTATATTTTTATATTAGAGATTGACAATCATTATTTTCTTTAGCTCTCTTTCTATGATATGGAGCCCTCAATTTTTTTTTTATTCTTTAAAATCCAATAATAGCACTTGGACATCACGATCCAGTGGAATTCCTTAAAATGTTAGTAAGGCAAGAAATCAACATTTATCCCTCATTTTCTCCCCAAATGGATATTATTAGTTAGCAAATAAAGTTAATTTACCTAAGTTAATTTGCCTAATCTCTCCCCAAAAGGATATTATTAGTTAGCAAATAAAGTTAATTTACCTAAGTTAATTTGCCTAATCTCTCCCCAAATGGATATTATTAGTTAGCAAATAAAGTTAATTTGCCTAATTTCTCCCCAAATGGATATATACGCGCTTTGTTGCGGGTATATATCCTAGTTTTTTGCTCCATCTATACTGCGAGGCTTTTTAAAATCAACTTTTTATTTACTTCTATTCTAAAGAAAATATATTTTATTAGGGTAGTACTCTTTTTCTTATTAATGTATTTTTTTATTTACAAAAACAAATATTTTACAAAGTAGTAGTTAAAATTATCATGAAAAACTATAATCTAATTTAAAAACTATTACAAAATTTGATAATAACTAAAATAACATTTTAATTTGATTTATATTGAATTTGATATAAAAAAAACTTACAAAACTAGAGGGTTATATATATAAAAAATAAGACATTAGGCCTAAAAGGATCACCCGGCACCCTTACCTAAAAAAAAAGCCCCAGTAACGTTTGAATTTTTTTTTTAAATCGACAAACAACACATCACTATGATATTTTTTAATAAAATAGATGACATGTCATCCGTGTGGTAATACCACATGCTGTTTTCTAATTCAAATTCTGGCGAGGAAATTGGTTTTTGTGTTCTTGAATCTAAAAATCTCATTTTTAATATTTTTTAATTTAAAAACACTTTTAAAAAAAATCCTAAAAATTCAAATCTAATTTTTTTTACCCAAAACATAATAAAAATCGATGCAAAAACAAAAATTAGATCAATTCAAGAAAAATGAGTTTGAATTTATTTTTTTCAGCATACTAAAAATTCTAAACCACCTTCATAGAACTCTACTCTTTAAGATGAATACCATTGACACTAATATAAATTTCTTTTTTTTTCTTTTATTGTTAAAATATAATCAATCAAATTTTTTCTCTATTCTCCCTTGATATACAGAGATCAAAACTCAAATAAAATGAAATTTATAATCTAAACATAAAATCCTAGCCCCAATAATGTAAAGATTTGAGACTTCATAGATAAAATTGTAGTTTTTCATATTTCTGAACAATATAAATGAAATGCCTGATTTTGTTTTTTTAATTTGACTCGGTTTTTTTTTTATAATAAATTATTATTTTTTTATAAATTTGATTTTTAATTCATCCTAAACACCATGTAGATGTATGGAATATAAATAAAAAGTGAATGATATAAACACCGAGTGCAAGAATAAAATAGTAAAGAAATAAAGTTTAAAAATAAAAAAAAAGTATCATAGGATAAACAATGTCATCCACGAAGAATCAAGCCATAACCCACATTAAAATTGAGTTTTGTTTTCGATTTTTAATTTAATTTAAATCTTGGAATTTATTATTAGGTAAACTCGATGACCTTTCAATTCGAGCTTTAGCTATCAAAATTTCATATGAGATTCCACAGTAAAAATCTATCTCTCTCTCCCTCCTTTTCATTTCCTTATAAAGACTCCTTTGACTCCTTACAGCTACTAGGCCGGCAAGGAAATGCAGGAGAAGATAAGACCAAGGAAAAAAATTGTCTTTACATGCCATTTGTAAGACATTCCTTTGGCTGAATACGTTGGACCCTTTAAAAAACAAAAGAAAACAGAAAGACAACCTTTCATGCTTAGAATTTGTTGGGGTTGAAATGGAAAAGCTTGAGAGGGATTTGACATGGTTTGATGGGTGGGTTCTTATTGCTTTCGTGGTTGTTTTTGGCTTGCATGGTACAGTAGTTAATGGTGGTTATGTGGATTACAATACTGGAGGTGGAGTTGTGCCAGGAAAGTTGAATGTCCATTTGGTACCACATTCACATGATGATGTTGGTTGGTTAAAGACTGTTGATCAATACTATGTTGGATCAAATAACAGTATTCAGGTTCTAATCTGTTTGTCTTCTGATTGATTTTATGGTTTTCTTTAAAGGGATTGATTTTCATGTTTGACTTCGTTACCGTTCTTTGGCAGGGTGCTTGTGTTGAGAATGTGCTGGATTCAGTGGTGGAATCATTGCGTCGAGATTCCAATAGGAAGTTTGTTTTTGTTGAAATGGTAATGAAATGAAGATTTTTCTTTTTTCCTGCTTGGTCTTTAGTCTAATACTAGATTCATGGATTCTCTTTTGCATATTTTGTTTTCGTTGTTCCTGGAATATTATTTACAAGTTCTAACTTCAATCAATTGCTTTTTCTGCACAAACAACCGATGTATGATATGCTATGTGCAGGATACACTACTCTTTTATAGGAATCCTAAATGCAGTTCTGCGTTGTTAGACTTTCTGAAAATTCATACATCAAATGCTGTTCTATGAATTAGTTTTACAGTTTAGGATAATGGTGACATATTAGCTGATTCTGAAATTTCATTCAAGCTACGAAGAAAATAGGGCTTGGAAGAGTTATATCTTGATTATCATAAGATTCAATCGTCAATATAGAAACTTACAATTTTTGTTTTCTTCTTTTCTCTAACTAGAAGTTGGATCTCCTATGGAAGTTGATTGACTTCACAGTGGAGTACCCAAATGTTTGGGCTAATCCAGGGCTGTTTGGCAGCTCCTGCTGTTTACTAGCACGATATCTTGCCCATTTGATGTGAAATTCTCTCGTATTTTTTTTTTTATCTCTCTCCCTTTTTCCCTTGTCAAGCTATCCAGTACATTTGCGGTTACAATAATCTAACAAAGCTGAATGTGCATGATATGTAGGCTTTTTTCCAGCGATGGTGGGTAGAACAAAGTGAGGAAATTCAAGAGCAAGTGAGGAAACTTGTTGATGCTGGCCAATTGGAATTTGTGTATGCAGTAGTTATAAAGCAATTTTCAGTGTGTCTGCATATTCATGTGCTTTTGTAGGGAGGGAGAGATTTAACGTTTTTGGTAGTTATGGACGCACATCATGCATTTCTTTTATGGAAATGACAAGCGTTTAAGTGTTCAATTGCAGAAATGGTGGTTGGTGTATGCATGATGAAGCAACTTGTCATTACATAGACATGATTGACCAAACAACTCTAGGTCACCGCGCAATAAAGGAGCAGTTTAACAAGACTCCTCGTGCTGGGTGGCAGATTGATCCATTTGGACATTCTGCAGTGCAAGCTTACCTTCTTGGGACTGAGGTGTAGAATCTTATAAGAACGATTATTCTCAAAATAAAATAAAATAAAAACCTTCGTTATCAAAAGTTGATGTACTGTTGTCATCTGATTTTTTTTTATTTTAAATGGGTTGACAGTGGACACATTTTGATTAGTTATATTGTTCCTTCAGCTTGGATTTGATTCTGTACACTTTGCAAGGATTGATTACCAGGACAGAGCGAAGCGCAAAGATGATAAAGCTCTTGAAGTTATATGGCGTGGATCCAAGACATTTGGTTCTTCCTCTCAGGTTCTTAACAACAACCTATCCATTGTTTATTAAAAATGGTTTGTGGGGTTTACAATTCACCTGTTTGGGCTGATTGCAGATTTTTGCCAATGCCTTTCCTGTTCATTATAGTCCCCCAAATGGTTTTCATTTTGAAGTATTTGACGACTTTGTGCCAGTCCAGGTTCTAACTACAAACTACAAATGTTTACTTACTATTTCCAAATACTATGCAACTTTCTTGTTGAACTTTCACCTAGCCTATGGCATGTCATATTGCAGGACAACCCCCTTTTAGATGACTACAATGTTGAGCAGCGAGTTAATGATTTTATAAATGCTGCTATGACCCAAGTAAAATTTGAACTCCTCTCTTTCTCTCTAATTATGTGCTTCTCATGGCTGCAAAGGAGTCAGGTGTTAAGCACTTCATTTTGCTAAATGAGCTGAGCATGTATAATAGAATCCTACCACCATTTATCATGCAGGCAAATGTGACAAGGACAAACCATATTATGTGGACCATGGGTGATGATTTCCAGTATCAATATGCTGAGTCTTGGTTCAAGCAGATGGACAAATTAATTCACTATGTTAACAAGGTAATATTTATATGAAATAGGAAAACACATATCTTGAATCTCATCATTCTAAGCCTATTTAATATCTGTTGATGTATAATGCTTGCCAGAGGCGCTTAGTCCAAAACTCTACAGAAGCAATTTGTTGTGCTGTAATTCCCAAGTGTTGTTCCCTCTCACCCTGCCTTTACCTCCTATAATCTACTTGGTTTTCCCCGCCGTTAGATATAGTGTCGGACAATCACAGAAGATGCGCAAAGAACCTCTCTATCACTACTATTTTATAAGAAAGAAAGAGTGTGAGCCCATCAATCAGATTGCTAACGACATGTGTTATAGGGTATATACCAGATGTAGGAAGACCAGAAAGCTCTTGTTTAAGTTTCTTGCAGTTGTGATAAGATAAGAAACGAATGTAGTCCAATGCTTTTTCAACTCTTATTAATCCAAAATCCCAGCACAGGCAATTGAAGATATTAAATGATAAATGCAATTTGAACTTCCATTAAGCATATTGATCTTTCAGGATGGTCGAGTGAATGCTTTGTATTCTACACCATCTATCTACACTGATGTGAAAAATGCAGCAAATGAGTCTTGGCCACTGAAAACTGATGATTATTTCCCGTAAGAAAAGCAAAGCTTATTGTTTTTTTTTTTCCTATTCATCAGACATCAGTCTGTTGAGTACACACACTTGATGCTTGTTTTTGGTCAGTTATGCAGATACGGAAAATGCCTACTGGACTGGCTTTTTTACTAGTCGCCCAGCCTTGAAGCGATATGTTCGTCAGCTGAGTGGATATTATTTGGTATGTCAGTAGCCTCTTTGTCTTGGTGATTTGTGGTTTCGAAAAAATATTAGGAAAAGCTCCGATCTGGTTCTAAAGTTTTTACATTAGAGCTTGCTCTTAATTTTGCTTGAACCAGGTGGAAATGGAAGTACCCTGTGGAGAAAGGAAAACATCTATAATGGCTACTCTGGCTGAATTTTATTGTTTTGGGCGGTAGAATGTTGCTGTTTTACTGACACAATTCTTTGCTTTCTAAAACAGGCAGCACGACAACTGGAGTTCCTGGTTGGGAAAAAATCCACTGGTCCCAACACATATAGACTTGGAGATGCTTTAGGCATTGCACAGCACCATGATGGTGTCACTGGCACTGCCAAACAACACACTACAAATGACTACGAAAAACGCCTTGCTATTGGAGCCTTGGAGGTGGGCAGCTAAAATCTCTTCTGAATTAATTGATCCTTAGTTCTTCATCGTTGCTAGTTAGTTTTATTCCTCAAAGTTAACTTAATGTATAGGCAGAAGCTACTGTGAGTTCTGCTCTGTCATGCTTGGTTAGCAATAAATCAAGAGATCAATGTGCAAAACCAGCATTGAATTTTAGTCAGGTACCTTTTGTTATTTGCTTAATCTTTCTTCCTTGTACAGATGAAAATATAGTTTTGCACTAAAGCAACGCACTTTTGTTATTTGAGGATTTCCTTTACGTCTTCACCACTGAATTTCAATCTTTATCAAATATGTCCATTTAGATAATCAATTTAATGCTCCTGGCCTGATGCTGCCTCTTTGAATTTTGTCAGTGTCAATTACTAAATATCAGTTACTGCCCACCAACAGAGGAAGCTATTGCAAATGGGAAGAGATTGGTAATCTCACATTCTTCTACTTTTTCTTTATGAATACTTAACTCAGAATCCTATTCATTATGTAAAACTTGTTATTTCTAGGTCATGGTTTTGTACAACGCTCTTGGATGGAATCGCACTGATGTTATTAGGATACCAGTAAGTAAAATCTTGTTTTGTTGTTGATACTGTAAAGGAGGAAATGGGTTCATTTCATTCAACAAGTAGATGAAATCAAATCAAGGTGTTAGGATAAATGATTAAAAGGCAGGAAAAACCTGTATTCTAGTTCATTTATATATTTTTTGTTATGCATTGACCTGTCCTGATCATGACTTAGATGTTAGGCACGTTCAGCTAGAAGTATCTGGTCGAGTCATCTTGGGTGTTTCATTCCTTGTTCAGTAATTTCAGCATCAATCTGCAGTTTCTAGTCTTTCTAAATTGAGTTCGATGTGATTCGAAGATGTCCTCTCCCTTTCTCTTTCTATGACCAGAGTTCATTCTTTCACTAAAATTGTTGAGTAACTGTATCTACCAGGTTAATGACCCTAATCTAGTTGTTGCTGATTCCTATGGAAAACATATCGAGACGCAATATGTTACCATGGATAATACCACAAGCAACTTAAGAAACTTTTATTTGAAGGCATATGGATTTCCATCCATTCAAGTGCCCCGGTATTGGCTGCACTTTCAAGTGTCTGTGCCACCACTCGGTTGGAGTACCTACTTTATTGCTCGTGCTACTGGGATAGGTAAGCATTTGATTTTATTTTCTCCTTCTACGACCCTGCTTAAGACTAATGTGATTTCTTCTAAGGTTGATCTGCTGAAGAGAAGCACATGAAACTGAGTTTGTTTCTTTATTTTCTTTCAATTTACCCTTTTCATTTCTGGATAACAAAACTATGCAGGGAAAAGAAGAAACGGGCTCTCTGTGATGGACAGCCCACAGAATGATACCATTGAAATCGGATCTGGAAATTTGAAAATGTCCTTTTCTTCGATGACTGGTCAACTCAAACGGATGTATAATTCCAAAACAGGGGTAGACTTTTTAACTATTCCTATGAGAGGTTTATAATGCTTGGCAGATTGTTCTTTTGGACCTTGTTTCACTTCATGAATGGAGGCAGCATAGGCTTTCCTTATGGGTTTTGATTCATTCTTTACCAGCTGCTCCATTCTTTTCTGGACCTTCTAAAATTAATTCACAATATATAGAACCTCGTATCATTTCTTAATGACAATCCTGAAATGAAAAATAATATATAGATCAAGAGATGTTACGACAGTGAAACTGGACATCATTTATAATTAATTGGTTACATTTTACTAGGTTGATGTGCCAATACAGCAAAGCTACTTTTGGTATGGTTCAAGCTCTGAGCTCATGGTATGCGACTTCCCAACCTGTATAAGGATTTTATACCTGAGACTAAATTGATGCAGTAGTTGCTGATGTGCCATCTTTTATACAGCAATCTTCAGGTGCATATATCTTAAGGCCTGATGGTTCCCCTCCCCATGTTGTTGCAAGATCAGTAAGTTCTTTTTTCTTATGCTTAACAAATTACCAACCCTTTCTTGCGTGGAGTATAAACTAAAATGACAAATGAGTAAAAAAATTACAAGTCCACTTTAATCAGCTTAATGAAGCCTTATTCTCAACCATGTGGACTTGTAGTTCTTACCCCACACCCCAAGAATAAAGGGTTAAATTCTAGCTCCTATTTTATGAGTTGATTATGTTTT
>Ga0307511_10007819_pt1 | contig 10739 bp, 8 predicted proteins | sample 13_EM_MG_FD_200266 | JGI IMG/M metagenome (GOLD analysis project Ga0307511, IMG submission 200266) | Populus trichocarpa ectomycorrhiza microbial communities from riparian zone in the Pacific Northwest, United States - 13_EM | ecosystem: Host-associated > Plants > Roots > Unclassified | place... | reverse complement strand
TTTAAAAAAAAAACCCTCCTTACTCCCACTCATCCAACGACCACCTAAAATCTACTAATTGAACGGTCAAGATGAAACAAGTGCACCAGAACACCATACGGAGTGACGTATAGTAGCAGAAAAGTGGGGTCATTGACTTGAGCATATTAATTAAGTTAAATATAAATATAAACAAAATAAAATACCAATAAAGGAACATAGAGTATACTATTCAAACAGAGGTTTTATTTTTTTTGGCTGATGCATAGCATACAATTGGAGGGAATGGATTTTGAGCGGTTAAAAGTTTCTCTCTCTCTCAGCAATTTGTTGATGGATGAATAAACATACGCTCATAGTCCTTAGCTTCAAGAACAAGAGTGCGCACGATAAGTGAATCTTCCTCTTTCCCATCTGTGCGTTGCTTAACCCACCCCGTCAAAAACACACAACGCGTAAACAAATCAAAATCAAAAACTGATTTTTATTTTTATTTTTATTTTATTTATTTATTTTTGTTAATGATCGATGTCGAAGATGAAGCATCTACTAAGAAAGCTCCACATCGGTGACCATCACAACCGATTTGGTGGCGAGACCCGACCCGTTTCGAGTTCAAACACGAGTCCCAGTACCACTCCGAGTCCGTCAAATGAAAGAATCGAGCCCGTTGAATCCACGGCAGTGGATCGGACGGCAGTCGAAGCGATTAGTAGTAGTAATAGTAGTGGGATTGATTTTAATTTATTAGAGGAGGAATTTCAAGTGCAATTGGCTTTAGCGATTAGTGCGTCGGATCCGGATTCGACTCTGGATACGGAATCTGCTCAGATCGATGCTGCTAAGCGGATTAGTCTCCGGAGCTGTCCCGTCGTCCCGGTTACTGATACCGATTCTCTTGCTGAGTCTCTCTCTCTCCGATACTGGGTATGTTTTTTACTATTTGGTTAGGTTTTTGACTTTTGGATCTTATTTTTGGGGATTTCATATGATTTTGCCTTTGCATTTGCTGTTTCGGATCAGTTTTGTCAACTCTAATTTGGTTGGTTCAGGGTTTTGATTGATGCACAGTGCTGCAATTTTGACAAGTTTGGTTCTAATTTGTTTTGCATTTTCATGCATGAATCAGTTTAATAATTATACTAGTTGATTGTGTTTTGTTTGACTTATTTAGTTTGTGGACTGATATTTAATGTTATAAAGCTGTTTTAGTTATTATTGTGGATAATTGATCTTATCTCTACAGATGACTTGTGTTGCGTAACAAGTTTGATTTGTTGATTACTGCCTGTTTTCCATAATTGACGAGAAAGCGAAGAGAAATGTTCTCCAAAACTTGTTTTTGCTAAAGAAAGCAAGGGATGGGGATTAATTGAATTTCTAGGTTCATGCTACATGCTGTTGGGTTCTTGTGGGTTGTTATTAAAGTGATTGGTCTTGACTAAGTTGATTAATTGTTTATTTTTTTGTGTGGGTCTCTGTTTACAACGAAGCAGAATAGGTGGCTTGTGGTGTTTATGAAAGGAAAATAATAATCAAGCAGTAGAGTTCAATAAAACCTAAATTCTCTAAATGTTTTCATGGTTTGCTGGGGGGGCTCTGAGATTTGCATCGTGAATTTTACGGAATGAAAGTGCTTGATAATAATTTGGAAGAATGAAATTGAAGCTGTTGGATGCCTGTAGCCAAGTTTATGCAATCTCCTCAGATCTCTCATATAATGGCTACTGAACAATTGGAAGATAACTGCTGTATTTTTTCCCTAACTAAAAGCACCAAGCAAAGGCTTACTTATTTTTAAGAGGGGTGGAAACTTGATCACATAGTGAGATTGTCTTCCAATACAAGGGCCAGTACAATTTTTCCTAGTGATTTTTTACACTTCCTTTATCACAGTCCTTTGTGAGTTTAGCGTTTCTAGGTTAGCATTTATGCATACATGTATTTACATTCTATGCAGCGCAGAATATTTTCCATCCAGGAAAAAAATGAAATTGAAAGCCTGTTGATTGGAGATTTCTATTTCCTAGGAACTGCGATGTTGAAAAGTCTCGTTCTTGAATTTCATTTTCATTCCTTGTCGTACCATTCCCTGGCACAAATAGAAAAACAAAGCATATGTTTTGTTTTCTTTTCCTATGCATGTCACGTGCAAATCTTGATGTTATCTATTCAAAACATTCAACTGATTTTTCCCATATCTTTCATGCAGAGCTATAGTGTTGTAAATTATAATGAAAAAGTGATGGATGGCTTTTATGATGTTTGTGGACTTACCTCAAACTCAGTTGTTCAAGGGAATATGCCATTGTTAGTGGATCTTCAAGCAATATCAATATCAGAAAATGTTGATTATGAAGTTATCATGGTAAACCGATATGTTGATGCTGAACTGCAAGATCTTGAGAAAAAAGCTTATATCATGTCCCTGGAAAGCACAGTCTCTGATGGCTTGATCCAGAAAATTGCTGATGTTGTTGTTGATAGAATGGGTGGTCCGGTGAGTGATGCTGGTGAGATGTCAAGCAGGTGGAAAAGGCGAAGCAAAGAGCTACAGAACACTCTGAACTCTATCATTCTACCCCTTGGTTGTCTTGATGTTGGACTTTCTCGCCACAGGGCCTTGCTCTTTAAGGTTTTGAGATCTTTTAACTTCTGTTAAAAAGTTGAACTTGATGATAAATGAACATATTCATTCTTTTTAACATAACAATGGCCATCTTGTCTGTTTAAATTCTTAATATTTGTGTTTTTGCTATTCAAAGAATGTCAGCATCATCATTCAAGCTTATGATAGTTCTTCGGATGCTTGTGAATAAATTGGACTCAAATTAATCATTACATTTCTGGTGACAGGTGATAGCTGATAGGATTAATCTCCCATGTATGCTGGTTAAAGGGAGCTACTATACTGGCACTGATGATGGAGCTGTAAATTTGATTAAGATGGACGATGGAAGGTGGTGTTTTTTTCTTGGCCTATTTTTTGTCCATTTAATTTGGTGTCATGCTGCATCAAGTGGTACTGCAAAATGATTTATATGTTTCTATTGGTAATCAATACATGTACTGGGAATGTTTATTGATATTTTATGTTAGCATCTGGATTCTGGTTAATAACTATCCAAGCTTTCTGTATTGCTAGATGTATGAACTTGTAATAAGTAATCTGGATATTTCTTTTGCAAGACATGTTGAATATGAATAATGATCCTTGTTGCAAATCTCATTTCCTAAGTTGCATGTATTCCTTGCATACACTTTCTTTTTGAAAGCCCACTTTCCTTTAATTATCAAATTTTTGCTTACCTATTTTGCATGAGAATGATTATTAAAAAATGTCAAGGTTTTATATGTGTTTGCTGTCTAATCAAATTAATACTGCAGGCTTAAATGTTTGATGGGGATTGTTTGTAATTGTGTTCTTTATATGTTAAACTGGTGCAGTGAATACATTATTGATCTGATGGGTGCTCCGGGCACTCTAATTCCTCCTGAGGTGCCCAGCAGCCATCTTCCAACAGCTGGATTTGACATAAGTGGGTTCGCCAGTCTTACAGAAACCCCCAAAGATTCAACTGCGTTGATGGGTGAAGGATCTGGGGTTCCTGCAATTTCAACTAACCTGGATAGGATTCCCCATGTTGGCAGCTCAACATCAGGAGAAGGATTATATGTCAGCATCAAAACAAACGAGAATGATCTGAACTTAGTTGAGAAAAATCAAATTGAGAAATTTGAATATGATTTTGGGAAGCTCAGGTTATCAGGTTCTGAAAAACCTTCATCTGCACAAAAAATTAAAGTTAAAAATGTTTCCAAGTATGTCATCAGTGCAGCGAAGAATCCTGAATTTGCACAGAAATTACACGCTGTCTTGTTAGAGAGTGGTGCATCACCTCCTCCTGATTTGTTTTCAGATATGAATCTGGGTGAATCAAAGCTGCTTGAGAAAGCTCACCCAGAAAACAGGGTAAATCTAGGTGACCAGCTTCTCTGTTGTTTAGATGACATGTTGACAGGGCATGAACAGACCCTTATGTCCTTAACTAGGGAGGGTATGTTGAACAACATTAGGTGTGATTATGAACAAGAACAGTTTGCTGAGGGCTCAGCCGATGAACCTAGAAAATTGAATGTGAATATCTCAAATTCTGACTTGTCTTTCCCTTCCGATGTCACCAGTGAAGGATTTGTGCTTCTTAATAATAGAACAAATGAAAATTTGCAAATAGATACCTCCGGCATAGATATGGTGTCTATTCATGCATCTGGAATTGCTGGAAGTGCTATGCATGAGAATCCGCTTCATGATTCTTTCTTGTTCTCTGGATTGGAACCTTGCCAATTACAACCTGAACATGCCTTGGTTAGTAGTGAGAACCAGTGCTTTCAGGAGAAAACAGGAAGGCTTTTTAACATGGAAACTGGCAAAGAATCTGATTTCAAATTGATGGAAACAGCAAACAGTGGTCTGCATACTAGCAATGGTTACAGTGAGAGAATAAACCCTATGCTGGGGGAGGTGGCTGAATGGGAAATTCCATGGGAGGATCTTGAGATCGGTGAACGTATAGGCATTGGTAAGAATTTTTTCTTGTTTAATTTAATTTGGTTTTATAAAAAGAAGAAGCTGCTGGCAATTTTAGACTTATAGAATCCTGTTCAGATTAAGGGAAGTTGTCACCCCCCCTCCCCATGTATCCTTGCTTAAAGTTTCCCATTAATGCATGCTAGTCTTTCCCTGCGATATACATGAGGGCTGTGTGTTTGCATATGTAAGTCCTTTCTGGTCAGTAATGAGGGGGGCATGAGAATTGGCTGGTGATTAACATGTAATAAATTTTATGGCTTTTTATGCAAAAAGGATAATTTGGATATGTGAATTCATACAAAGGTTGGAATCAATTAAAATATTTCAAAGACATAACACCCTGTGATTCAATGTCACATAGTTGCTTCCTAACACCACCACCAACAAGAAAGTCTCAATTCCAAACTAGTTGGGAGTTAGTTATATGGACCCTTTTGCGCCATTCTGTGCAATATTGAATCCAGGCAGCTTGTGAGGTTTTAATCACACACATCTGTTATCTGTTTAAGTCTTAGAAATGGATCAAAAGAAAAAAAAAAATATGGTGTGCATTAATGAGTTATAGAAATGGGTATTGAACTAGGCTCATAGGCATAGCACTTCATCTCCACATGTCTTTATTTGTTAAGTTCTAGTTTCTCTGCAAGAGTACAATCTCTTACCAGCTGAGTCAGTCTAAATTGGAGTTTTACCTTTTGGAGGAATTGTGTTGCTTTCAATACTGGCTTTGCAATTGCAATCATATATGGTAGGAGGCTGGCTATCAGCCCAAACAAGCCTGGAAAATAGGTCAGGTGATGTTTGGTGAAGAAAACTAGCCTGCTTCTCTGGACATGGTTTCAAATAGGAGACCAAAGTTCTATCAGACATCCTACCTTGTCCTAGTAAGCTTTGTAGTTTGCTATGTCTTTGGATTGTCTTGAATATGTGATTGAGAAGACTTGGAAATCTGGCCAACATGGTAATACTTTCAAGGGCTTCTTCCATTGATTTTATTAATTAGGGAGAGTGATGCATGTCTGGAGTTGTATATATATCAGCTATGATTGTTTAATAGTAGTCTCACTACGCCTTGTTGTGCAGGTTCATATGGCGAGGTCTACCATGGGGATTGGAATGGCACTGTAAGTTATCCTTTGACACAATATGGGTATTTTGTCGTTAACTTGTGATAAACTACTTCATAGTCTGCACATCGAGTTGGATAATTTTAACACAATAAGGTAGTGCTTCCTTTCTGGATTTGATGAGTTGAACACTTCCAAAGGTGGCCCTTTCAAGTTTCTGCTGAAGGGGTTGTTAATGAGGTTGCCAATCTGTTCCATTCCATCTGCATCCGGTGCCAAATTATCCATTCTTTAACTAGAAAGGTTTGGCATTAGGGGGACTGGGGAAGCCCACTGAAGTCTAAGATCTAGCATAGCGAGATACTTTTAACACAATATTGATTATTTGGTTATAGTTTACAATTCAGTGCTTATGCTACTGTGTTTTGGCTATGACAATGATGATAAATGTGAAAATTGTGGAAATGTGGTTTCAATTTTTATTGGGCAATATTTGTTGGTTTCAAAATTGTCACCTTCAGTATTTTATGCATCACTTCCATGATGCCAGTCTCTGTTTATAATGCAATTTTGTTGAAACTGCCTCTGTGGTAAACTTCATATAGAACCACCAATCTATTCATCAACTTACTGGTCCATCTGTTTTATTTTTAAGGCTTGCTTCTTTGATACTATCTTCTTGGTTCTGCATGACAGGAAGTTGCTGTGAAGAAATTTTTGAACCAGGGTTTCTCTGGTGATGTGTTGGTTCAGTTCAAATGTGAAGTAAGCACTACTAACTTCGTACATCTTATATGTATATGTTAATAAAATTGGTTTCATATGACATTTGAATGAATTTCTGCTTACTGTTTAATGCAGGCTGAAATCATGCTAAGATTAAGACATCCTAACGTTGTTCTTTTCATGGGAGCAGTTACTCGTCCCCCGCACTTATCAATACTAACTGAGTTCTTGCCCAGGTTGAGATTACTTCCCCTAAAAAAAACATTCTACTCTTTCTTGTTTCTGGAATTATTAAATTAAGCTTCATGTGTCCAACACCTGCATCCTTCACATTGATATACTATTAAACTGAATAACCTATATGATAAAAGTGTCACCATGTTGACTTGGATATCTTGAATTTTTCATAAGCATGATTCTGAAGCCTGTGGCGCCTCACTGCTTGTAGTTAACATTATGGACTTTACCTCGGTTTTGCTTGGGGTGCATGCATCTCTAGGCATGCTGCCGATGTTTTATTTAATGAGTGATAACATTCAAATCACAAGTTCTGCCCTACTTTTGTAGTGCCTTTACCACCATGCAAGCCCTATGAAAAGCATTTATGTTTTGAGGTTTATGCAAAATAGAGCATTCTTTCAGCAGATATGTACTCTTCTTCAAAGCTACGTTATATTAAAAGTGTTCTGTCAGGGAGCTTTTGGAGTTCATTGCTATCCAAGTCACGTCCATTAACTTTTTTCAGTAAAAATAGTAAATACTGAGTCAGTTGTTTTTTTTTTTTTCCTCATACTCTCTTTACACATTTGTGTGCAGAGGGAGTTTGTATAGGTTACTGCATCGTCCCAATTCTCAGATTGATGAAAAGAGGCGAATGCAAATGGCTCTTGATGTGGTACGTGTCAGATAACCTATCCTTCTTTTTACTCCATTCTATTTTCCAAACTAAAGCTGCTTTCTTCTTTTTTACAGGCAAAGGGAATGAATTACTTGCACACTAGCCATCCTACCATAGTGCATCGAGATTTAAAGTCTCCTAATCTCCTCGTCAACAAAAACTGGCTTGTTAAGGTCTGGCTCTCAAATTATTCTCTGGTTATGCATATGTTTTGTTGGAAATTCAGTGGACTGCTTTATCTTTTGCAGCTTCGCTGAAAGAAACAATGCATATATTTCCAACATCTTATTAATTTTCTATCCACAGGTCTGTGATTTTGGATTGTCACGCATTAAGCACCATACTTTTCTGTCCTCGAAGTCTACTGCTGGAACGGTTAGACTTATTTAAAACTTGTAGCATGCTCATAATTCCATTTTCTAATTGTTTTAGACCAAATAATAAGCAAGAAGTTTGCTTTTCCACTGCAGCCTGAATGGATGGCACCTGAAGTCCTGAGAAATGAACCAGCAAATGAGAAGTAAGAATATTCACTTGCATAAACATGCCAACATAGTTTATTGCAGGAAGTTTGCATTGCTGGGAAGTTTTCTCTAGCATCAATACTGTTGGTTTACTTGCTTGCTTGCAGATGTGATATATACAGCTTTGGTGTGATACTATGGGAGTTGGCTACGTGTCAAATCCCTTGGAAAGGCTTAAATCCAATGCAGGTTGTGGGAGCTGTTGGATTCCAAAATCGACATCTTGAAATTCCAGGGTACATTGATCCAGCCATTGCCCAGATAATACGAGATTGTTGGCAATTGTGAGTTAGTTAACAGACCTGGTCAATATTTTCATTTGAAATGAAGTGCTCTGTGATGACAAATCCCTTGTTGCTTTTGCAGGGAGCCAAATTTGCGACCATCTTTTGCACAGCTTATAACCCGTCTTCGATGCGCTCAACATCTACTTGTTGAGACACCAAACCATACAAACCAAACAGCAGACTGACTGGAAAGTGCTACCTCAATAATAGTTTGAGCTGTTTTTTTGCTCGAAGAGCTGGAGCAGCAGCAAGTTTTTTCATTTGATTTATAATAGTAAGATAATATTGGACAGGGAAGTGTTGGTTCATTCAAAGTGGGGACTCAGCACTGGCCCTCTCATTGATCACACAGTGGAGATCCTCTAAGTTAGTTAAACAACTGCAATAAGTGCAGTGGAGGATTCCATGGAAAGTTTAAATATAGGCAACATCACATGTTTACAATTCTTGTAAAAAAAATCTCTCAACTTCATCTTTGGAGGTCTTTGCCCTACCCCGGAATTGTAAACATGTGATCTCCACGGATCATTGTGGAATTAAAAAGGAAAAACAAACAAAAAAAAACAATTATGTTCTGGGCATGTGTATATTTTCTTTGTTCTATTTCAGCTCGTCGTATCAAGTTTAGATTTATCATCTATGAGATGAATTTTCATCAGATAAAGCAAATGTAGAGTCTAACCCTTTCGACCGCAAATGGGCACGAAAAGCTTACATGACTGTAACAGATACTTATGGCCTCCTGAGCACTGTTTAATCTTTGCATAGAATGAAATTGCTTCTCCATGTTTCCTAGTTCTGGTTGCAACATTGAAGTTCTTTTTTTATTATTAAAATTGAACAGAAAATATATTAGTTGATGATATGTTATTCATTTTATTTTTTTAAAAGAATAAATTTGAATAGACATGTCATACATGGTGTTCTAGCTCAAGTGCATGTAGGCTTGTTTCTTTTAAACCAACGCTTTCTAGGCCCAACAATGTTTAGGCTATTTTTTCAAAGACCTCTCACATTTTGTTTTTAAAATTAGTTGTTTTGTTTCCCTTTTTATTTTTTTTAATTCTTAAAATAAATTATTAAGATGGTATTTAAATAATTATTCGGTTATGCCACAATACTTGAATAAAATTATAGTTTCTAGAGTAATTTTAGTGATTGTTTTATGAATAATTACACATGTAACTAATATATAGAATTAGTTTTTTTTAGAATACTTTACTCATGAATATTTCATGAGAATAAAATATTTCTTTTGTTAATTTTTGTAATAAGTTTTTTATATAAGTTCTTCAAAAATATTATTCTTTTATTTTTTTTTATACAATCATGTAAAATATATTGAGTCATAATTTGTTTTTATTGTAACTTGTTTTTTTTAAATCATGACGAGTTTTATGTGCTTTTAATTAAAAAATATATTTATGTCAAAAAATTACATAAATAATAAATGGGATTTCAATTAAAGAATATATTTTTTTACTTAAGAATCTAAATCATTGGAAGTTTTATGAATTTTTATTATAATTATTAAAAAATAAAATAGATTTTGAACATGGCCTCGCGTCATCACGCAGGAAACAAAAAATATTAAAATTTAATTTTAATAATTTCTTTTAATAAAACTCTCTTTAAATTAAATTAATAAGATGATATTTAAAAACAAATATCCAATTATGCCATATTTTTTATATAAAATTAGAGCTTTTTTATAATATTAATAATTATTTTATGAATAATTATACATGAAACTTGAATTAGTTTTTTTAATTTTTCAAACAATCATAGGAAAATAATCAAGATATTATTCTTTATTTTTTAGTTGAAAATTACTTTACAGATCATGATAGTATTTAAAAAAAAAAACAATGAATGAATAACAAATATAAAGTTTTGTTTAAAAAATATTTTTTTTCCTAAATTTAAATTATTTGATTTTTTATGAATATTTATTTTCATTGCATGAAATTTGTTTTGAAAAAAATCATGTAAAAAAAAAGAGTAATGGCGATGTCAAATAAAAAAAAGTGCATAAATAAGAAAGATAAATTTTTTATTCTTTTATTTTAAAAAATGAATTTAAACAATTACAAAGTGGTGGTGCGTGCTCTAGACATGCCAACACATGTTACGCCTCCTAGTAACCAAACCTAGGCTTTAATTGTGTTGTTAGAAACACATCCGTGTTCTCTTTCTCTTAGTACGGAGCTTGTTGGCGAAGGTATGGTGTTTATTGCTAGTGAGCCTTTCTTTTTTTTTTCTTTGTCTCTCTCCTCTTCTAAAAAAATACAACTTAGTCTTCTTTGTTTTTTGTATTTCAATTTTAGTCCTTATTATTTTGATTTTTAAATTTTTATTTTTTGACATTTTATAAAAGTTTTATTTGTTTCGATTTAATCCTTCAATTGTAATTTTTCATGTATTATTTTTTTTTCTGATTCAATCCTTATTCTTTTGATTTATAATTTTTTTCCATAACCTTGTAAAAGTTTTATTGGTTTTCAATTTCATCTTTCAATCCAAGCTTATAGTGCATTGTTTTTTTTTTTTTGTCCTCATTCTTTTGATTTTTTTTTGTTAAAGTTATTTTTCTTTTCAATTTAACCCTCCAAGTTATTTTTCTTTTATAGTGCATTGTTTTTTTTTGTCCTCATTCTTTTGATT
>Ga0307511_10007818_pt1 | contig 10741 bp, 8 predicted proteins | sample 13_EM_MG_FD_200266 | JGI IMG/M metagenome (GOLD analysis project Ga0307511, IMG submission 200266) | Populus trichocarpa ectomycorrhiza microbial communities from riparian zone in the Pacific Northwest, United States - 13_EM | ecosystem: Host-associated > Plants > Roots > Unclassified | place... | reverse complement strand
AACAGAGCGGTACGAGGCAGCTCGCCACTCCGCTACCTACTTAGGTACTTACTATCCGTATCACGAATGCAAAGCGCCTCTGAAAAAGAATTCGGGGATATTCGAATTTGTAGGACTAATATTCTCGCCCCACTGGCCGCGACCATCATTGATGATTTTTTCAGGACTTCTCTATTGATTAGATCTAACTGAACAAGAGAACCAGAGAAAATGAAAATACAAGTGCACATCCAGAATCTTGCACCAAGTGTAATAAGTCGTTCTAAGTACCTTGTGAATAGCTAATCATGACCGGAGTATGTAGTTATACTGTGCTTCTGGATACCAGCAAAGCAATTATTTTCAAAGATAGTACCCAAAAACGCCTTTATTCATGCGATTGACAGAAACGTCCCCTCCCGAGTCGTTACTACACTTATAGCTTATAGCCAATTATCGTAAAGATAATTCATACCCGTCAAGCCCCCCTCAACCGATGCACCCTCACAGCTAGAAATACCATACCACCCCACCGGAAGCCGGGAGTCTTGCATCCACACCTTCCAAGAGTTGCCTCCACATAACGTCCATAGAAAGCTAACAAACCTAATAAAACTTTCCTCCGCGTACCTTGCGTATTCCTGAGCTCTCTCCAGACCTTCTCTTCCAGTAGTCGATGTCCGCAGGGCAATATGCAGTGGCTTCGCAGCTACACGATCGAGTTTTTGCGATTAGATTCGGATTATTTGTATGCTTCCGTATAATTCTGGGAGAAGCTTACACTTTCCGGCAGCAGTCCAAGCAGTCATCATAAAAGTTACTGTAAGGTCCATAGGTCGTGTAGCATGTATCTCTACATTCCACGAGCATGGTGGTCGATTCGCATTTGGCATGCGCATTAACATTAATGTTTGCCGTAGGTTGGTCCTCAACTAGCACCGTGAAAGTATGAGTAACTGATGCCATTCCTTTCCTTTTTGGGGCTACAGACTCACCTTCCGCTGGTGGTACCCATTTCTTGTTAATTCTCCCACTGGGTATCAATTTGGCATGCTGTAACTGCTGTGCTTTGCGCGGAGGAATAGCTTGCACAGACGGCAGCGAAATAGCCAAAACAAAGAGGCAAAAGAGGAAAGTGAGGATCGTGCTGCGAGGAGACATCTGTGTCCGTTTTCCTGATTCGAACCCCAAGTTGTTGATATCGTATATAGCAACGGTCCTTAACGTTGCCGGAACGAAGCGAATTGAAACAAAATCACAGGATCCAGCCAGAAATGTCACAGTTCTAGGAATGCACATCGTGATGGAAAGGGAACCCTAGTTATATATTGCCTGGTTAACTATATATCGAACCAGTGGAGGGCTCTTGCATGCACTCCTCAATTCCGGCACCAATCTGTAGGAAATCCTCGGACTCTCCGGAACATCTGGAATCTGCAGGCAGCCAGGCCACGGGTGCAGGTACTACCCCACTTCCTCTTACTTAGTTTCCCTACGTCGAAGTCGGTTATACTCCCGGGCTCATGATCAAGTACAGGCGACGTATGATGTATATCTCATATCTCAGTAGAGCTCTGCCAGTACGTATGCGACATTCTTCTGCCACACGGAAGCCAAGTAAACGGTCCCGACACCCATGCGCCGGAGAGGGAGAAAATCTTCCGAACCAGGTACACTTTTCCACATTAATGATGAAATCTGGGGAAATACAAAGTACAGAAACTAAAACCGCCAAGTGTAATTGGCCGTTAGTTTTGGATTTTAGGCAGATTACTGGCTAGTTGAGGTGTGGGTTTAGGGCCGAAGGGGGAAAGGGAACAGGGATGCGGGGCCGAACCTACCTGGGTCATGAAAGCTCTCGACGCTGGCTGGACCAAGCCCCTCACTGTACCTGCTTCAATCTGCCAATGGCCATGCTCTGAAATACATATCCCAATATCGATATGGACCTGCTTTGTTGCAAATATGAACCTTTACATTGTGAATATAAATATGATCACGGCGATATTGCCTCTCCTTGGGTGTAGTATCTCAATATCCGACACATTTAGTCGACCATGTGCCCACATGATATTGCCCATCCCGTAGCCAGGCAATCAATATCCACACAATATTTGGGCAATAGTTATAGCTAGAATTGCCAGAGTATCTCCGAGATTTCAAGGAAAACCTGCAATTCAAAGAAATCTAAAGGCCGTCAGATTGAAGAATTACATTAGGAATCTCACTCTCAATATGTTAGATTAATGACCACAGGAAGCTTCTAATGACTCTGGCCGTAATACAATTGCAAATTCTGGTCTCGGTTATTGTAGGTTATATATGTATCTAGATCTTGGGATGCAGGAACTTGCTTGAAGGACCTACTCTACAATAAGGGATATTAGCATTTGCATCCGCACAATTTACATTGTACTTATTGCTTGTTAGAAAATATCCTGATGGCCTCGGCGTCTATCATTTGGGTATTAGGTACTAGGCAGTGAGGCTAGATGACCAAGTAATTTGGTTGCACCCCTTTAGCAGTCTTGCCGACCTTACATCGCCTAAGTCCCAATGTAGTGATTGTCTCATATCATGTAGGGGGTGTTCAATTAAGTATAGTTTTAAATATACGAGTTCAACAATATCTTTATTCAGTAGTCGGAGATGTATCTAGATCTACTATGCGAATATACCAATGTGCAGCGTCTTTGCATGTACTCAAGTACGCGGAAGGTGACCGAATATCACACTTCAGGCTCGTGGCTACTCCTAAAAGATAATCTGTTTACGGAGTACAGCCCATCGTGTTCATTCTTGGTGCAAAATCCCGACAGCTGAGAAATAAAACATGTTTTATTTTATTTATTTGCAGTGGTGGGTAAACATGCTTGCAGCACATTATTCAGGGTAATCACTCCCCTCCCCATGACCATCGCCACGGTCACAAAGATTCAAATCAAAGCGTATCTATATTTCACCACTACCCAACTAGGGATTGACTACTTAACTTCTAGTGAAGTAGGTCGAAACTGAAACTCCCAACGAGCAAGTAATGTCAAAGGGCAGGAATGAAAATATACCACACCTAAAGCCATGACTATCCAAATATGGAGAATCATAAGAAAGTCCCAATCACGCTGATTACAGGATAACAATTCACACACCAGGATACTAGGCCACCTTGGGAAGAATATTTACTCCACCACTGCTGGGGACATCATACACACCAGTTTAAATTAAAGAACCGCAATTATATGCATGCAGGTATCCGATCAGAGAATTCGCTCCGTAAGCGATCATGAGCTCAACCTCGCAGGCGAGCTGCATCTATATAGGTATACATACTTATACCGTACTTTCTTCGTTTTATGCGTATGCCGAGTCCCTCAGCACAAGCGAATCCAGACGCGGTGAGAAGCTTAAGAGGCGGAAAACAACTGAGTCATAGCTATCGCATCGGTCAGTACCGGTACATACAGTCCCATTCAGGAACTGTCCGATTGCATATGATGTTCTAGCCCCAATCCCCCCCAAAGTGAGACAATACAGCAGCATGCCAACTCACCTTTCTAGAGTCGTGTGTGAACGATATCGGTCAAACAGTCTTCCCTCCCTAGGCCCTCCTCCGGACCCTAATCTCCGGGTAGATTCAGGCATATATATCTCTAGACCTAATGTTCGGCGCAATTGCAAGTTACAGCTCCACCTTCCAATTCGCAAACTAGGCATCGGCTAGCAGTCTCTATTAAGCTTTAAGCTGTGATTTCCATCAAGGACTGGTTAGATATGTAAGATTTACTTGCGCTCGGCTAAATGTCTCTGATTTGGTATATCGTACAGTACTATTTATCCCTAACTAATTATACGTACTCGGTATACGTAACGTTCATGCTACCGCCTATGGTATAGCTGGGCAGCGTACCAACCGGACCTTGCCGCACTGATGAATTGTCTACTTGGAGGCTTACAGTACATACATGTGTAGAAAACTAGGGATTCCCAAGCTGGCACAATAGCCTCTCTGGATCCATGCATCCCGCAGATCATGATCAACTAGTACCCAGAATTCCATGGACAGAAGCTTGAACGGCAGCTGTAGATCAAATCCCCCGCCGTGGGATTTTGACTTTTAATTGAAAAACCGCACGTGTATGTTACTGTATATGGGAATTCAACTATCGATGTATACTTCTGGGAAACAGCCATACAACTCCCCCATTTCTTGCATTGCGATTTCCATCAATCTTTGTTTACCAGGAACACCTAAACGCCACTCAAATTACGCGAAATCTACTTCAGGGGTGTACTTTGGGTGGGGTAATTAGAGCCAATTTAGTGAAAACATAGCCGAGAATGTTGCTCAAGCCTCTTTGGCCGTGCGCTTTTGTTTTTTTTTCTTTTCAAAACTTGACAGGTTCTGTGTGTCGGTGACGCTGGTGCGCGCGCAAGCAAACGGGGAGATCAAAAGTCATATATTATGTTTTCTTGATTTGTGGATATGAATACTCACGAGTATCATTACTTCTTTGGATAACTTTGTTACGCTGTGTAGATGATAAAACCCGAAAATAAAAAGAAATTGGGTTATTACTGGGCCATAGGTTTTGGGGCGAAATGTATGTACGCATGGGACGTTCATAGGCTAGCGAGAGACACCTCCCGCGTGAACTATCTAGGTAGGTACCTTGGTAATCACTCATTGCCTCACGATGTCTCGCTTTTTGTCTTTAGTAGAGCTTCCCCAATGTCTTTGACAATATGGAAACCACCCACATTCTCAGTGATTGTGGATTTATTACCATGTCTTCTTTCTCATTAGCCACCGACCCCCACAACCTAGTCTAGTTGGCTCATAATAGCTAACCGCATTCCCTAGTCTAGTTCTACCGTACTCATCTGGCGACATCACCAAGTAGGAAGGTAGAATTCGAACTTGGCCTTGGTTGCTCTAGAGTCCCGTTGAGTCGATTTCGGCGGACCCTGTTCTGATGTACCAGCATGGAATACCGTGGTTGGTGGATGTAGATCTGTTGACATACCTAGCGAAGTACAAAAGAACTGCACAGCTGCGTAAAAGCCCCAGCAAGGCTGGCAAGGCGCATGCAGGAACACAATCAACACTCCACATGTGATGACAGATGACAGATGAAGGGACGGTTGGTATGTACTTACCCAGGTTTAACATTCATTGGTACTGTATGGACCGATCACAGCGAAGAACGGAAGAAAGTTTTTTTTCTTATGGCCAGCGCAGCACCCATCCAAGACAAAATCCATCATAGCAGAAGCACACGTGCCTCAGGGGTAATTTAGGGGCCATCCCTCCAGCGAATCCCAACCCAGTACCCCAGGAAAACCCAAGCTAGCGATGGCGCTCGCAAGGCTTGTTGGCATTGATAGGCGCAGTCCACAATCCATCATCATCATCATCATCATCATCATCCATCCATATCACGAAGATCAGCTGGTTCAGGTAGGTAATTCAACAATTGATCGGCCAACGTTTATGTCTGATTTGGTAATTCGTGGACTGAGGCATGGCCGTCTCATGTTCAGCGCGCTTGAAGCATGGTTGCCAGACCTACTGGTACGACATACCAATGTGAGAGTGTAAGTGCTTCGTATGAGAGAAATTGCCCAGGAGCCAGGCACGGGTACTTTCGACATTGCATCAGAAATTACTTTATCATTTTCATTCCCCCCGGCAATTCCCAGTGCCTAGGCACAAAGTGGGTTGAGTACAAGGAGCCTTCCCCTCGATTAATTATTAACCGTGCCAGCTCAGGGGCTACACCAAACGAATACGAAAGTAACGAGTGTTAATGTTCACACCCTTCATGAATCCACCCCTCGTCACTAATTAGAGTCGAGCACCACCATGGCAGTGGCATGCGCTTTTGTTGTGAGCGCATGGAATACTAGCATGCAGAACCAGAGCAGCCTCAGCAATGCTAATTTCCCAAAATATAGGTACCGCCTATACATGTAGGGTACCGTAATTTCCAGACACCCCGCCCCTGCCCCCCCAGCCGTAGAGTAGACAGAGTCGAGTGCATACCTAGTAAGGATCGTGGGCGCAAAGCGCAAAGCGCATATATGATTGCCTCCCCTCCCCACCCCGCGAAAAGTCTCTTTTTTCCCTTTCCCTTCTTCCTTCCTCCCTCACCCCTTCGGCTTTGGACGTTGTCGTAACGAATACATTCTTTATCCATCATTCACTGCTTTGAGCAAAGCACAGTCACTCTTTTTGGTTTTTGAGAATTCGGATTCGTTGCGACACTTTGGATTATATCTCCTCTCAACACCTCACACTCTTTTCAAGGTGAGTCGAAAGAATTGGGTTTCGCGGATGCTGCAGCTGGTGCCGGTGTTACATGCATGATTAGTTGTGGGATTAAGGTTTTTTTGTGCTTTTTCGCAATGTGCATTTGCTGTGTAGCGAGCGCAATATAGCCTATGAGAGCCTATCATCTCGGTGCTTCCGATGGGCGGCAGAGATATGAGAGATACCCTATGTTATGTTGCTTTCAAACATGTTTTTTGAGTTTGCGAACAGCAGCTGCCATTATCGTGGCTCTATTCCAAGGTCAACTTGCAGAACTTGTGTGTTCTCGTCCTACCATTCTTGCTTTTCTATCGCTCCCTTGATACGTATACCCCTCATATCATAATCATACCACTCCCTCCATCCCGCTCATGCAAAGCTCATGGTCCTATGTTTCGGCTACGTAGACATACGTAGCTTCTTTTGTTTCCCTTCTGTCTGCTCCTCGCTCTCTTCATCACCCGCCTTTTCCACAAAAGCACGCTCAAGGAAGACACCCTAACTCACACTCGTTTTCTCCCCACAGAAACAACCCACACTCCCTCAGCCAAACCAAATAAACCAACCAACCAAACCTCCAAAATGATCTCCCCCCGCTTCGCCCTCCTCACCCTCCTCGCCTCCTCCTCCCTCGCCTCCGCCGGCGCCCACGGCAACCACATGCGCATCCGCCGCGATGAACCCACCACCACCTCCACCGAGATTGTCTACGTGACTATCACCCAAACCGTCACTACCTCCGGCGTCCCCTACACCGTCATAATCACCCCATCCATCACTACCACCTCCACCACTACCACCGAGGAAGCCACCGACACTCCTTACCCAACTGAGACTCCGTACACAACTGAGACTCCGTACACAACTGATACCCCTTACACAACTGAGACTCCGTACCCAACTGATACCCCTTACCCAACTAATGGTACTATCGTTGAGGAAACGAGCACCCTCAAGGCTCCGTCGAATATGACCACCACCGGGTATGCTACAATCTCGGGAGGCTATACGACTACGATGAGGGCTAATCACACAACGTATTCGACGTCTGGACCAAGCGCACCGACCACTATCGATGGGTCAGAGGGTGCAGCGGGTACGGTCAAGGCTGGGTCAGTGGTGGCATTGATGGGGTTTGTGGGTGCGGTGGTGGCGATATTGTAAGCAATATCGGGATAAAACCCAGGGAAGTAATTGGGTGGATGGAATCTAAATGGGAAATGGCATGGAAGATGGGATCGGGATTTCGGATATGGCTATATGGGATGGGAATACTGGGAAATATGATTGTGTTTTTTCCTTTTTTCCTTTTTTTTAAATTTTCAATCAAATTTACTATGACTGGATATCTGGCCTTTTCTTTACATATCGATACCGACATACTTTGCGTTCTTCACTGGCGGTGCTTAGCGATGCTGGTGGGCTGTTAATTTGATACTTAGTCTCGCGGGTTACGTCTTTGCTTCCCTTGGAATTCATAAAGTCCTACCGGCTACGAGACATCTTTTTATTCCGGTGAAATCTTTTTTTTGCTGCTTGCGGCTGCTTGTTCAAGGAACGGCATGATGTATTCGAGCGGGATCAATGAATGTTTTTTGCATGCTTTCTTTTCTACTTTACTCTTTTGAAGTTAATTCTGTAATGTCTGTTCCGCACGTAAATTCTGCTTACCCCTTTTGCAACTGATGGAGATGATCGACTTTTGGGTGTTTCTGCGATAGTATAGTTTGCTTCTTTTCCGCCATGACGGGAGTGTGGGTGGCCATGAGTATCACTCGACCCTAGGGAAGAGAAAACCGAGGAATCAACAGCAAAACCATACCATCCATGTCCATCACAACGCCTCAATTAGATAGATGCGAAACATACTCCTGGTGATCTATTAGGATATACTTCCCCGACGAGTAGCCGATTCCGCCTTGGCCCTTTTTCGCCTTTTTTTTAATGCCAATATCCTTTCTTCAGTCCTTAGCTATTGGTACAAGCAAGTGCTAAACTGACTTCGACTACTGAATTTATTCTAGTTCATGTGGATCAAATATCAGGGTAACTCCGCATCCTTTCAAAGCTCGAATCCAAGCAGTCAAATTCCTAATCTTGTAATCATAAACTTAAAAGAACCTAAAACCAACTATCAAGCCCCAAGCCTATTGGTGGCCATGAGGGATTTTGCGATTTTGGGGTTATGTATAAATTAAGGAGGCTTGGTGGTGGTGGGTGGTGTGGATATATATACGTTGGGGATGTATCCTGTTCTATACATATAGATATGGCAGGGGTTTGGGGGCGGGGGATGCTGGGAATTACATACATACATTCATGATGCTTGTAACTAATTATTATTGCGGAATTAGAGAGATTTAAAAAAATATAAAAAAAATACGTAAATGCAAGGGCAACAAGACTAAATTGCCCAGGGTATAAGTAGCCCTCTTGTGCAATTAGACGAGAAGGACCTTTTATAAATTTCTGGTAATTTTTTTCAAATGCGGTAATAGTATACATACATAACTTGGTATGTACATGTACATGTACAGTAGTTAATCCCATAGTTTGTCTTTTTTGCCATTATGCCCCTGTGCCTGTACCGGTAGGTAGCACCTCGGTCAGGCATTACTTAATATATATAACCTGTACATACATGTATACTATGCACTATGCTAGCCACCTCCTTATATGTATATATGATATGTATTGGCTAGGTACCTTACATTTATGGATCACTCGACCGCCGAGGTGAGCTATATCTAGCCTACACTGTAGCCGTGGGCAGCCTATCGTTTAGGTGGCCTAGCTAGTCATGCAACCTGATCGCAAAAACGAATACTATAGGCATGCATATATGTGTTACATATGTACCGCATGTAGGTAACTTACTCTTTAGATCTTGCAAGGTACCGTGACCCTGGGATCCTGGGATTTTTGCTTACTTTTTTTTCTTATCCCTTGTGAACCATGTATTATCACTCACGTGCACCGTACCCATGGCCAACTCTCTGGCTATACTCACAGTCTCGTGACCCCGCCCCCCCAGCTCCATCCGTCCATGCTCAATGGCCAATACTCGTACACATCCTTATACGTGGCTAGGCCCCGCGGCCGATATACTCGCGCTGGACTAGGCCTCAAACTCGAGCTAGCTATATATGTACATATATATACAGCTACTAGCACTTCAGCGCCTAGAAGCAAGGGACCTCGGGGGAACCACCGGCATGAGCAGCAGTAAAACCTCCGGCTCGAGTAGGAGCATAATTATAACGACGAAGGGGTCGAAAGAGAACAAACACTAGCAGCAGCACCTGATCATGATGGAATAAGCTATGAAGCCCACACTCATAGAGTCCCCATGGATGCATCAATAGCTGGCAGGTTGGTGGTCTGGGGTTGGGCAATTACAGTACGCAACATGCTTACCCTGTGTTGATGGCAAGTTACCACAGTGTATGAGGAGAGGGAGGAGAAGCAGACGAAGGAGTCGTTCTAATTAGATGATCGACAATTAGCGGGTGGGAGAAGACTATGATTTGGAATCCGGAGGTGGTCCTGGGATGTCGATGGACCTGTGTATTCGAGTCTGAAATATTTCTTAGTAGAGTAGTGGGAAAAAACGAACTGCCGAGTGGTCACTACCGAGTACCATTACTTATTATATGGAACCCAACATCCAGTCTAGCATCCCCCCCTCCCTCTTGAAGCTGAAGTATTACGGCCTTGGGCGTGGTGTCTTGAGCATGGTGCTGGATCTCGTTAGCAAAAAGTATGTCGTTGTTACCACGAGCTGCAGTTGGTGTGTGATGTTTAATTCACGACCACCAGAGTGCATGATAGCTACTAGGCCTCATGGCCTTGAGGAAGGTCATGCTATGAATGTGGCCAAAGCCTGTGTAGAAGAGAAAAGTGCCAACCTGATAACATATGTGACTGGCGGGATATGTAGCCGCGCCTCCGGAAAGTAAGTATTAAATTGTTTTTAAAATCCAATAATCATAAGAGTAGGCTCAAATTAAAACCAGAGTTATAATGAATACATGGGAATGATCTGCAAGTACGATTGTGAGGCAAGCAGAGATATATGAGGTGGCATAATTGAGGGTAACTGATGTACCCCTTTTGCTGAATGTCGAGTAAACTTATCAATCTAAGGCATAGGGCTACGTTGCATTTACAAAATTTAGACACCAGAGCCAAACTACAGCATGCATGAACTTAAGTTATATGGCAAAAAAAATTAAAGGGATCACCGGATGATCCGCCTTGCACTTGACGTAAATAAACACTGTCGCATAGCCTCTAAACATTTAATGCGTACAGTCATATGAATTAAGATGCGGTATCACACTACGCATTGGCTGATTATTGTGCCATATTTTAGCAAGAACAAGGATTCCGAGTGATGGGAATATTTAGAGTAATCCAACAATAGAGAGAGGCTATAGCTTGAAGAATATA
>Ga0307511_10007816_pt1 | contig 10742 bp, 9 predicted proteins | sample 13_EM_MG_FD_200266 | JGI IMG/M metagenome (GOLD analysis project Ga0307511, IMG submission 200266) | Populus trichocarpa ectomycorrhiza microbial communities from riparian zone in the Pacific Northwest, United States - 13_EM | ecosystem: Host-associated > Plants > Roots > Unclassified | place... | reverse complement strand
CAGCATTGTAGATGTTTGTTCCAAGACCGAGCTGGCGGGAAGTCTCACGAGCAATACCGACGGCGTCACCAGTCAACATCTTGATGGAGAGACCAAGAGTCTTAGCTTCGTTGATAGTCTTTGCAGTGTCGTGTCGTGGGGGGTCAGAGCAAGGCATGATACCGAGAATCTCCCAATGGCCTTCACCACGCTTGCGGGCAACACCGAGGGAACGGAAACCACGGGTAGCGAATTCAGCAACCTTGTTCTTGTAGTCATTGAGGATCTGCTCATCGATGGGGTGGTCTTCCTCAACAGTGCGGAGAACGAAGAGAGGGGCACCCTTAACACAGATGATACGCTCGCCTTGGGGAGACTCGACAACGGCAGTAACCTTCTTGGAGACGGGATCGAAGGGGTGGAATTCAAGGACCTTGTATCGGGCGAGAACGTTCTTGGCACGTGGGTAGTATCGGAGAGACTTCAAGAAAGCCTTGTCAATGGCATCGAGACCCTTCTTCTTGCGGGAAGCAGCCAAACAAGCAGTCAACATGAGATCATCAGCCTCAACACCATCGACTGTATATGGCTCAGCAAGGGAGAGCTTGTTCTTGGTAAGGGTACCAGTCTTGTCAGAGCAGAGGATTTCGACACCAGCAAGAGACTCAATGGCGGAGAGCTTCTGGACGATAGCCTGCTTCTTGGCAAGGTAGGCAGCACCGACGGCCATGGTGGTAGTGACGACAGCTGGGAGACCGACTGGAACACCAATGATAGTGATGGCGAGAGTGAATTCCAAAATGTGAACAATTCCGTTGTTTCGGTAGAAAGAGGCAACCCAGACGATGAGAAGAGTTAAGACGACCAAGATCAAGAGAGTAGTACCGATACCGTTCAAGACCTCAGTGAAGTGACCAGTTCCAGCGGAAGCAGCAGAGACGAGAGCAGCGGCACGACCGACAAAGGTCCTGTCACCAGTAGCAGTAACGACCATGAAAGCCTCACCACGCTTGATAGCAGAAGACGCGTAACATTGATCACCCTTGTGCTTGTCAACAGCAAGAGATTCACCGGTAATAGCGGATTGATCGACTTGGAGGAAAGCATCATCAGTAACAATGCGACCGTCAGCTGGAATAATGGTACCCTGCAAATTATGCTGTTAGTGTCGCCGCACCTGAAATTATGTAATAGTAATGCACAAACCTCTTCAATCTGGAGAATATCACCAGGAACAACCATAGGGGCTTCAATCTCGTAGAGACGTCCATCACGGAGAACAACAGCCTTAAGAGCAAGAGTCTTCTTCAATTCCTCGACAATAGAACCGGCCTGGAATTCCTGTACGAAACCGACACAGGCATTGAGCAACAATAGAGCACAGATAACACCGAAATCAACCCAATCCTGAAGACCGGCAGCGAGGATAGCAGCAGCCTGTAGAAAAAACGTCATTAGTATCCAATTGCACATGTAAACGCGACACGGGTAGGGTAAAACTCGACTCACCTCCATGACAAACTGAATAGGACCAACGAAGTACATCAAGAACTTGAGAATGAGATTTTCCTTCTCCTCCTTCATCTGATTGAGACCATACTTCTTTCGTCGTTGCTCAACGACAGCGGAAGTAAGACCAATGCGCGTATCGGTATTGAGCAACTCCTCGGGAATTGGGCGTGCACTATGGCCGGTGGCAGCTTCTTCTTCTTCTGGGTCATCACCAGCAACGGACTCGAGCTCATCGATCAAGGCATCGATGTCCTCATCCTGCTCATCCTCATCGAGGGGCTGACCCTCCATGGGCTTCTCCTGCATCTTCTCCTTGTCTTCTAGAGTACCGGACGGGATTGAGGTGTTGACTATTGGGGCTGGAGTGCCCGCTGGGTTGATATGGCTCGACATGTTTGTTGTATGTCTGAATGTGGTGGGAGTTGCAGGAGGTGAATCCTTTATAGATTGTGGATAAGATGGGAAGCCGGGGGTGAATTAAAATTCCACCGTTGGCCCCAGCTCGTTTCTGTTCACGGGGGCTTTCGCACTAGTTCTAGAGCCGATGTCCGAGAAACAAGCGAGCTTGTAAAGAGCGCCCTCACACGCGGCTAGAAGCCAATTGAGAACCGTTTAAGGTTCCAATGTAACGATGTGTGGTTTGACCAAGAAGGGTTTTGGTGGGGGGTGGGGGCGCCGGGAGGAGAGGAGTGGAGATGGCAAGAGGAATTGTGTGAGTGGAAAAAAAAATCGAGAAGGGGTGGATGGGCGAGGACGGCTGGCTATATACCTTTTGCGTGAAATGAATCGCAGTGATGATATGCGTAGTAAGTTTAGCACGAGCAAGATGGGGGGGGAAGTCCGGGTCCATCCACGCCAGCAACAAACGGGCCTAGCTCGGGAGAGAGCATTTCTTTTTAGTTTCACTCGGAGGGAGGGATGGGGTGCCTACGGGGGAGGGGGGCTCACCCTCATGGGGGGGGATGGGGGTATGAGTGTGATGCTGCAGGCATTTGCGGCCATTGGCTGTGAGTCGCCGCTGTGTGGGCCAGCGTCCCAGTGGTCGTCCTTGGAAAGCCAGCGTCGGGTTACTACCACCACCACCACCACCACCACCACCACCACCACCACCACCACAAAGCAGAGATCTCGCCAGCTGCTTCACGGCCCAGCAAGATCCGCTCCAAAACGCAACTAGAGTATCTTCAATTTCTTTTGTTTTTCTCTTTTTTCTCGCCTTTTTTCCTTTTACACCTTCTTTCTGCACGGTCTTTTTTCCTTCTGCAATCCTGCCCCTCAACTCACGGCAGGCAGGCGATTTTACGATTTTACAAGCGGATGCTCGTATTGCTTGTTTTTGGAGCTGTACAAATCAACGGGCAATCCTCTCTCCCCTCTGCGTGTCTCGCGGCCTGGGGGGTCTACGGGTCTCGCGTTACGCTGCGGGTTTGGATTAGGTTGGTTGGGATACATGCGTGCAGGAAGCCGGTGACGCTAAGCGTGCCCGTTGCAGGACATATGTAATTTGTCTCTAATTATTGTCATGATCCCTCTCCTAGTCTGGTTGCACACAGAACATTATGTTATGTAGCCAACCCACAGCTGTGTAGAGTTGATACTCTTACTGCCTCTATGTAACCGCCGCAGTATGTATAGCATGTGGAGTCCTGCCTACTACGACTGCCTCTACCTCAACCTAACCATGACACGCGCTCCCGCCACTCTCCTCGCGCACGATAACGTCTGAACCAGACTATAACATCTACTGTGCGGGTCACCCGCTTAGCCCGGGGTTGCTGGCCAGAACGGAAAAAAATGGCCAAGGGACAGAAAAACAATGATTACAACTGGCAGTATCTATGATAGCAGACAATTCTAATGCTTCATCTCGCTTTGGCTGAGGAAAGGTGTTGGTGGTGCTGTTAGCAGGGCAACAGGGTTCGCGATAGAAGTCCCTTCGCGCTCAGCTCGCGCTCTTGCCCCATTCTTGCTCTGTTTCTAGTGTCTCCATCAGAAGCGTTCCTAACGCACACTTCTTGCCCATTCCGTAATTGAATTGGCGGGGCCTAGTGTCCCCTCCCTTCGGCCTCATTCCCCATACCGAAAAGAAGTTTAAAGATGGCTCTAATGTATCGGCCCCTGGCTGCCTGGGGGGCAATTCAAAAGCAGGAACGAAAAAAAACCTCCAATCCACCGCGTGTGCCTAGCCAATTGGAAACATCAATTGACAATTAGTGGACTAGTCTTGACCCCTGCAAACAATTAGTGGACGGCTGGATACATAATCGGAACACACGAGAAGAAGGGATACCTACTCCATATCCATATCAGAGTAGCCTCGGAGAATCCCAGATGAATTTTCTAGCGCTTCAGACGCTGGCACTTAGAACCCGGGACTGGCTTTCCGAGATAGAGTCCTGGTATACCGTGCCAGCCAGATTATGGGCCCTCTCCGTGTTAGCACCAGTACCAGTATGTGTTTTCTAGCGATGTTCTAGGGCCCCTATTCTGTGCAATTAGGCCTCGCTTCAAGGCCAATATTATCATCATTAATCCTTAAACGCGCTTCCTGGTATCTCGGTGATTCGGCTTTGTGCTTAAGGTCTACAAATCTGAAGTTCGCCGGGAACTGAGGAAACTGTACGCAAGCGATGGCAGCATCATATGCGGCCAACGGTTACGGCGTATGCCAACACGGACGTGCAGTGCGCACGGCGAACAATAAAGCAGATCCTGGAGTTTCAATGACGCCGACGAAACCGTTGGATCTGTTTTAACCCTTGACTGACCGCATTGTCCATAAAACCAAGCCCGTGATCTTATCGTCTCCGATATGCCCAGAGGACTTCTGCTCATTTGATACCTAGAACTGTTCTCGTGCCCAGCCAGAACGCCGAACAAATCAACAGGATACTAGTACCTCTGCTCATTTGATACGTAGAAATGTTCTCGTGCCCAGCCCTAACGCCGAACAAGTCAATAGAATACTAGTAATATTAATGATAAGTTCTAGGGGTCCTAAATTCTATTGCTAGGCAGTATATTTACAGTATAATATAGTTTGCGGGTCCTCCCTACCTAAACCGCCCTGTGGGGCAAGCATCCTCATGTTCCCAACTTCCCAGGTGTATTGCGACATGGCTATTCCCCCAAGTCAATGAATAATGTTGGTTATTATTGAGTTTGGTACTAGAAGCCGTTAAGCCCTTACTTCATGATACCCAACTGCCGGAGAGATCTCCGTGCCTCCTCTTCACATGAGACTGCGCTTCAAGCTCTGGTGAAATATTTTTCATACCACCATAGATACAGATGCCCGTGATCTGTCGTGCCCAGATGGTTTCGCATCTTATACATGTTTTCAAACGGCCAAGAGCCTCATCAATGCTTGTAGATACATGTACATCCATTTGACCCATATATCCTCCGAAAAGTATTTCTGAACCAGTAAATGCAAAAGAATTGCCTACCAACATTGAACCCTGATACCAAGAGGAAACGGCGAGAGTATCAAAGCCCCTCGAATGTCTCATATATACGACTTGTCAACCAGCCAAGCTTCTGCCAACATGACGGCCAACGGTTCTCATCACCCCTTTTTTTCTGTTTCTGTTTTATCTCCTTGACTTGTTACCGTAAATGGCGAATTACCACTCTCAGATAGACCCTTGCGATTCCCCACAACTCTCAAGTGCCCTTATGTATGTATACCCCAGTGTTTACAGGCCCGGACCAATATGCATAATGCAGTAGTATGACGAGCATCATTGGATGGTTCAGCTTGGCCCGTGTAGCAAGAGTCTTGGAGTAGCTGCACGCTTTACCGACAATTGACAATTGGCCCGGGCAGTAGCCAAGCCTGCAACGTTGTTTCTGCCTTGACTTATGGGACGAGCCGTTGGAGTGCGAGATTGCGATATCGTAAAATCTGAATATTTCACAACCTCACTTGCAGTAGATTCACCTGAAGGGGCATAAATTCTGCTTGAACTGGCTTAACTTGCACAGACATGAAGGTAGGATTTTTGTGTGTGTTTTTGCTTACTTTTTACTTCAACGGGTCAGATATGGTAGATTGAGGTGTTGAGACACGCCTTCTGGAGTGGGCCGCCGTGAGGTACCGCTCAAATGTCCGAGCCGTCGCACCACTATTATCTCTATAGCCTTAGTACAAATGGCAATTGACACCAGGCCAATTGAACGCTTCATCACAGAGTACCTATTTTGTTGGCTTCTGGGGAAGTTCCGAGACCCTCTGGGGTTGTTCAGGCTGCGTAATGTTGTAGTTGCAGTCTCATCTCTCGAGCGCTTTGTCTTGCAATCTGTGAAGCGAGACACAAAATAGCGCATGCTTTACTTTCACTACAAACTACTCGCTATGGACGATGCTCAGTCTCCCCCACTCCATCACGAGCCTGAGATGTATCCTAAAACTGCGAGGAATTAGCACCAATATCCCACTGATATGCCCTTCCCTTTTCACCCCACTTCGCTCTGATGGTAATGCCTGCCCATTGCAAGTACCTATGTATTTTGAGCCGCTTCGGCATTCAGATATCCCTCACTCTACATGATGCTCTTTCAAAAATACCTGTCATATGTACAACTGCGAACATGCAGACCCTGTGGTTGCGGTCCGAGATTGACGGTGCACCCGGGGAACATGTTGTTTGGAGCACCAGTTGTTTCCCTGCGCTGGTAGACTTCTAGAAAGGTCTTGCGTCTGCCTCGGGATGCCAGTGTGCATTATCGGTGTCCACAGTGCACTATCGAATCTTCATACATACCAGCCGTGGACGGGTCACCGACGGGTCAGGAACGGTCGGCACGCTCGGCATGAGCTGGCAAGCGTGAGGAAACCCAGGAACTACATGATACCTACTAGCTCGATGCCGGTAGACCAGCCCAGAATTAATTCAATACCAACAGCAAAAGGCCTCGGTGAATCGACCAGGTGCAATCTCCATAAGGCGTACCCACTGAGTCTCATGACTGTTTGCTTACTATGCTTCCACAAGCGACCCGAGTAGCCCGAAGGCCCCTGTCTCCTAATTCACAAAACAAGGTGTAAAAAGAAACCCGGAGATTTGCAGCCTCATAACTCGAATACCGAGCTATCCCCTGTTCATCCGCGGCCACCGGAGGTTTTGGATGACAGAGGCACCGATGGCAGAGTTGCAGGCCTTGCCGTACTCCCGGCCATGTACGTAGCGAACAGTCAGCACTGTTGCAAATTGAATTGGGATATGAGGCGCGGAGATACTCCTACCCACACCTGCTTAAAAAAACTGCTGCACAACAGATGAAATTAAATTTGCTCAAAAATCTCGACTGGTTGGCCTCCAGTATGGCTAGTGTGGTCAGTGTGGTCCTCGACATTTGGAGTAGAGTGGCTGTCTCAACCGATCTCACCACCCGAGAAGAAATGGCACGAAATTGTCCTTAGTAACAGGCTCTAGGTATCCATTTTGGCAAGTACATTCCGAACAGGCAAACAGCTGTTCCCGCACTAAGGCGCTTTTACCCAGGTGCTCCAGGGTTACGAGCCAAAGTTCCACATGCGTTGGCAGTTTTTGTTTCTGTATCTGAATGTTTCCTTCTCTAGTGGTACACAGGCCAGGAGTAGTCACGATACCTAAAGCTGCAAACACAAGGGCTAGCAGATGAAGAGATGTGAAACAGAGATGAGATGGCTACCCAGTTACTCAAACAAGTAAAGTCCCAAGCGCAATATTACACGGCTCACGTCTACCATACAAGATCCCATATGTTTGTTTTGTGATCAGCGCTGTTTACGGTAGTTTGTTATTTGTTTACCTTAAGCGTTGAATGACGCTTTGCCATTCGGCGAGTTCGGCATGATACAATAAAGGGGCTCGAGGGACCGAGGCACTAAAAGTGGCGCTGGCTTTTCAATCTCACAAGGCGAAAATGGTGATGCATATAAATCCACGGTCCAAGAGGAATAGAGTACCTAGCTCGTCGAATTTTCCGGCAAACTCAGGCCGGATGTTTATGAAAGGTTTGCTTCCATGAATGCGATTTGTCCGGAGGCACTGGAAGTCCACTGACAAATGGCCAGAATCTGCACCGACTCCGAAAGCAATGTCGAATTTCCCACCACCATTGGTAATACATAGGTAGGTACATATCTCTCTTTGTTAGGACCGCAAGCAGCCAGCCGAGGCACGCATTTTGCTGCACCCCATACCTGCGCCTGAATAAGGAAATCCCAGTTTTCGGAAACTACACGGCGAACAACTCCACAGAGATACCCTCTCGCTGCGGGATTTTCCCTCTATATCTTGGTGGTGTTGGTTAGCATTTCGTACCATTTACTGACCCCTGCAGCTTGCCACTTCCCCCCTGTCCACCAAATGAAACATTTTATGGCTTAAAAATAAGAAAATAAAAAAAAGAGTTCGATGTGAATCAAAATAATAAAAAAATGTGGTTATCAAGCTCACAGGCGAACCATTAATGGTGGGAAATTCACCATGCATGCATATGGCTCCCCTCATGATCTTCATTACTTACCCTCGGATGCTGACGTTAGTGCTCAAGTACCAATCCTATACCAATCCCAGGGGTTGCTGGTCGTGCTGCTCTAGGATTTGTATGCAGCAAGAAAGAGAATGAAAGTGAGAAGTAAAACTGACCATATTACTCCATTCAATTCTCAATTTAATCGCCTTTTCCCTTGAACCTCCCCCACATCTGCTTCTTACCCCCACCCTCCACAAAAGCATGAGTGACATACCTGTACCACATCAATCACCGCACCAACCACCCAACTACCCTAGCAAGAGGGACGGAACAGACGGGCAAGCTTCTCCAGTTAATCTTGTCCTAGGGGCGTGTCGTGTGCTCACGGTCAGCCTCCCGTCAGAACAAAGACATCAAACAACCTGCCAAATCAATCTCGTGTATCAGCCGAGTAAATCTGCCCCACGTCGCTGCAGATGTGGTGCATATGCATACCCACCCCCAGTGCTGCTGGGCTTGGCTGGAGAAGCTTAATTATGAGAATGTCTGTAGATGATCGGGACGTCGATGGTGGCGAAGGGAGCTCACTGGTTCGAGCTCACCCTCGCTACCGCTTCCATTGTGTCCCTGAACTTGAAGTCCCGCCCGCTATAGCCTTATGCGAGCTCGGATAATGGCGATGGTCCTGCTCTGCACCATGGGGACCTTGCAATTGGAGATGGTAAGTCTGGAGGTAACGGCTTGAGATTCACGATCCAGGGTGGCAAGTGCCGGATCAATGACATACCTGAGTATGCATGCATGTATGCACCTTTCTTTTCTTTTTATTACCGGGAAGGTACTTCCGGGCCAGCTGCAGGCTAAGCAAAAAAAAAATTAATTAACCATCCCACGTTAAGGCTACTTAAGCGTAATGGATTGGTTTCTATCGGCGATTATGGAATTTTGTTCAGAATTTACCCAATTACGAAAATTCAATAGGTATTGCAAATTTTACATATACATACATATTCTAGGAGGGAAGACCGGACTCCTTTATCATCGAGATCATGTAAGTCCATCATGCATTATGAATAACTCATCATGCTGAAGATCGACAACATCAGCCTGTAAATAATTCTCTTGCAATTGGATACTACTCGTGTGAAATGATATCTTCATCTATTTTGATTTTGCCCCTTGTTTTATCACGTGTCTCAGTTTGTTGTCCATTCTGCAATTAAATGCATGAAGCGTGCCCAGTTTAGGCTATTTCACATTTCTCCAGCAAATCAGTCCCTGCATCTTAGATCTAAGAGTACAGAATGCCGCCAGTTTACAAAAGACTTCAAAACGTACCAATTGCCCTGTACGCTTTCGCAAGGTAATTTGAAGCGTGGCGAGTTAAGTATTTTCGTTGTTTTGCAGCTGTAATTCTCCCCAAAGTCCTTTCTCCGAGTCCAAATCCGAAATTCCACGTCGATGGCCACCGTGGCGTCAAAGGGTCCAAGCACCTTCGAAGTTCCCAATGGGGTAACATCCGCACATGAGCTAGCCTTAAATGGCAGTAACTGGTTTAGTCTCAACCCCAAAACATCGATAACTTGTTGCCAACGCATAACAATCACCAAGCCTTGTAAATAACCTAAATGTGCACTTCTCAATTAAGCGTTCAAGCACAGGTACAACGTGGAGTGAATGATAACAGGTACGAGGCTAACGACCCGGCCTATGAGTTCTTCAGGTATAGAGTAGATTGTGGTACAATCCTTAGTTCTTACTGATATCCACGGCCATGATGTCAAAGCCCATAAACTTGTTCTAATTGAAATACCCGGAAAGAAGTTCACCCAAGCTTCACTTCGTCAACTTTCCTCAATAAATGTATCGTGTCAACTCACGTCACTATTATAAAACACTAAGTGCGTATGGCACCCCATATGCCTATATGTTGTCTAGTTAGCTTAACTCTGATAATGGCTCGGAACTTCCCTTGATAAGAGAACTTAAAACTCTACACATGCCAGTTTCATGGTGGTATCCAAAAACCCCACCGTTATTCCTCCTCTGCGGGTTATTGACGCAATTATGACTTTCCGTGATGCCGTAAATTACCGTATCATCTTGATATCATTATTCGAAAATATCATGATCCATGTATCAAAATCTAGTTATTCAGACTAGTGACTGGTTGGGACATACTGTACTATGTAGGCCGACCTCGCTCCCCACATCTGTATCCTCCCGGCCGTCCGGAGAATTTATACCTGCAGATCCCAATCACAATGGAGCGTCTCTATATGTTATAAACTGCTATAAAACACGCAAGAGCCTGAGCACCAGCAATAGCAGGTCGATAATATCGTGATGGCTATGTGCTGGTCATTCATATATCAGCACGCAAGTGACTGCAAATAAATAGATTCTCCAAACTGGGTATGCGCGCTTTATGCAAGGGACAACCTAAAGGCTCTACCGATACGACATTGCGGGATATCAATGCGGGGCTCCGTTCTCTCTTTCGCCTGGCTTGGGGTGGTCGAGCTAGGGCCGTTGTAAAAAAGGCAATTAAATAAAGCCAGTCCGGGTATTATAGACACCGATAGTTTCCGGCTTTTAAACCGGAAAGTAATTTGTTTCATGGCCACGGCGAGGCGCGAAACGAATCCAATTCAGCCGGAGATTCAATTCCTCGGTTCCCGACCGGGTATTTTGGTGCTAATATTGAGTAGGCTATATTGAAGGCAATAAATTATAGGAATATTCTATTTGCAATTGAAGAGCATCCCGGCCTTGGTCGTGTGAGT
>Ga0307511_10007815_pt1 | contig 10742 bp, 11 predicted proteins | sample 13_EM_MG_FD_200266 | JGI IMG/M metagenome (GOLD analysis project Ga0307511, IMG submission 200266) | Populus trichocarpa ectomycorrhiza microbial communities from riparian zone in the Pacific Northwest, United States - 13_EM | ecosystem: Host-associated > Plants > Roots > Unclassified | place... | reverse complement strand
GATGCTGATATATATATATATATATATATATGACAAAGAGAATTATGAACAGGAGGAACCCCGACCAAATCCTTCTGGGAACTAGAAGTTACACGCACTCGCCAACCCAAGACGCCTTGCTTATTTGTTTTTTTTTGGGGGGGGGTTATTTGATTGTAAATGGTTCTGGCATAGAAGCAATCTGTGTGCTCGAGTGGGAAGGATCTTGGGAGAGCAATTTCAGGGGGATGTACGATAGTATTTAATGATTACAACAGAAAGGGGAGATGTCTTTTTATAAAAAGTCACGCACCCGGCTTTTCATTCGCGGATCTAGGGAATGCAAATTATCTGTTGAGTGAGTCGTGTTTCCTGGATCCGGTTGTTGGGGAGCTGGAGCTCGAGAGGGACACTTCTTTGTTAAGTAGGTCTCGAAGTTGAGGATAATTCCATTTAGAGCTAGCCCCTGGCAGACTTCCATCCTGGTTGGGTAGTCACTACTGCATCTGGTCTAACGTTTCGTCTTAGCCAACAACCTGATCGACATCATTACACTTTAGAATGTTATATATTATTCGTTATATGTGCCAGGTGTTTACGGACTAAAGGATCAGCAGTACGTTAGGGCAGCAGCAAATTTCACATCAGGGGAACTGTGTACAGTACAAAAAATGAAGCCTCTATGTCTGATGGCTGTGGCTTTGTGTGCTCAGCTTTTTATCTCGAGGTTCTAGCCGTCAAGCCCAGTTGTGGAGGGTAGAGCCAATAGGGCCGTTATTAGGCCCGACACTTCAGCCCTAATAGATCAAGGAAAACAGTAACCTTCAAGTAGACTGGTATCAACCCCCTGATGATGTGGGATCATTCCCCAGTTCTGACGAACATTCACCTTAGTCGAAGATCAGAAAAGAAAAAAAGAATGGCAAAAATTAGGTAACAATGTAGTCTCATTCTCATTATAGTTTGATCACTCACGTCGCCTCGCTTTGCTCCTAGGCAAATAAAGCAGAAGAGTCAATACTAACGAGCAAAAGAGAGACGCAAATTTTGTTGCTTCCTTCTGTCGGTTTAGGTAGTTCTCCTTGTTGGACAGGTGATGGCTTTTCTTGCTGATCGACAGATGATTCTGCTGGCTGGGCGCGACCCACACACAACCCAAGGCCCTCAGCATCTGGTTCAGGAAGCAAAAGTCCGCCCACATCCAGCCATTCCCCGCTCAATTGCTTGAAAGGGTCAAAATGTTTCCAGCCTGCAACAACACAGTTCGAGGGATCTTGCGCTTGAGGAGGTAGCAGCATCTCCATTGATGGTTTGGTTGATAGGGTGATTGTCCACAACCGCTATTCGGTGCAGATCCGCCGCACCATCTGCTGCTGGTATGTATCTAGTTCGCTTGTTCTTCGACCGCCAGTGTTACCCACCAAAAAAGGGACCCGGCCATTTTGTCATCTACTTCAGCAACCCGAGGTAGCACGGTGTGCCTACCCGCTTGGATGACCTGGGGCAGGTATGCGGCTAAATGATCCTTAAATTGCCTGGTTTTGGTGTCCTTCATGTCGAACAGGAATTGGATCTATGGATTGTAAAGTAGGGCAAGCTCGGCTGCTTCGTAGCTTCTCAAGGCCGAGCTCGAGGGAGAAAAGTGAAGTCCCGGTCGCTGTACTGGTATGTTCTTGGGTGGGAATGACCCTATACTATAGAAATTTTATAGTAAGAAAGTACTTAAAGATAAGACAGTACTCAATAGTAAGACTATGAGGACGCGTGTGCTAGTTCGCGTCTGTCAAGGCCGTGAAAGTAAGAAGGAGTGTGGCCCGATCACGTAACAGCAGCGTTTTTAAAAATCTTGTAACGCGCGAGGCCATCTGGTTATTGATGTTAGGTTCATAACAAAGTAAGTCTTGCATCTTCTCCATTACCAAATCCAACATAAACCCGAAAACGACCAACATACCTCAGTTGATCCTTTCTTCTTAGCCCTTCATTCTTGAACCCCCCAAAAACAACCAGCCCAGGAATCCCATAAGATCTGCTCATCTAACTGGGAAAAGTCATTAAACCGTCAACTCTCCCCCACCTCCATCTAATGCAACCTCGCTAGGAACTACTTGACTGGTTTTCCCCGGTTATATCTGATAATCGTAGGTTGCATAGAGTAAGGTAGGAGGATTGCACGGTGTCAGACGTATTTACTCATAGTGATCGACAACGTATGTCGGCGAACTGTAGAAGGTCCCATCTCAAGTGTTTTGACGTAGAGGATATAGTCGAACTTGGGATTGTGCATCCGCATATCTGTTGGAACTGCCTTCGGAGAGCCTTTCACCTCTAGTGTCACCCTCCGGACTGTCTGCATAGTCTACTCCCTTGCATCAATAACGTATCTGACGGGGTCATGCAAGGCAAGCTCGACTGAGGGAGGGCAATGGTATCTACAAAGGATGGCATATCCAGCCGTCGACGTGCATCTCCAGAACCGCACAAAAAATGTATACTATTGGTATGGGGGTTTTCTGCATTGCATTCCCAGTTTGCCTGGGGGCTCCTTAAGAAGTTCGCCCAATGGCTCCAGCTGGCCGTCGTTTCAGGAGGAGTAGACAAGAGACCCATGGACGGACAGAACGGAATTTGGGTGCAACAAGAGATCTGGTAGGGGTCCACGAGAAGGGACAGCGGACTGTAGCGATTGGGTGACCACCAACTGGGGCGGCTGGTATGCTAGGGTTGGTGGAGGCGAGGCGGATTGAGGAGAAGGTGGTACACTGCAAACACCTGTCAGTCCATATACGATACATACTGTAGTATTGATTTTTTAGCAACCTACTGGTACGTTTCCGGATTGCATCTCCGCCATTATCTTGCTCTGAGGTTCTGGTAGCGGGTCTATGATCTTGTCCTCTGTGGTGGCCCCTTTCGTGGGGAACAGGCAATGAGCGAGGATCTATATCATTACTTATTGAGTTAGTCCATTCTGCGAGGCCCTCTAGCAAGAGAGGTGGTTGTATGTTGTATAGATCCTGTGAATTGCGGATCTTATTGTTAAGCCAGCGAAAACAGTTTCTTGTTGGCACAAGAGATGCTGTAGTCTCGTCAAGCGTAGCGAAGTCTTTCAATCTGCCATACAAGTCAAGCAGGTTAAAATCTCGGGGTGTTCCTTATCAGTTTAGATATATGGATCTGCCTTCTTAGTCTGGGGTTGACTTCTGGTATCCTGCTACTAGAAGTCCTGCAATGGGGCGGGCCTGAGATCCGCGGCCACCAGGATTTTTCTAGGAAGAATGGTTTGAAGATCCATGAGGTCTCAGGCGGTTCCTCGAGGTTCCACTTGGGTCTCGTCTTTGGATCTGAGGCTACTGCTGAGGATCCCAATCACATCCAATGAATCGGAGGTCAAAAAGCGCTCCGAGCAGCTTGGAACCTAGTCTGGTTGCACTTGGGACCAAGACCTGGGAGAGCTCCAGGGGGGCTCGACATGATAATAGAGATGCTATAAGCGAGTCGTAAGTAGATAAGTCTGGCTGGTTTGTAATATGAAAGAGCAACATGTATGGCCGGGCTCAGGGTAATATATTCTGGCCTTTCCACTGACAGCCACACTACTGATGCCCCACGCTTCCTTAGCACGATACCGTTATCAGATTCTTTAGGTTTTTTTCTGGCCAACCAGACTTGAAAATTGGGTCCCTTTCTAAGCACAGCGCGTGCCAAGCGTCACGATCGAGGGTCTACGCTGGGGCATAGGTTGTGCAGAGGGTACGAGACTAGCACCTGGTTCAACCAGACTACAACCAAATTAGGTAACTGGAAAAACCGAATAACCTAGTCTGGTTGGCACAAGCCGCTTATGAGTAACCAGGCTAAAACCGAATTATCCGATGCAACTAGACTACTTCAGTTACTTAAGTAATTATCCGGCCCGCAAAACAGCTTTCTGCCGTAGTCTGGTTATTCCTGCCGAGGATATAGTCTGGTTCCGAGGATAAGGACCTACCTGCTTGAGGTAAGTATGTAGTCCGGTTGGCGTTTGGTTTTCATCGGGAGAATCAGATAAAGGTGGGCATTATCACGTGGATATTCGACCTAAACTTGGGGAGCTTCAATCATTACCCTGAACCCTAGAATAATCTCCAACCATGACCACCACCCGGTACGCTCCTCATCTAAGTATAACTAAAATTTCCAACCACCTAGCCAGTTGCACATTAATTTGTCTTGTATATGTTTCTGTCGGATCAAAAACGGTATAGTTTGGCAAGCATCGGTAGATAGGCTGAGGGAGGGATTGTTGAAGCTTTGTTACATAGCTTCTAGCTTTACTTCGAGAGCAAACCCACTTTATCCAAGATCCGCGGGGAGAGCACAAGTGTATTTGCTAGTCGCATTCCGAGACATGGTAGGGGAGTGACTGGACACTCTTATGTTTCGAGCTTCCCTTCATCCCCGGGGTTTGGTTGGAGGAATAGCAGCTCTCTGCTTGGTAGCTGGTTTATTCATGTCGTTAGTATTGAAGGGTCAATGAGGTAAGAATGGATAGGTGATTAATAAAGACGGGGGTCTTTAGGCATAAATCCTAAGTTCACTGACGACGGAAGATAGCAATGTCCTCCCGTTATAAATTAATGGGAATACTGATTCCTGGGAGCATTTTATGCACCCTTGAGTGGCCACCAAAGATGTGGACAAACAATACTGCAGGCAAACTGTCCAGTGATCAGACGATTTGTAGTCTTGGGTGTCATGAGCCACTGCAGAGTGTGTGTAGGGAGCGTGCAGAAATAGACTAAAAGCGTAATTTTCCGAGTGTTTCCGAGACTAGCGTTCCAGGTACTTTCAGGGTAATTGCAAACCGCCTAATGCAGGTTCTTCACACCCCTTTGAAAATAGTCGAAGCACTGGGGAGTCGTTTAAGCCAGACTATATTGGACGATCTGAGCATGAGAAGGATCTGGAAGCCAAAGAATATCGTCGTCTAGTAGATTAGCCTAGTTAGCAAACAACCGTATGGATTCACTACCAGATTCAATTCTCCTTCTGACAATGACCGCTTCTACTAGCTGATAAAATCTACATTTCCGTTAGTAAGTTGGCACCACGAGAACGGTTGACACCATTACGTAGTCTGACTTGCAGCACTACTACTTAAGTATGCAGGTCAATGCCCTTGCTATTATCCCTAGCTGCAACATAATCTAGCAAGTGTTTGCATCATAACTATTGTTTAGGTTATAGGGGATAGTGAAGATCCGCAATCTCCCTATCAAACAAGGATTGAGTAAGGAGTACGTACATATACCAGGTAGTCTCGAGCCCACCGATGCATATACTTTAACCAGACTATAAGGGACAGTGTACTTAGTAATTTTCCGAGCACTAATGCGAGTAATGCGAGGTGTTCTCGTGTAACCCCACCAGACTATTGTGCAACCAGATTAAGTACCAGGTCCTATGTGATCTCCTGCCTACCTATAGTCTAGTTAGCCTACCTACGAAGTATCTCAATGTATGTCTATTAATTCAACACCAGTATTTTATTCAATAACCAGCGCAAGGCAATGCCAAGCCTTTGCATAACAAAATTATTTGTGGTAGAAATCTGGCGTGAGCACTTAAGGTATTACCCTGAAAGAAAAAATTCAAAAAAAGAAACGAGAGAAAAGGGCACGTGCCAATTATAAAATGAACCAATAAGCCTGAGCCTAAAAGTCATCACTAACGCTCCTGGGCATAAGCAATGCCGGTACCAGTATCTGGGGTCTTTCAACCCCGCCTTCCTTCGGCAATAACCAATCAGAACGGTCCAAGGCTTGACAATAGCATGTGTTCAGTCCACATAACGATAGCACGCACTGACTAGATACCTAGGCTACTCTGGTATTTTGAAGACCTGCACTTCACCCAAACCCACAACTGGTTTTGTTTCTGAATCGTAATGGTCATTACAATGACCAGACAAATCCCTGTATCATATCCCACCAAGGAGCCCAGGTCCTCAGTATCATATCCAGCTTGTACTAGCCATAGAGTCTAGTGCTGATCTCAGTATATAGTCCTTATACACCTTCTCGGAAGGGCCGTCCCCCTCAGTGTGATGGATCTGGAACTCTCCTATCAGTCTTTGAGATATTCAGACTACACATGTCAGTGTCGGTGTTTTCGAGTTCTATACTCTTATATTACCCTCGACTAGCTAAGGTAGACTAGTCAGGACAACAGCCATATCCTTGACTCGGAGCAATACCTAGTAACTTGGCTCGAGCCTGAAAATAGTGGTCCCGGAGTAACTGTGTGGGGGTACAGTGAGCGATATGTAAATTGAGCAGACCGATGTCGAATTGACGACCTCGAGCTCTTGCACGGATGATGCCATGCCTGAAGCACGTCGTCTGAAGCTTACGCTGCAGGGATCATATGTATCATGGCCCCTAATGCTCCTCTTATCTCGGTAAGCCCTGCTAGGTTAAGGCAATTAAGCCAGCATCCGCACCCTCAACCTTGTCTTAACGTCACCTCCTGTGCACAACTGATCGCAAAACAGAATACATCCAACCGTAGTCCACACCCCGATTCATCCACGACTTCAAGTCAGTCAATATTCCCCATCTTCCTTCTCTCCCTCAGTTAACGTGAGTACTTACATATTCTTTTCCTAAGTTGCTCGAGTGTGGGTAGATGGGCATCCAATGCGTGATAAGATTCGATGCGCATGCGCGCCGAGCATGCTTGTACCATGATGTAGACTGCTGCAGGTCGGGACCACATTGGGGGACCCCAGCCTGCGGAAGAGAGCCCACGCTCTTATATATTTAAAGTCCACACAGAAGCCCAAACTCCCTAATTTGTTTCTCTGTGGTTGGTAGTACTGGACGGTCCGCTAACACGTAGATTTGTTTGCTCTTGGTCGATAGTGTGGAGGGTAAAGGCCTGCGCAATCTACCGAACGCCGCTCCTGCGCGTGAATGTCCAGTCGAACTTCCGTTTCTGGAAGTGCCCACAATTCAATTCCTCTCAGTCCACCCAGTGTTCAAACCACGACCGAGGGAATGGAGGTAGGGTACTTAAAACAAACACCGCCAAGTTTACCCATTTGGCGGTCCCCCTCTTCCTCTTTCCCTCACCTTGCCCTCCATCCTCTCCACGGTTATCTTCTTTTCTCTATCAGCTTCTTTTCCTTGCTCTTCAGTCCGATTTCCTACTTCATTCTGCATCTCTATACCGGCTGCTACCTGAGTGCCTCATCTCATACTTTTTTTCCGTTCAACTCTCACTCGTTGTATGCGTGATAGCTATTCTCCACAGAGCCAGCAGCAGCCAGAATCCATGCCTCATACCCGAAGAGCCCGTGAACTGGGGCTTTCGAGGGTCGTCATCGGGCCCTGGGACAAGTCAAATGAGCGTTTTAAGCTCCGTCTCTGCTGGGGGTGAGTTGAAGCACTTCCTATGCTTTTCTTTTTTAGTTGAATGTTGCTGGCGAATGGCACAGGGGAGCATTCCTGCTTTTGCTTGTTTATCCAACCGGGGTCTACATTTTTCCCTTGACCTAGCTATAGGCAGTAGAGCTGCCTACTCACATTCGGGTGCGGTGGCTGATAATTAGCAACTATATAGGGAGCAATGTATAGCACTGTGTCTTGGGGACAACGGGATGACCGAAATACGAGTCTCTTTGATCTACATAGCCCTTGAGGATTGTGGTGACGGAAGAATCAACTTGAAAATGGTTCCCCGATTCCCTAGGAAGGTATGAATGCATACACTCGTTCCCTCATGGAAGAGTTTGTTAAGCTTGATCTGATGTGATGTTTCTCAGTTTTTCGGTCATACGGTCAATAACCATAATTCACTCCGAGAGATACGTCAAGATCCGTGTGGTGGGGTCCTAGATGCACATTGCAAAGCAGTCTGTTATGTCCGCGGTGGGGATCCTGTGAAACTTGCAAAGGATTTCGTGATTCGGGTAATCATGTTCGGATTCAATCCAATAGATTTAATCTGCTAACCTGCAAGACAGGTCGAGAAATTCAGACTTGAGATCGATAGGCCAGAACCGAATTTCGAAGCATTGACCAGAGAACCAAGCGTTCCATCAACGCCCAATATCCCCCTGGGTCCACGAAATACCAATGGGCAACCTTGGAGAAAGCCTTTAAATCCTATGGCACCGGTCACTGGAAATAGCCCGATGGGAAATTTTGGATCAACTAACATCAAGCCTAATCCTGTGTTTCCTCGTGTTGCCCCTACAGCAAATGCCGCAAACACGTACAAGAACGACCGTACCTGGGCTTTGAACAGTGTCGGATTGAGGGAACATGTTGCCGGACCCACTACCCCACTGAGGTATCAAAGAGGTGAAGACGGTGGTCTTGTTCCAAGAGCCAGATTCTACGCACCCCCTCCAACGCCAGCAGAAAGTGAAGGGCAGGCTGAGCAACCACAGAGAGCTCAGTTCAAGGTCAATGAAATTCTTCCTACCTTGGTCAAGAAGGCTAGCAAGGACAGGTTGCCTCCACGTCAGGAAAATACTTCCGTGAAAAACGTCAGTCCGATACCTGAGGGCAGGCGGGAATCACCAAACCCTATGATGGCAGCATTGCTTCAAGGGTCAATTCCGGAATTGGAGCCTTATCAAGGTAAAACTTTCCATTCACTACACCAATATGACAAGTCTAATTTCTTGGTGGACAGAGAGGAGTTTCCCGACTAAAGGACGTGAAGAGAATCAGTCTTCTAGAATGAATAGCATTCATCAAGAGTTTCACCGTGGACCCATGTATGCCAGCCCAACTCGTGAGTACCGAACAAACAGAGCCATTGTCTACACTACTCCAAAGTCTGCAATCTCCTCAGTCATGAGTTTCACGCCATCACCCGTTACTTCTTCAATGGACACATCTATCGGAACTTCAGACCCATCTCCGCCACGTACACCTTACTGGGACTATAAGGAAGGCATAGCAGCTTCTTGGACTGCTAATAGGCCCACTCAACCAGGCCTGCAGGTGAATGTAATGGGTGTCGGTGATATCAGCAAGCCCAGTGTGATCGCAGCTAGCGATATGCACCATCAATGTGTTGTTTTGAGGCACAAGTATGAACAGTCTCCTGGGGTTGCTGTTAGCGTTCGACCAGCGCCTGCAATGTCGTCTCTGGCAGAAATTTCTGTCCTTGCCGCCTACTACTGGACCATCCCATTAGAAGAACTAAAGCTCTACGGCTTTTTCCAAGGTGAAAAGGTTTCCCTAGACCATGAAAGAGACTGGCAGGGATACTTTAGCGTTTGCTCAAGTGTTGGAGATAAGATCATCATTGATGTTTATCGTGAGAGGATGGGAGGCATCAACAGGTGCAATTCGGAGGTTGATTGTCGAACAATCTGGGGGCCACTGGCAAACTTGCACCTTGGTTCACCTAAAGCTGCACTTCCTGGACAATCAATCAGTTCCAACGGGGCTGCGTCGGCTAACAATGTCCATCTCTCTACGGCTTCTGACCCTTTCGTTGCCAAAAGCCCGGCTATTTATTTTGCTTCAAAGTCGCTAGGCGTAATTGGAGGGAACCCCGACAAAGGAGGAGCCTCAATTCAACATCAGTCATAGACGACTTCAGTTGGATATAAATTTGGTATTATGGGTTCTTTATTGGCTGATCCATGTCATTGGGCCGTTGACTGAGAATGTTCTACAGGCAATACGCATTACATGCCATCCAGCTGTGAGCACACAGACAGAGGTCAGCTAGACTTGATCAGGGATTGCATCCCATATATTTTCTTTGTTTTCATGTCCAATTTTTTCCCCCATGGCGCAGGTATAAACTTTTGCTCAACTACCTTTGATTTCATAAATATCCTTCCTTGAACTGAAGGTACCTTTTTCCCAAATTCTTCCAAGCCCAATCCCAGTTATTTCTATATGGCACGAAGACACTGTATGCATTATCATCTTTGCTGAAAAAAGGGGGGTTGGCATGTATGGTGATTGTGGGTTGTGTTCAGTGAGGTGATTTCTTTTTGTCTACCTTCATTGCACAAATTTTAACCACATTTTCTCTGTGGGTATATATTTTAGTAGCCGTGTCGATAGGGTTTCTATCAACAATGCTCATACGATATCCTAGTAATTTCTCTCTGTGGTCTGTAAATCTGACTCTTGACGAAGTACTCTGCAATCCTAGTGTATAATAACCAGATGGCAGTGTCCTGATGCTTAGGGCCAGACTACATCCAAGTAGTCGGGCTGGGATGCATTCAAGGTACAACTGCAGCTTTTCATTTTTCGCGTACATAGTACCTAGTCTCCGCTGTACAAACTTGGGTAACTTCCAAGAGAGAGATCCTCAAGTACCAAAGTCACGTACTTGTTATGGTTACCTTGGAATTAATAGTAATATGCACGTTCTCGTATAAAACTCATTTGCTTATGGTTCTCGGCGGAGCCTGATACGTACCTTTTGATGTCTTACTACGAGTAATGAAGGCCCTTGCTAGTAGTGGTGGACTGTGGGGGGTTGACATTCACTACCACCCCACCACCGCCTAGCTAGGGTGAGCTTTTTTTTTTCACCTTTCATCATATATAATTACCCTGAACCTGAAAAACACTACAGTCTTAGAACCCATCTCTTCCGCCATCCATCACTCCCACCATCACCACCACCGCCAACTAGCTTCGATGCCTTTTACAGTATAGCCTTCAAGTACATCTACCTATACACCAAATCTTCTGAATTCCACGATGCCCCCCCCCCCCCACTGCCCTGTATCT
>Ga0307511_10007813_pt1 | contig 10743 bp, 5 predicted proteins | sample 13_EM_MG_FD_200266 | JGI IMG/M metagenome (GOLD analysis project Ga0307511, IMG submission 200266) | Populus trichocarpa ectomycorrhiza microbial communities from riparian zone in the Pacific Northwest, United States - 13_EM | ecosystem: Host-associated > Plants > Roots > Unclassified | place... | reverse complement strand
ACATGTCTGGGGAGGGGGAGGAGGTTGGGGGAGGGGAGAGGAGGATGGAGGCGAAGGAGGTAGGGCTGAAGAGGACCAAGACGCATGGATGTGGTAGTGGGAGGGGGTGTGCACTGAGAAGGAGTCAAACGGGGGTGGTGAGAACGGATACGTGCATAACTGTTGGGGGAGGCAATAACATCCATGGTGAGGGTCCACAGCGTGGGCTGTTACAGGAGGAGGAGGGGAAGCAGCGATATGGGACCCATGTTAAGGAAAATGGCACATCGCTGAACGACACACAGCTGAGCGACACACAGTCGAAGAAAGCACATTTCAACGACAAACACATTGACGACACACATTTGGACGGCACGGCATTGAATGATACACAATTTAGCGGTAGCGAACAGAGCGGCACACAACTCAACGGCCCAGGTTGCAATGGTCGGGACGCGAAACTAGTCAAATTCAACAAAGGACTCGGAGCGGTCGAAGAAGGAACGGTCAATAGGGTGAGAGCCAACAGGATATTAGGAGTGGGGGGTGGAATGGAACCCCGACACTTGACTGTACAAGATTACGTGGATCTAATTCACAACGATCCTCATGCTTTTATCAATGGAGAACTCGACCCACCTCCGACTCCAAAGGATGAAGTAAAGCATATCCATCCACTAGTCAAAGAAATGGGTGGGGAGTCCCTCTTGGTGACGGATTTTGTGGAACGGCTTTATAAGGACCCTGTAGGGTTCATTAGCGGGAAATCCAAGGTGGTTGCAGCTCAACCAGCGGTAATTTTCGGCTCTGAAGCTACCAAGGTACCGGGGCTCGAACCAGCCACCGATATTATACCAAGCATGCATTTACTCAAACACGCTCGCTCTCACCTCAAAACAGGAAAAGCGGAGGAACCAAAACCAGAATCAAGCAAACCTGGGTCAGACAAACCCAAATCTACCGAACCTGGATCTACCAACGTTGAGCATACTCAACCTGGGTCTACTAAACCTGGCTCCCATATTATTGCTGTTCCGGGTCATGTGGCACAAGTTACTAAACCCACAACCAACATCACCGGAGATTCGGAGATTCGCCCTTCCCTACCCTCTGAATTGAAGGCTGCGCCGACTGAATCAAGTATCGGCACTGTGCTCGCAGTTCCAACGACCGATGAGCCTACGCAAAATATGAACGAAAACAGGAACGATGGTGTTCAGTACTACAGCCTCGATGGCGGGAGAGTTTTGAGGGATGATATTCCGCAGGTGGGGAGTAGGTTTATGTTGAAAGGTTCGTTTGCAAAACTCATCCGAGAGAAGTTGAGGCAAGGACGTGGAGATCTTGCAGCAGGGGGGTGGGTTCCATTTGGCTAACGTGGAGAAAGGCCCCATACCCCAAACAGCAGCCTAGGAAGGCTCGATTGGAAGCGTAGACGGGCGACAGTCAATGAGCCTTCTCACAGCAAGTGGATCAAGTCCTATTCCTCCAGTAGCGAAGAGCACCATGATTCCACCGCCGGGGTTAGGTCCACGGAGGCCAAGTGTGCCTTCTAGAGATCCTCAGCAGAATGCTAGTCCCCGCACTACCTACCGTGGCATTGTGACTGTATCGCCGCAACTGCTCCCCGAGCGTGAGATGGAACTTGCAAAGGCCGAAGAAAACATCTGGGTAGATAGTCTAATAAAGGTCAATGCTGATGGCGATCCTGTGGGTGACCACAAGATCAGTGAACAGGAGGCAAGACTCGTGATTGCCGACGAGCAGTGGCTAGGGGCAAGACTGAAATCTGTCGGGAGGCGATATGGGGTTACGCCTGGAGGTGACGGCTTTCACAAACGAACCGCAAGGATTCAGCTATTTGGTCTGCGGCTTGAGCGCCATGCACTCGACTGTCAGCGTTGCCGGGACGGTTGGGCAATGGATAGCAGGCAAGGCTGTCATTGGTGGTCATCACTTGCACAGGAGAGTAAAATATTCAATGAAGGTGTTTGGGGACCAGCAGGCCAGGCCAGGAACCTTCTTGGGATATTTGGACTCAATGTGGAGGACCATCGGAAACAATGCGACTATTGTTCAATTGGGGCAAGCTTCACCTTGAGACTGACATGCCCCTGGTGGCGGAGGATCTGCAATGAAAGACCGGATGATGTTGATCTGGAGTCTTTGATTAGCATTGGACGTTCCGAGACACAGAAGGCGTTAGACGATCAATTCATACTGCTGGGAGATTTGCACCACTCCACATGCATTTGCTTCCAGAAACCCGCGAGGACATTGGGCGCTCTCTTGGATTGCCATTGGTGGCTCGATATCCAAAGGCTTAAGGGGGGACACGAGGGGGAAGAGAGGAGAGTACCGGTGAAACACAAGAGGGACGTTATCCAGAACATGAGTACGGAAGAGGCAGCGGAACTAGATCCGGGTGCTGAATTGACGGAAGTAATGGGGGAGGAAATTTACGATGTTGTATTTGGAGAGAAAGTGCAAAACCACGCTCGAAGGTGCAGGTGGTGTTTGAAGGGCGGCCTACTTTGGATCCGAGAAAATTGTCCCACCTGGCACAAACTCGTGGAACTCAAACCCGAGAATATCACAAGGGACATGTTGATTCGGCTGACGTCTTCGGCGGCAAATCACCCAATGGATGATCATAGGAAAGGGGCGGCTGCGAGGCTCAGCTTCTTGAGAAGGGTTGAGTATCATAGCAAGACCTGTACAAAATGTTATAGAGATGGAAAGTTTAAGGTGGTGTCTTGGTGCTCTGACTGGAATGAGGTGCTAGGGCACAAGCCTGATGATGTTTCCAACTTTGATGTCCTCACCTTGGCGTACACCGCTGCGGGATATACCCAGGACGGCAATGTGTTTCAGGATGGTTGCCTCGGGCTGGATTACTTTCTTGATGGCTCGGGGGAGGATGAAATTCAAACTCTCAGGAACGACGCTGAATACTCTATACACAGAAGTGCCCAAATGAGTCAAACTGTGTTGAATTCTCTGGTTCAATGCAACGTAGAACCCACTCCGAGGATGTTTAAGCTGGTTGTATGCAACCCAGACCCTGAGCCCACGGAACAATTGTCGGAGCCAGTTGAGGAGTTGCAAAGCCATGATAAGTTATGCAAGATGTGCTTGGGTGGGGAGCGCGTAGATAGACATTGTGGGTGGCGGTGGGATATTCAACAGCGTATGGTGGCTGCGGGTGGAGTGGCTAGGAATGGGGGTGGTACCTCGAAGGGTCCAGTACCAATCAATAGGGATGTCAGCTCGAAGAGTGTGATGCCGCTGAATGGGGATCTCAGCGAGGTACCCATGCAAGAACCTTCCAGACCGATGATCGATGTTCCGATGAATGGATATGTCAGCGAGGGCCCGGCGAATGGTAATATCGATTCAATCAGCGAGGTCCCGATGAAAGACAATAACAGCGTGACTAGCGAGGTATCGACGATTGAGAGTGTCAGTTCAGGTACCGATGGTGGGGTGCCGTTGAGGGAAATTCCCTCGTTTAGGAGTGAGGTACGTATGGGAAACTTCAGTGGGTTACCTAAGAATACAACTATCTACCCGAATACACAAGGTAGGCACAATTATATATTCCCATGACCTTCAGGTGATATTCCTGGGTGGCTAACGAGCGAGGTATAGATTTTCCAACCAGCCGGAAGCAGAAGAGGCGAAATAGAAAGAAAAACCGTGGTGTGCCATAAATCACAATGGGGAATTGGGCAGCATTTTGTGGAATGACGAAGGAGGGGAGTATTCAGGTTGTGGTAGAGATATTGAAGAATGAGGTGGGCAACGTCACTGGGCTTTAGTTTAGGGAGATAATAGGTTGAAGGTTGGGCTCGTGGATGGGAGTTGTGACTGACATGGTCATAATTTAGCAAGGGAAGATGGCAGGTAGATGATGGGCTCACGATGTGGGTTGTAGTATTGTATTAATAGCTGCGTTTGCGATTCTGTATATTCATCTAGGGAGTTTTGCGTTCATTAGAGGGTTCAATCAAGATACTGGATACTGTGCATTTTTGCCTTCCGAGAACAGTCCTTGCGCCAAACTTCGTTTGCGGACCAAAGGGTAGACTACTTACTGGAATCAGGAAGCTTATCTTACGTTTTCCTGATCGTAGGGCACTAAGAAATTAATATATGTTTCACCATGGGCTACATACAAGCAGCACAGGTAAATTGAGTATGATGGGTTTCGTATTCCGTTAGTAGTAAGAAAACAATATCAACATGTCATCCGTAGGGCAATCTTTGTGGAGGGAATACATCCATCCAAAGGGAACAAGCTTATCTTAGTGGGATTCAATTTTTATATGGAATCTATCTGATTCTTTTATGGACAATCTAGTGACTTGGGGTATTGGATTAGAACTGTGTAATTGGATATGTGTGTGGTGGGAGGTGGACGTGACAAACTTGGGTCGGAATATCTAGTACTATACTGATACATATCCAGACTAGATTTGTAAAATCGAATACATGTGCGATTTATACGTATGCTCAGGCGAATATCCTATTATATGGACGTACTTACTTCTACGCGGAGCCACACAAGTACCTAAATAGGCACGATAATAGCCCTGTTGTCCAGGTGAAATTCGGTCTACTTTGTGGGATTGAGGGGTCTGGTGGTTGAGCCTACAAGGACTTTGGGGGTCTTGGCAGTCGGATTGTGGTTACCCTGAGCAAGCTCTTCGGTATTTGATCGCAGGGTCGTTTGGCAAATAAACAGCTCGAACTTGGAGCGGTTCAAAGACACCATCGGAACTAGTTGGGATTAGCATAAAAACCGGTTGCCTAGTATGTAAGAGGACTACTTAATCAAAACGTGGAGACGGACTCAAATCATAAATATCTGGATTCCATGTCCGGGAGTGTGCGATCACAGCTCTAGATCTCTCGTTTGATGATTTGATGTGGAAACATGTGCGGTATACATCAGGTCCACGATACCAACTAATATTCGTGGTCCATGCGCAGGTTCCACGCTCCTAAGTGGTATTTGTGCCATCGAATATTATGGGTATCAAAACCGCACACCAGTCTGACCGAACACCCTTTTAGAAAAGCTCTGTAGTCTGGCTGGCAAGGTTCTCTATAAAAAAAATATAGTAGCTGGTTTAGGTCTTGATACTACTTGAAACATGAATTCTCCGCACAAAATAGGTAGATATGTGGCCTTCGCATCCACTATGTGCGACCAAAACCCTCCACATGTACCATATGATAGGTAGTTTCGATGCCTTAAACCTCACGGCTCTGGAATGCCCTAACAACCATGATCTCAAACATCTCATCCCTTGTCATCCCCCCCCTGGATGTGGAGTGGATTTTGATCACGCATTACACTTCATCCCACACACGTATATGCATATAACTCAAGGCCAGCATCTTCCAAAGCAGAAACTAGGAATGATAATTAATTATCAACAACATTGTTGACTAGCCAACAAAAAACCAAGGTACACAGTGCTGCTATACAGACTCTGATTCGTGGGCCCAACCTCAAGCCATTACATATGCTTATGTTGCACGTTTTGCTATCGTTTTGAGAGGAAACATTTGGGATCTCATAATACCCTCAACACCAGTACTCGATTAAAATATTACTCTGAGCCTGATATATAGCAACTGTTCAAATTCGGCTAGGATTTTTCTACAATAGATCTTCATGGACTAACACAAGAACTAATACAAGCTAAATGCTCACAAGAAAGCTTAAAATCTTTGTTGGTTTGCTTGCCAAGGGGTTTCAGGCTTCATTGCTTTCAATCTATATGGGACAAGTGTAGCGTCAATCTAGCAATAAGCTTACCTTATTACTGACTCTTAACTCATAGATCTGCTTTATAAAAGACAGATCGTGAGTTGCAACTCCAAAGGCAGCTTAGTATGTAGCAAACTATATTGATATATGTACAACGCCCTAGATCTTCCCTCTATCTATCACTTTTGCACTAGAACTATCTCAACCCAGGCGCCATAACCATCACTATAAGTTAATCTTGTTACCCTCAACTATGTGGGGTTAGCGTATATTGTGCGTTATACTGTTGTAAAACAACCCCCCCCTTCGGAGAATCCATCTGCATGATATAGTAAGCGGATCGGTTAAAGAACTTGCAGAACTCGTGTCGATTACCAAGCGAGCTCTGGAGGGATTTTTGCTATACATTCACGAACGAGAATTCGTGCATAAACAGGTCTTTTTTTGGGAGCTTTATGAGGTAATTGATTTCTCACAAATACAATATAAATAAAACCTGAAGAGGCACTCGGATTGTCCGATGTCTTGCCCGATTGTCTGGAAATCACGCCAATGAGACGGAGCCTGAACCGACTCTGGTGTAACCAAGAGTGGGGAAGGGGTCCTATTTAGCTCCCCCCGCATAAAATTCCTCACTGCTGCACCGACTTCCAGATTGATAGGCTCCCGTTCTCGTTCTGTATCCCCTCTTGGACCTCCTCAAGCTCCGAAGGTGACGTCTTTTCCCTAGGTTAATATTATATATTAAGATTCCTTCTGAGCTTTTACCACACCCGCAACCTTTATGTTGGTAAATAGTACTCGGATTCAGATTTGATGGCCTGTGGCTGGGCAGCAGATACCTTGAGGAAATCCCAGGAGGCTATCTATCCACGCCTGAGACCACTCCCTACCCCAGTACCTTCATACAAGCCCAGATACCCTACTCCCTTAGAAAAGCGAAAGTTACAGGCTAAAACTAAACAAGACCGCGCAGGTGAATAATCCTAATCCCTAATCAGGGCGCGAGGCAGGAAGCGGCTAGGGTATCAGGTGCAAGGTTGTGGGTTCGCAGGGGCTGCAGCTGCAATAATCGTCCTAGACATGAGCACTGCATATAGGGGAAATATGATTATAGATAAACACTTGCTTAAACCCACCTATTGTAAGGTGGTTTCGAGAGATCTTTGACAGGAGTATTTGCAACCTGGGTCTGGCTTTGTTGCATTTGTTGTGTACAGACCTTCTCAGGAATTACAATTTAAGGTTAGAAGAGGAATTTGCTAATATCACCCTCCCGTGTACCTAGAGTGTTAATTCACACTCATATTATGGGAACCATCGGCCTGCCAGAAGCAATATAGAGTGAGGTGTGGGATTCAGCTTTAATTTGGTGTTGAGGAGGGAGAAGCTTAACATCTCAGATCTAGTACTAGTAGTAACGACTATCTTTTGGAAAATCGGTATCTCAACGTCAAGGCGCTGTTCAACTGTAGGAATTGAAAGCCTTATTGGGAAAGTGTCGATCGGCAGGGATTAAATCAACTGCAAAATAATTCCTATTCACTCCGGGAACCAGGTTTTCTATCACCCTGTGCCATGATTTCGCTTAATTGCGATTCCGGAATATATTCTCCGTTCACTGATGTCGTTGTCGGCAGATACAGCTGTATCACAAGGAGGAGTGCAATGCCAGAAAGTTACAGGGGTACGGGGTGGAAAAAGCCTGAATAGCCAGTGATCCCCGCCCACCAGATAGTGTGGTAATTACTTAATAAAGATGACATCAAAGAGTGCAAGCTTACCAAGCGTATACGCATTTATCATTAATGAATTATGAGATAATGGATCATGGCCCGTATTCAGACATGAGTGCAGTTGAGATATGAATTAATATATTTCAATTGTAGGCTGAGAGACAATGATCTCCACTTGTTTTATATAGACCGCTCTGGACGCCTTGAATTCTTTGTCTTATTTGTTTCTGTTGCACAAAGTTCGCTTGTGGTGACATGTCTGACCCGGGTAGAAATAGGCAGCCGTAATACGTGTTTCACTTAAAAGTTTAAATATCCCTACCAAATATCCCTGCTCCCGGTCTCTTCAGCCCTATTGTGATGCCCAACAGATCTGTAAGAATGTCACGGACGCAAACACAAGAGCCCGCCCCTACAAATTTTGCCTGCAACGCCACTGTCGGTCCCAATAGAACATCCCTGGCCAGCTAGGGTGCCCTGAAAATAGATTTTCTGCGGGCTAACATAAGGCCAGGCTAATGTGATGACGGTTTCCGGCCGATCCCGTAAGCATCTTATTGTTTTCGCTTTATCATGAGGGGAATACTGCTAAGCATGTTGGGAAGCCGCTGCCGAATTTGGTAAGGTTATCGATAAGAAATACTCCCACACTCAACCAACCTTCGCTCAACACCGTCATCCTAACTATACGATTTCGACGAAAGCCTGTTAATCTATACAGTCTACCTTCTGCCACATATCCTCCTCAGGGGACCCATTGCATACTCCACAACGGCAGACATGGTCCAGTATGTTCAAAGGAAAATTATGGACTTCATAGCACCTCCTCAACTGCCTCTGTTCCTCTTCCGCTACCCTTTAGTATTCTTCCGTAGGCTTTTCTTATGTCCTACTGAATTTACGCCTCTCTCTCTCAATACAAGCATATGTCCGGTATAAACATATTGGCCCTGTCCCGGCGATATATGTTAATGGGAGTATACTATAGGGAATATCGTCAACAAGCGATATACATAGAGAGATATGTGGTATGTGCAGCAATATACCAGCTGACCGGTCTGCGGAAGCGTAACAAAAACAGCTCTACGTCGACTCCGGTCCCTAGACCATGTAATTATAGAGGTACTGGTGTCATTCTACCTGTACCTACTACTAAGCGGGATGGGCATAGTAGCTTCCCCAGTCCTTGAATGCATCTAGGTTTCTGGGTGGCTCATTATGGTCCTTCTCATCGGGCCACATCGACTAGGAATGAGTCATTTTAAAAAATAAAAATAAAAGTAAAGGCGCTATATTCACTTCACGGCAACAAGATATAACTCAGAATCAACAAAAGCAGACAGAAAACAACAGGTATGGTGCGGCGAGACATCTCTGGTCACTCATGTCACGGAACCTGACTGGAAGATCAGTGATGAGGCCAGTTTCTATCCAACGTCAACATTGAAAGAGAGTTCAACACTAGGGCGGCCCTCCCCTCCATGGCCTTCACATGTGAAGATATGTGCCGTGCTCTACGCTTTCCCCCTCCTAACACGGTTTCCTTATCACTCAGTTCTGCTGTGATCGCCGTAATGAGAAGTCCCTGTGTGCCCCTCATCATTTGTGGAGGCCATCTCGTTTGGCATATATGCGTGTAACTCCTGTGCATGGGTATACGAGTGAAGTTCCTTTGGTGACAGCATCGTCGACATCTCTACTAGTGATGTACTATTGACTTCGGGAAGATCAGTGCCTCTGGCTCTCACTTTCGACCGCTTTAGATGCCATAGAATTCCCGAAATAACCAGAGCAATACCAACGAACACCCCAACCACGATCCCAGCAGTTGCCCTACCCGGGAGCCCGCTCTTGGGGTTGTATTTGAATTTGTCCGCCATTTCTGAGTTTCCCATACCGTTTTCGGGTAATAATGTCGCTCCACCGTATGGGCCACCACCAATAACATCATAGATTACCTTTGGAACTTCGTACTCCCCACCATTTGGGTCGTAAGATTCTTCCCACATGAGATTCGTTAGGTCAAAGATATGAATTCCTGTTTAGTCGAAGCAATCTCTCTCATAATCCGACCCATTTCTCCCACCATATACAAGCATCTTTCTTCCGCCTCCAACGACGGAACACGTCATGGCCTCATACCCCCGAGGAGTCCCCGACGAAGTAGGCACTCCATCATTCACTAGGAACCACCTGAACGAAGGGATACTGAGAACCCAAACATCACTATAACCAATCTTGTGCTCGGAACCTAACTTCGTACCCCCAAACATGTAAATTGTAAGAGGATCCACCCTTCGCTCGGGCATCACTCGTGGCTGTGGAATGGCGTTACGATCACCAGCTGCCGTGACGATTTGGGGTTGCTGCCATTCCGTTAATTCCAGGTCGTAGATCTCGAGATCTCAATCAAGTCCATTCGGCCGCCGCCCTAGGGCACAGGATGACCCGTAAGTGATTTGAGCCATATTGGTGATAGGGTTTACATACCTCTCTGAGGTCCCCAGCAAAGCCCAATATATACCCACTGGAAGAATCGTTGAATGCAAGATGGTTCACTACACCCATTGTCCATGCGCCCCACCTTGTACCCTTCTGCTCCCAAGTCTCCTCATTAAAATCGTAAACCAGCATACCGTTATAAGAGACCCAGTCTTGCACTTGAAAGCCGCGTTGTTGAACTCCACTTATCACATAAGCTTTGGCTAACTCTTCTATGGTGATACTCGCTGCATACTTGTTCCTTCTTATGGGCCCTACGGTGATACTCGCTGCATCCTTGCTCCCGCTTATGGGCGTGTTAATGGTGGTAGTGGGATTATGTTGAAATAATCCCCAGGAGATCTCGTTAGTGTCATATCTGGCCATACATAGAAGGTTGAGTTAATTAGCAAATGGAGGTATGGCGACGCATGCTGACCAAAGGCCTGTTGGGAAGATTGTACATACTTGGGCTAAGGTAATTTGTGCCATTTTAGTACCACATAATACCACCGTCGATATACAACATGTCCCCGATCATTGCGCCTAAGATTTGTTAGTCCAAGTTCACTCCCTACCTCACCCTGAGTCTAGATTTAGAGGATTTAATTCGGTACTCACTTTGGTGGTACGATACCTACTGTATATTACGGTGTAGCGGCTCAAGACCGGGAAGCGGCTAAATTTTTAGGTACTTAAAAAGCGATAGGAATTGAAGATTGAGAGCTATCTACGGGGTCTCAACGCCCTAGAGTGACGGTCTTG
>Ga0307511_10007812_pt1 | contig 10744 bp, 8 predicted proteins | sample 13_EM_MG_FD_200266 | JGI IMG/M metagenome (GOLD analysis project Ga0307511, IMG submission 200266) | Populus trichocarpa ectomycorrhiza microbial communities from riparian zone in the Pacific Northwest, United States - 13_EM | ecosystem: Host-associated > Plants > Roots > Unclassified | place... | reverse complement strand
AGGCCGGCACAATCAAAGTGATAAGAAGGATTTTGTGTGGTCCACATTTGAGATGAATATTTTACTCTTATATAGTTTAATTAAATTGCTTTGATTTTAATTTGCTCTTATCTAGTTTAATATTTCAAAAACAAATTAACATGTTTTTTGCAACTTGCGAAGTTCAAGCAACAAATTGGGTTACAATGAATGCCAACAAGTATTTTTATTATCTTTTATGTTTATTATTCTTATAATTTCAGTATCAAGGGAGGATTTTATTGATGTTCTTGAAATATCGCATGCATATAGCTTGTACATTGATAAAAACCAAAATGAATAAAAAAATTGTTTTTTAAAAAATTGTTTTTGAAATGATGACTAATCTAGTGGAGATATTTTTTTTCTAATTTCAATCAATACATTTAGGATTAGGCTAATGAATGACCCTTAAAACACTTATTAAAAATAATTTAATATTTTTAATCAATCAATTATTTGAATTATATATTTTAAAATGTTTGAATATTTTTATTGTTTATTTTACTTTTATTTTTATTGTGTTATATTATTATTTACTACTTGATTGTAATTGTCAATATAGAATTAGTTAAAATATTTTATTTATAATTTATAATTTTATAATCTGAATTTATATTGTATATGTTTTGTATTTTTAACCTTATTCTGGGTTGGAAATCAAACAAAAAATTTTCATACTATAGAATTGGGCTAAACCTTGCAGGTACAAGAACTTAGCCCATAGTATTCAAGCCACCCGAAAAACTTAGCCCATGAATAAACAAACGTAAAATCCACTACCACTAGGGTTTATCACCAGGGCTTCTTCTCCTTGTTTGAGAAGCAAAGCAAGCAGCATTTTTCAGTCTTCTCATCTCTAAATTTCTACAACCAGCTCACTCCATCTTCCATCAATGGGGAAGAAAAGAGAGAGGCACCAAAATCCAGAACCTTTCCTCCCAGAGGATACAGACTCTATTGCCTCCTCCACTAAAACACGATCCAAAGCATCAAAACACCACCAGAAACAGCAAAAAGTAGTCCTCGCTTTATTTTTTATCCCTTTTCTTTCTTCTTTTTAGGTTCTGTTTCTCTCTCTCTCTGTCCCTCTAATTTTGTAATGGTTTTGTACTAGATGATATCCTCGGGGATGAGCTCGAAAATCTTGAAGCAAGCGTTGATTCAGCAGAAGGAGATTCAAGCCGAGGAGAGAAACCCTAATTTTAATGCTCTGGAGGAAGAATTGCTTGAGCCTGAAGGAGAGGAATGTGCCGAGGATCAAATTGATGATTTTAGTGGCTTCTCCGAGACTCAAAGCCAGTTTAACGATTATCCTGTCAGTATCTCCATTTGTTATCTTAAACTTATTTTTTGAGCTGTTTTTTTGTCAATTTTGTTGGATTGGATTTATTTTTATTTTTAAACTTGTTTTGTAAAAGGAGTGAAACTGGATGGTTTGGCAGGAGGGGATTGATGAGAATGATGAGAAATTGCTGGAGGCATTCTTGTCAAAGGATGCTGGTCCACAGCGAACACTTGCCGACCTTATTATTGAGAAATTAAAAAAGACTGATGCAAATGTTTCCTCAGGTCATACTCTTACTTGAAATCAGTTTTTTTTTTTTTTTTATAAACCCCTTATTTATATCTTTAGCTTGTGCATTTAATATTGTGTTTACTTTTCTGTACTTGTTTGAATCTGTATAGTTCACTGTTTATGCTGAATATCTTTGTTTGATTGCAGAGTTACAGCCTATACCTAAGTTGGACCAGTCTCTGATAGATTTGTACAAGGGGTAAAATAGCTACCCTCTTTTTGGACATTTTCTTTCCATTTTCTCTTAGTAAAATATTTTTCGGAACAGATTTGTGAAGGAAAGCGTTTTGAATATGATGCACACATTTTGATATGATTATGTGTAGAGTTGGCGAGTATCTTAGTAAATACACAGCTGGAAAGATACCTAAGGCATTTAAGCACATCCCTTCTATGCAACTTTGGGAGGATATCTTGTACCTGACTGAACCTCAGAAATGGTCACCAAATGCAATGTATCAAGCCACTAGAATCTTCTCTTCTAATTTGGGTGCAAAGAAGGCAGAGCGTTTCTATAGGCTTGTCTTACTTCCTAGGGTTAGAGATGATATTAGGACGAATAAGAGGCTGCATTTCAGTCTGTATCAAGCTTTGAAAAAGTCTCTGTATAAACCAGCTGCATTCAACAAGGGAATATTGCTTCCGTTGTGTAAGGTATATACTAGCATGAAAATCTTCTGCATGTTGTTTATTCTATAGAATTTGATAACTGGCTGATTTGCTAATCCGTGACATTCCAGTCTCTTAATCAGTAGCTGATTTGCTAATCTGTAATGTTCCAGTCTCTTACTACTGCCTCTTCACCAAGTCATAATAAGTTGTTAATGCTGGTCTTCTTAGATTGACTGATGCATTAGTTTGCTGCTATCCTCTTTCTATCTCATACCTCCCTGTTTTTGTTTAGATCCTAACTGCTACTTTGTAACTTACATGTTACAATGCAGGACAAGGTGGAAGGATCAATTAGGGTTTAAACAAATTGAATTTTTATGTTTTTTTTTTAGTGGAGAATTGAAATTACAGTAGGCAATCCAATTTGTAACTGCTAAAGAAAAGAGGCTCACAGGAGCAAACTCAAAACCTGAATAAAGACCTCATAGGATAGACAAAACTAAACTCCCCGCCAATAAATTTATTGGCCTCCAATTGATAGGATGCCTGGTTCTGATAATTTTTTATTTAATGAACCACTAATTGTGCTTTAATATAAACCCCTTTTTTCTTACTTGATATGCAGTCAGGGACGTGCACTCTTAGGGAAGCTGTTATTGTTGGAAGTATCATTCAAAAGGTCTCCATTCCTATGCTTCATTCATGGTATGCTTACTTTTGCAGAGGATAATCATGTATGTTTCAATGCATGTCTTGATTGGTAATCCAAAGGATTCTGCCTGTGTAATTATAACATCATCTTGTTACCTGTTAAGAAGGCATGATTAACCCCATTTTGAGTTGATCTATGACTGGATAGCCCTTCTGAATACCCCTCAAACCTAGTGGATGCAACTCTACCATCCACATTCCATATTCCGAAGTTCTTGAATCTTGCATTTCACGACCCACTGTAAATTGACTTTACGCATTTACCTGTTACAATCTCTTCATTGTTTAGTTTGAATTTCTTGTAGAGAAAGATAAGAATTTCATGATTAACATATGCATTATGCATTTTATGACGTTACCCCAATGCTTTTAATCATTTCAAACCATTCCTCTTTATTTCCCCCCTCATTTTGAGACACTAGTGCTAATTTTAACAGCCAGCAAACGAGGATAAGATGCTTCTGTAGCAGCTGGAACTTTGCACCTTCTATTTTTCCAAGTTTCATGATTTACCTATGGATTTTATGAATTACACCAATGCTTTTAAACATTCAAACCATTCTGCTTTATTTCCCCCCTCATTTTGAGATATACAAGCGATAATTTAAACATTCAGCACATGAGGATGAGATGCTTCTGTAGCAGCTGGAATGTTGTGTTGCACCTTTTATTTTTCCAAGTTTCAAATGCTCGGGGAGGAGTCCAACTCAAACATTTCAATGGAATTGCAGTGTTGCAGTGTTGAAGCTTGCAGAGATGGAATATTGTGGCACAACAAGGTATATAAATGTTTAACACGTATTGAAAATAAAAAAGGAACGTGTAACAGTTAGCAGATTTACTTGTTTATCCATGCTATTTATGTATGTGGTTTGCCTGTGTACTTCAACAGTCCATGGTCCTAATTATGCGTGAAAGCTTTGTACAAAGTTTTCTATGTTTCATGTGAAACACTTTGTGATGAATGATCGTTCTCCTTGCTTTCAAAGAGATTCTAATACTCTACTAGGAATTATCACACAAAGAGGCATCGAGCTGGAATTTTATATAAATATGGTCTCATAAGTCATGCCTGACAAGGATGCAAGCCTACCCCTGATTTAGGAAAATGAGTCATGACTTAGGTAGCAGGGTCCTGGCAATATGTACCTTGGGTTTCTTGATGTGATGGTTGTTCCAAATAATTATTGATGCTTGCAAATAAACTTCATAATAAAATACCGAGAAGAAAACTTGTAAGTATGGAGAAGGTAAGTAATGAAACAATTGGTGATATTAAGAAGTGTTTTACTGTTCTGAAACAACTGTTGATGCCTGAACCTGTGTAGTGTGGTTCCATACTTTAACCCGGGAAGGAATAGGCAATAGAAAATTCAAGAGAATGGACTTTTTTTAAAAAATCTTTTCCATTTTGGATCTGGTGCTTTTTTAGCTGCCAAATGATCTGAATAGTACTTGACAATGTTACTTTGGCAAACCATCGCAGTTATTTTATCAAACTTCTATTGGACAAGAAATATGCCTTGCCATTTCGCGTACTTGACGCAGTTGTTGCTCATTTCATGAGATTTCTCGAGGATACAAGAATAATGCCTGTAATTTGGCACCAATCGCTTCTTTCATTTGTGCAAAGGTTGGTATTTTTTTCCATGTTCCTTTTAATTGCCTCTTCTCTTTTCAGTTGTCTGAATTCTATCTGCTATGTATTGACTTTAAATGCTTAATATTGAATGGGAGCTTAAGGGTGTTTCTTGCTTGATTTAGCCACATCACGTCTATCTTTTGCATTGTTTCAGATGCACTGTTTAATGTTATGTGTACATACTCTTCCTTTTCACTTTGTTTTATGATGCATACATGTAACCTGACTGATCAAGAAAGGGGAGCAGGGGTAATGGGAGATGATTCTCTTTTACTGTGTTTTTATACGTGTTTCATATATGTCCTCTATCTGATAGCTCATACGAAACACTTACTGTAGCAAAGTAATTAGTATGGATCTGTTTTGCTAATTCAACAGATGCAGGTCAACAAGGGAAATTACCAATAATTACTATTTTCAAATTATTTGTAATTTTATTTATTGTGTGCTTTTTTCATTTTAGGAAGTTTTCCACTTGAAAATAATTGCAACAATTAGGATTTTATTATAGTTACGGCATTTTATTGGTATTTTTTTTGAGTAGCGAATTTGTTTTCTTCTTTAGTCTGAGACTCCTCTAGGTTTTTTCTGTGTCGACAAGCACGTATTGTTTGTAATTGAAAAGCCATTTTGATGGATGGGATCTATGAATGTTGCTACCTCGCATAATCAGGTGTCTCTCGGTGTTCTTCTCTTCGATGTCTATATTATATTTTGTTTCTTCTTTGAGCAGCAATGGAACCTTTTTTCTAGCAGCAATAAAATTTTTTTGGAGGTGCCAATTGATGTAGAGAAGGAACATGAATTAAAGAAATAAAAAGAAAAAAAACCCTAGAGATTGACTAGGGGTTCTTTGAATCACAAGGAAAGAAGAACAAACATTCTTCAGGTGAAACAATCAATTTCGAGGTCATGATAATTGATTTAATTATTTAAAACGCCATTCAATTACATAGAATGTGCTTCTATAGGCACATGAGAAATCTAGAAGATCCCTAAACTAATGAAGGAAACAAAATCAACAAAAACCATTCTTAGCAATAATGAAATCTTGGTTATTTGCAACTATTGTAATCAGAGAACTTCTTAACAATGATAGAACTACACAATTAACAAAATTACAAGTAATTTGAAAATAACCCTTCTTGCCATGCATCCTAACTGAAGATTAGGACTCTCATTTCACACCATGTGCATTCTGCCAACTGAAATTGTTGTGTTCGCATTAGTCTTTGTTAATTACTGTGCCTTGATGGGCAACATCAGAATAGGCAGTCTCAAGGTATATTTTATTGTTCTTCCCTTGTTTCTGAATTTCCATCTCCCCCTTTTGGAATACTTGCTGAGAACTTGAGATTTCCTTTTTCAGCCTAATATCTCCTTTGAGCAGCACTGTATGACATGAGATGCTTCTTCCTAAACTCTCTTGCATTATTTATTAGTTTTTATGCTATTAAATCAAGTAGCTGCCTCAAAACACATTTGCCTTTTCACTCATACAATTTTTGTTGAAATCTCTCAGATACAAGAATGAACTGCAGAAGGAAGATAAAGATAATCTTAGAAGACTAGTTCTAAGGCAAAAGCATAAACTAGTGAGACCATCATCCATTAGATAGTTCTCTTATATGTTTACACACATAATATTGCAAATTGAGTCGATTTTATATTTTTCATTGAAATGTTTTAATCTCTGCACCCATTTTGATTGCAGGTATCTCCAGAAATAATCAGAGAGCTAGACAACAGCCGCAATCGTGGGGAGAAGGATGATCCCATGTCAATAAATATCCTTTGCATGCAAAATTAACTTTATACTGCTTTTTTGGTTCCTTGCCTGTTCTATTTATTATGTTATGCCAGCAGGCGGTAACATTTTTTTTTAGATTTTCCTGCATATTAGCCTGTGAGTGTTTGTTTATGAGCTAATTATGAAGTAGGAAAATGAATTGAAAAAGCCATATTTTTGGAATAAGGATGACAATGAGATGGATCAGTGGTGTTTAAGGGCCTCTAATTTTGATTGTACTTTCTAGGTTTGCCGTGGTCATGATATGTCCTTTGTGAATACTAAAGAGATTGGGTAGACTGAATTTGGTTTATTGATTAGAAGCTAAGAAGTATATTTTCACAAGCGGCATGCATTCATAATATTTTGTGATAAAAAAGGTTGCAAGTATTCATGTCTTCTGAGACTTGAGTAGGTTTCTGACAAATCGTATCTTTTCTCTATTCTTGGATATTGATGATTTTAAGTCCTTGTGTTACATGCGTGTAATACAATGTTCTTACATGCATTTGGTTAAGTTGGTCATGTTTGTTTAGTTATTTGTATTGAAGGTTTATGAGAGTTTCGATTACAAATGAATGGTTTGCACCTCTTTATGGAGGTTTTGATTTGCTATAAATTATCATGGAGTTGGTTTAAAACGGAGAAATATGTTTTTTTCATAAGAACTGGAATTATAATGATAGGTACTGTTAGTGAAATTTTACATTTTATCTACCCTGGTCCTGCAATTATACACAGTTGGATAAATTTTTTATTCCTTGACTTCCTCGTTACCATCTCCTGTTTCTGTGATCAATAAAACAATTGAGGAAGACAGGTTTGATATTCCAGAAGTACCTATGGAGGAGGACTGAATGCTTAGCCTTGGTATGACAGTCATCCTCTGATTATTTTGTTGTTAGCTAATAATTTTTTAGTGTGCCTTTTCTTGCAGGGATGTAATCATTCAAGTTGCTTATAAGTTAATCTTCGCATAGCTGCCAGATTCTGGTGCTGAAGCTCTTTCAGCTTCTCTTAAACTAATTGAATATTAGATTCCCATTGCAGGTTACTGACTGGGAGCTTTGATGAGATTCAGGCTTGCATGTTTTTTGGGTGAATTCATATTATATATTAAATGCAGGTAAATAGATATTAATTGTCCGGTTTAATCTCAGATATAGGAAAATAGTTTTTAATTTTCCTTGTGTGTTGATTTTCCCTTTTGTATCCTTATTTTAGGAGCTATCTCCAGGTGTAAGGTTTATTTGCTTTCTGATTTTGTAGCAATGATATTTCTTAGTGCTCTTGCAACTTGTTCTTTTGTTCTGATTCATAAGCCAAGCATCAATTTTTTGTTTCGATTTGTTTTGCATCAAGCGTTTCTGCATTAACTCATAGACTCTGCTAACGTCATAGATTAAGCTGACCTCTTACTGAATAGTTGTCTCAATTGTCAACATGTCAATGAGTTTTTGCTCGATGAACCTTAGATTTGAGGTTAATTGGTTTTCATTTCCCTTTTGTTGCAAATTCTCTTCAAAGCATGGTGCAAATAATGAATGCCCAAGAAAATCTTTGATCAAATACACTGACCGTTGCACTTCATGTATCCCCTTATCAGTTGCTACACCAGGGCATGTCTCATGCAGTAGGTACAATGTTGCCTGGAGCCATAGTTTTCTCAACTGAGTCGTCGCTGAAAAATGCTATAGTTTTCTCAGAACTCTTACCCTGTTTGGTAGTTGGTGCATGAGTTAGGCATGCAAGCATGTATGATCAATATACATTTGATGACTTGGAATTTACTGGGTTGAACCTCTGCTGAACGAATATAAACCCGGCAAGCGCATCTTGAATTGTTTCGTTGCAGCCTGCTAGACTGTTTTCTAGTTTTCGAAGGCACGGTGCCTGCACAAGTCCCGAACTATTCAGTGTCTTGTTTTCTTCCAATTTTTGAGATGTCATTACCCATCAAAATCAAGGCCCGTAACAAATTCCTTTGGGATTGTGCCAATGAAATGAATGATTTTATTCTGGCCTAGCCAATTGTGAAATTTACGCGAGAAGTTTCTATAAATATATTGCAAGGGCTAGCATGAAATCAAATCACGTGAATCATAAACAATGATAATTAATGTTTGTCTCTATCAAATGGGTTTTACCCAAGAACGGGGAAAGTATGGAGATCAGCTATTATTGATCTCCAAGAGATGAGTATTCGTCATATCAGTGGGGTGTTTAAAATCAAGCTAACATTGCCATCATTAATTTCAGTGCACATCACAGAATCGTGTCGGCGCCGGCATGGCCACCATGGATGGCCCCTTGCTTATTTATTATGCGAGCGACTGGACTGTATTCAAGGTCAACTTTTCAATCATACATATTGCCGATCAGCCAATACACAAACATGACTTCGATTCTCTTTGGCTGCAAATCGCAATGTATAGCCTAATCTGACCAAGAAATAGCATTTTATGGCTGGCATTAGATACTCGGGTAACGTATTCGTCTGCCAGATATGCCATGTTACTATAATTGTTAGATGTCTTGGTCTGCGTTAAAGAGCGCTGAGATGTCACATACCTGCCATCTTCAGGCAGCATATCTGATTTGCTATCCTTATCCGCTGCTTATTTAAATCATAGTTTGGTACATGTTTATACTATAGATTAAGCCCGTGTGACAACCTAACATACCTATTTAAGGTACTCGAATCGCCACGTTGAAGCTCTATGATAAAAGCTTAGCATCATCATACAGCACGAAGTCACCGATATTTTTAAAGAAAGTTCTTGGTTGGATTTGCATATTGTTGCTTTCATGTGGGCAAGGCATGCCATGAAGTCACCGATATGTAAGGTGCATGAGGAAGATGACATGGACATGGGAGGTGACTGAATAGCCGGATGCCACGTTAATGTTTTCGCAGGAAAAAAAAAAAAAAAACACAAACCGAAAAGTTCTCTCACAATATATACGCAAAAATATTCATGTCAGTATGTCACCATTGATGCAAAGGGACCAGCTGTTAGCCTCTTGACACGTATGGTTTCGGTCATCTTTTCTCTTGTTTTCTCCTGTGGATTTCTGAAGAATTTGGAGCTTTCAAAAATCTTCGGCGGAAAGCAGCTCATTATTGGCTTGTGGTCCAGTTGATTATCCAGCTCCAATCGGCATGCAGGATCTCTTCCTTTGTGTTGAGGACTATGAGTCTTCGGTGACCTTGTGGTCCTATGTGGAATAAGTAATTGTGGCCTTGTGGCCTGTGGGTGTAAGAAGTGGAGCTTTGATATCTATGTCTGTCAGCATCCATGTAAAGCTATTTGTCCACTCCCTATTACCTACTCAACACTTCACCTGATTAATACGTTTTTTTAGGGCCCTTGACCATTAATTTCTCATCGATCTGTTGTTATCAGCCTGGGTTTTAAACAATTCAAGATTCCTGATCGTCTGCTGTTTCCAAGTGAACATTATAACTGAGGTAACGTGGTTTATCTATCTATGGCTGTCAGCAGCTACAGTTTGAAACAAATTTGCTCTTGATCTTCGCTGGCTCGTGCTTTGAAGGTCAAGCAGTTTTTTAAGCCCATGCTAATCAAATCCAGCTACGTACTCACTTTTGACAGCTGAAACCCAGCGTGAGACCTTTCTTCATTTGTGGCTGGAATTTCTCTTCGTGAGTTTTGTCGTCGTTGCTTTATGGGTAAGAAAATTGACGCCTGTTATACAATTCGTCCTAGGCTGGCATTTGCATATTTCTTTCTTCATCTCTGGCAAAATTGTCTCGAACCACACGTATTTTGCTTATAGTTACCTATATATTTAGGTACACATTTGTTTATTAATTTTCCACATGAGCTTCCAATTCTAAGGTATTTCTTTGACATGGCAGCTTCAATTATGTGGCTGCAATAAATCCCACGAATGCAAGGGCTTTATAGGCTTTAAAGTTCACAAACATTTTCAATTCCAACCATGACCTAACCCTTTCTTTTTTTTGTACAGGACATGTTATTTTGATTGACGTTTTGTTCTGCTCAAGGGATTTTTTTATAAAAAAAAATATCATAAGAAATTAAATTTTTTGCAATATAATACTATTAATTTTTTTTTGATGAAATAATATATTTTTACTTTGTAGTGTTTCAGAATAGCGACATTTAAACATGTTGCATTTCTAAAATACGGTAACTTAATATGTAGTCTCACTATCAATTCTGTGACTCAACTGGTTAATTCAGCTATATGAATAAGTAGATCTCTTCATACAAAAACCATAATTTTATTAATTTTTTCTTTTAATATATTTATGAGTGTCAATAATATAGTTGGACTTGGGATAACGAGTGATTTTAAGCATTCATGTGTGAGTCAAATACAACTAAATGAGGATTTACCCTGA
>Ga0307511_10007811_pt1 | contig 10745 bp, 11 predicted proteins | sample 13_EM_MG_FD_200266 | JGI IMG/M metagenome (GOLD analysis project Ga0307511, IMG submission 200266) | Populus trichocarpa ectomycorrhiza microbial communities from riparian zone in the Pacific Northwest, United States - 13_EM | ecosystem: Host-associated > Plants > Roots > Unclassified | place... | reverse complement strand
TCTGCCACCGTGCTCAAACACCTCCACTGTATCAGTTAGAGTCTCATAGAATCCGTACTTCTTCACTCTCCTTCACCAGATCCCTGGTAGAACGCAGCTCCTTGTTGCATACAGTATATCTCCCATATATCTGTACTTCAACAAAAGGCCTATCAGCACTAGCCAAAGAAATTACCAAGCTGGCTCAAGAATCAGCTAATAGGGTTATCACAGGACAATTCCCTGTCACCACTCAGAAGCCTGCACAATATGCACTCACTCCAATTATTCCTCTCATAGTTCACCAAAGAGCTAGGAAAGATTCTAGGATGTTATCCAAAATAGGCTCAAGAATTGGTTAGGAGTTAATAGACAGTTTCCTACCAACCATGGTTAATCCAGCACTATACAAGCAACCCTCTACATGCCTTCCAGTACCACCACAACATAGAGTTCCCTACTAAAGACCCACCTCAGTTTCGATTAGCCAAGCTAAGTCCCTCAATAGATCTACCTTTCATTGAGTAGAACCAAGACCAGCACCTAAACCCCCCTCACCACCAGAAATTACATGAGTACCACCACCCTAGCAACTATCACAACAACCTACGCCGCCCCCAAAAGCAGACCCTCCACCATCCACACCAAAAATCCCACAACATGTTAGTATATCAGCCCCCTCAGGATCTGATTCTAGTATATCAGCGAGAAAAGTAGGTTGCGTCCCATGCGTCAGACGCACAGGATGCACTGGTGCAAAACCTCGGAACTAGATGCCAATCCTAGGGGGGCTAGCCTCCTGACACAACCACTCTGTCTCCTTCGTCCTGGTATAGAGTACTTGGCATTCATCCTCCCGATGCTGTTGTGACTGTTACTGACGTCACTGAGCCTCTGCCGCCCATGTAAAGAGTCATTGACGTCTCCCCTCTGGTTGCTGCCCTCCTTGCTGCCAATCAGATTCCTCCCTTCCTCCCAAACTTTTACCTCCTTGGCTTCTACGCCATGGTCCCTCTTATTTCCCTTGCCTGTGACTACACTGCCGCTCCCACAGGGTACCTCGTTCGTATTTTACAATGGATCCTAGCCAAGCTCATCCAGGTTGCGACCCGCACGCATCTCATCCTATCGGACTCTAGCTGTAGCTGGTCCTCTGCAACTCCATAGCTTTGTAACTAATTCTCTCTAATGACGACAAACAACATACCTCATTATGAATGCCTCTTCCTACGCGACATGCTCCAGGTACCCAGTCTCTCATATCATCTCCAGAGTACCGCGATTATCTGAATTCAGTAATTCACATCGTTGAGATTTTTCCTAATCTTATCTAATTACTGTCTAACTCGTACTACATAATGGTCCCAATGCCCCCGTTCCAGTTCTCAGTCGTCTAGGTGGCGTCGGCCTGTGTGCTTCGCCCGTTGCACGCATTCTGCTCCTCTTCTTCTGCTCATTCCCTATTTAACGTGTCCACGCCTTCATCTTCCTCATTTAAAATTGTGGGCTCTCCATCCGTTTCCTGCCATTCTTTTGCCCTGTCAGCCTCCCTACTCTTAGCGTGGGAAACACGACCACAACTCAGTTTAGAAGCTAATGTCACTTTTTGGAGCTCTTGCATAAGTTCTGCCAAATAACAAGATATATCCCCCACCTGGAGCGGTTGGTCGGATTCCAGGTCCGCTTTTGTTTGGGTTTCCGCAATTGGAACACATATGTCAGCTTTAATCGTGGACAGTAATAGCTTCCGGATTCGAGGGACATATACATCCCAAGTTGCGAGGAATCTTTTGTATGTTCCTGAACTCTTTAGATGTAATGAACTCATTTTCTAGTATATGTTTTCCCTATACATGTTTTATCTATGCCAGTTTTGGTGGATTATATTGGGTTTTAGCAAGGCAAGTTTTTGGCTAGTTTTGGCACCTACTCGATTTAAATATGTTTGAATTAGGAAGGATTATATTGTGATTTGTCTTGCTGTTTTTTCCTTGTAGTTTTCTCGTTATATTTCAATATTATTACCTGTCATATTCCTGTATCATTCTGGGTTAGTCTCATATATGTCAGCTTGCTGACCACCATCTCCTATTATGCTTGACTAATTGGGCAGTAGCTTATTCTATTTTCCTGTTAGTTGTTTATCTCGTTGGCAGCCTTGTTTCTATTACCTTGTTAAGCATCATCATGACACTGGACTTGTCTATAATGAGCTATCAAGTATTCATTATGATCTTGTATCATAATGAGTCTTTACCCTTACCTAGTATGAGTCCAAAGGGACTCATTGCCTTAGGAACTCAGTATCTATTAAAGGTTTGAATTCTACGGCCTGGTATAGGACAGTCCTCGTTCAGGACAGTCTAGTATAGCCACTTCAGAAATACACAACCTACACTATTAATATTCTTGTCCACTGGTACCTCTTGATCCCCAACCAACCCTACACTTAACAACTCCTTAGCCACCTACTATAATCCTGTATAGGACATAGTGGGCGCACTTAAGACCCCATAACCACGTTGGTAGAGCCGAGTTCCTTACAGAACTCCTCTACTAACTTGGCCCACAAATACATCAGACTTTGGCTCTCCTACTTCGGATGTATGACACTTACTAGCGGTCATCTCATAATTGAAGTCTGCATTCCTCACAGGTTCAACATAGACCCCAGTTGTCCATATGTCAGGAGGTTATATATATACACTGGCATAATATAACCACCTTCCACTCCTAGTAGAAACTAGTGGATACTAACAAGTAGTTGGCAGATTATGACTCAGAAGGTGACTCATGCGAAAAAATAGCCACCAAACAGAATTATGACTAATGTATTTTATTTGTATAGTTGAACATGTGACTTAGTGTTGAGTCGCGCTAGTATGAGTCAGAGATGGATTTCATTTCATGTCTGAGTCAGATGTTGTCGCACAGCCTCCCTACTGACTCACTATTTCCTTGGGCGTGAAATATAAAAGGGCTGCTGGTCTGCCACCAGTATTGCGAAGGACAGAGCAGGAAAAACTTTAATTAAACACAGTTAGAGAATATATAGCCTGAGGGCTCCTACCTATCAATTCAAGCCCTTAGCAGGCAGAGCTACCCGTTGCCAAGTATTAACTATGGCAGCATGCTATAGTTAGTAGGAAAACGATTTATTACTATCAGTGGATTCTCAGGTTTATAGGCTGTGCAGCAGACTAGTAAACCTATCCATATGACAACATATTACTCTACACCATGCCTTGAGACAATGACGCATGGTGGAGGTTACCAGACAAATGATTACTTCATTTATTGAATTGAAAAAGTTATTATCAAAATGACTCCTCATCTTGACTCCAGCTAAATATTTACGGAATATAATTTCCGTAATTTTTGTTGCTCAGAAGTGTAATTCGTTTTTCTAAGCTGATATTTGATCCGTAGAGTATTCAAACCAATGTAGTACATGCTATACAACCTCTCGTCTGTCTGCACGACAGATAAATCTGCCGTCATGCAACAACTATTCCACTTTTTCTCCTATATCGGCTTGCGCCAGCTTGTTAAGACCGAAAAGTTCCATAATGCTGTCTTTACACTCGTACCCCAGATGCAAGGAAGTTCTCAAATGGATACTTCGCAGCTAATCTGTCTCAGCCCACTATCCGACGTGATGTGTATAGAATATCACTGTAATGGGCGTCTACGACTTTAATGTGTTCCAGGGTCTCTCCTTGTTCTTTTTGTGCCTCAGCCCAAGATTCGGCCAAATGTTGCGCGATCTCATCCGGATTCAACATTGGCTTTTCAAAGAAATTGTAATCCCTCACATGTGTGGTGGCGCGAGTTATTAGGTCTTCATATTTGACTAGAACCTGGAAAAAGGATCTGGACATGGGCCTGACGCAAGAGGCCTTCTCCATGACAGTGTCAGTCTAGTTTTGCCTTTTGCCCATACTGCAAAGGTCTAAGTCCAGTTGTGAGGGATCATGCTACGCGTTCAGCAGAGTCGGAGGTAGGGAGGACTTTCGGATTCTTGTTAGCTAGGCAAGTATGAAATTTGGTTCAACAATAGCTACCTGAAGCCTTGAGCTACCTATCCTGTTATCGTAATCATACTGAACGTGAACTTCCCTTACTCGACATCTGCCATCCGACACTACACGTCTCGGTGGAGCATCACAGGGTTACTACCGGCCGAACTAAGGGTACTTGAACTATACAGAATGACCCAAGGATATGTAATACATGTTAAAGGAATACTTAATAATAAGTGTTGCGCGTTACTAGAAAATATTACTCGTAGCAGTAATACTTCTAGCTGTAGTACAGCTCGATAATGGAAATATTGCGTACTGAGTCCAGGGATATAGGAACTACTTAAGAACGTGTAGCTGGAGCTACAGTTCAAGTTTTGTATGATTACGACTACTGGTGATCTAGTTACAGTCAGACCAAGTTTCTTACTATACGAAGGAAGAAAATATTTCTAAGTCGAAAATTGTACAGGAGCAGTTACCCTGAACTTGCCAAGTTATCCTGAACTGGGATTGATTACCCAGAACCTACTAAGTTAGCCACTTACCAAATGCGGTTTAGCTCAACACCCCCCTGGTAAGCAACTTCGGAAGCTTATTGCGGGACGGGACTAAGCCCGATCGGGACTCTGTAAACATAGTTACCATCAGCATATTTTTACGGACCTACCGACACATCATACTAGCCACATTCGTCACATCCAAGCCGTTTTGGGTTACCGGGAAATCTCCTTAGAGAGAAATAAAAAACTCAAGCCACTAGTGCATAAATTAGACTAAAGTATGTCCGGTAACACTATAAGGAGCAATGGATATCTAAGCGAAAATAAAGGTTCTCAGAAACTTCCGGTTCAAGTTGATTTTAGCGGTAGTCTTACATGCTGAATCCATTTCTGGAATCCATTTTGTGATCAGATTTATACTGGGCGAGTTATAGGCTATTGAAGTTGTTAATATAACTACTGCAGGTTCTAGCATATGCCCAGTTGACAAAAGTACCTAACGGACCTAGTATATTAGATTCCACGCAGAAAGAGATTTAAAATGAGACCTTAATGAAGATCAATGGAGTCATACCTGTGCAGTTATGCGTAGTTGAAGCTGGTTCACGTATATACGAGGCAGGCTCTCAATAGACACTAGACAACTCGGATGGATGATGCCGCATCTATTAATTAAAATCTCTGAGTTTGAAACTGAACGACTTTAAGTTCCCTATCTAAAAGTTACTCTGCCGTCGGAATAAGACTATGGTTACCTCACTTAAGTGATGACCAAGAGTAGGTAGTGTTATCTCCTAGAGATACAGGGGGGAAAAATATTCTTAGTTGAGTCAAGTGTGTAGTATGACACTACGGTAGCTGAAACGCTGGCAGACTAAGTGCAGAAGACGACTGCATGAAGAAAAGCTGATGTGACAACCTTTGGACATGAGCACTCCGAAGCCTGCGAGGTATCACAATATACATTACCGCGGAATAGAAATAGTGAAAGAATTATCGAAGGTGAAGATAGCGCCCACCATAGCTGTTTAGCAATCGATTCTACATGAAGCCTACAAAGTTCTAAGTTGACACTTCTAAGTTCTGACTTTATGTGTGGTTTTGACCTCGCATTACTACCCTAGTGATTTTGAGTTAACTGGACAGTTGCGTCTTCTCCTGCGAATTAAAGCCTGAAGGTGCAGATAAGTCTAGAAGGGACTTTATATGCGGAAGGATTATTCGGAGTTCTGAATAAGCACCGTTATGGCAATAGAACATACGGCTGCTCTATTTTATTGTTGGAGTATCCGTGATATAGTTAATGGAGCGTTAGTGACAGTACGACTCTGCAGTAGCTGAAACGGTGGGAGACTAAGTGCAGACAGCAACTGCATGCAGAAAAGCTGATGTGACAACCTTCGGACATGAGCAATGCAAAGCCTACGAGTTATCACAATACACATGACTGCAGAATACAAGCAGTGAGTGAATTGTCGAAGGTGAGGATATCGCCCACAATAGCTGTGAAGTAATCGATTCTACATGGAGCCTGCAAAGTTCTAAGTTGACAATTCTGAGTTTTGATTTCTTCTGTTTCTCCCAATCATTCTATATCACAAAACACCACAAGAGTACAAAAACAAAACGCTGAGGATGAGTTGGCTTCTCTAATTAGCGCTCTCGAAAAAAGACAATGAATGGTGGCAGCATCGGATATTTCATTGGCTCAGAATCCTGTCTCTAATTTTTCCTTAGTTGAGAAATCGTCTCTAAAAGAGTTAAGGCCTGGTGGAATGAAGTTTCATATTCCTGTTAAGTTATCTTGGGTTTACAGTGGAAATACAAAAGTGATAACAGGGAACACCCTTATTGATACTGGTGCCGAAGTGACTATTTTGGACATGGATTTTGTGGTGCAGATGATGATCCCTGGTGTTAAGAGGGAGAACAGACTGAGATTGGAGAGCGCCGACGGCTGTCTACTTAAGACGTTAAGGACTGTACAACTCAAACAAGTATAGTTGGAGGTCACCGATGCAAGATCGCAAAAACAAAAAATCCTTGACCTGGTTACTGAGGTTGCGTGCCTCGAGGCAGGTTGTCCACTCATTTTAGGGTTCGATCGGATTACAGCGCAATGCGATAAGCTTAGAGTTAAATCACCCTGTAGTCTAGAGCTTAAGCAAGCTTTGGAACTTGAAGAGGTAACGAATATCTCTAAGTTTAATAAAATCCTGGAACATGTGAGACACGTTAGTGTAATACATATGGGCGAAATGAAATCTCCTTGCGTACCTACAGGTCAGGCGTTCGATGTGATGCCGATCACAGCGGCGGAGAACTTACAGGCCCTGGGAGAGAGATTGTTAACTCAGTATAGACATTTTATATGAATCTTTAGAAAAGAGGCGTAGGCTCCCCTGCCAGCACATGGTGAGCAAGATATGACTATTGACCTTGAACCGGGAAAGCAACCACCCTCAGGTAAACTCTACCCTCTGTCTCCAGATGAATTCGAGAAAGTAAAAGATTGTCTGGATGAAATGCTGAAAAATGGGAAAATTCGTGCTAGCAAGAGCACTGCTGGCGCCTCAATATTTTTCGTGAAGCAGGCAAATGACAAGTTGCGCATAGTAGTTGACTATCGTGGACTCAATGCCATCACTATTAAAGAGAAGTATCTTTTACCCCTCATAACTACCCTAATGGAACAAGTCAGCACATCTCAAATATTCTCGAAGTTGGATTTAAAGCTTGGGTTTAACGCACCACATATAGCAGAAGGAGAGGAATAGAAAACAGCGTTCAAAACTTGGTACGGTCTGTACGAATATTCCGTTATGCCATTTGGATTAACCAATGCACCATCTGTTATAAATGGGTGCCTAAAGTATTTAGGGTGGAATAGTACCCTAAAGCAAAATTCCAGAACTACCAGGAACTTTAAAAGCTAAGTGATTGGTTCCTAGTATTGGATTACTTAGGTCTGAGTAAGGGTCCTCATGGGACTAGAATTTTCTAGTGGAACTCTTATATTTGTTGTAACTAACTAATCTGTGTCTCTCTTCCTCAGGTTTGATCCCCTTCTCTGGGGGTTAACCTTCAGCCCTTAAGTATTATATGCTAAGACTAGCTGTGACTCACTATTGTGGCTTTGCCATAGTAGTGAGTCATACATGATTTGAAATCCATCTCTAACTCATTAAGTGAGTCATAACCTTAGAGTCATATATGAGTCATAGGAAACTATTGAGTCATAGGTGACTCAGAATTGACATGTGAAAAATAGGAAATTAGATATGCTTCTTCCAACATAATTAACCAAGCAGGTTAGTATAACTTAGTAAGACATTACATAGTAGATGTTAGTTCAGGGTAAGGTTGTTAGGTGGTGATAGATCAGCATACTGAGAATATCACTTCCTTACATTCCTTCTTACCTAAAAATGAAATCCATCATCTTAGTGCATGACATAAGCTTTCTTGACATGATCATAACCAAAAGTATTATCAATATAAAAAAGTTTCTTAAAAGGGGGTGAAACAATTGTAGCATGAGAGGTAACAGGGGGATTAAGGATCCTATCTCTTTCTGTAGCAATCATCCTTAATGTTTCTTCCCTGCATTTTCCTTTACCATTTTGCCACATTTTCTTGTTAACAGGTCTCTTACTGTAAGTAGTACCTTTCTTCCTATTTAGCCACAAGTCTTGTTTTAATGAGTGGTCAATGTTTTTGTCATTTACCCATTCATCTTGGTGGTAGTCATATCCCTTCCATCTGACCTTGTATTGGGGGAGTCCAGTACCTGGTTGACTTCTGTATTTCATCACTCTTTCTACCTAACAACTATTTTCTTTTTTATCTACGGGTCCTGGCTTGGTTTTTTCTCTGCCTGTGAATTTGATAGAGTTTGGGAAATAGGGTTTGATGAGGGAGGTGTGGAGGACTGGACTGATGTTAGAGAGGTCAAGGTTTTCTGAAAGATCAAGTTCAACATTTTGTGTGAATGTTAACTCTTTAGTGACTTTGAAAGGTCCAATCCATTTAGGGGATACTTTGGAGGAGTTGTATCTGGCTTGGAGGTTCTTTGTTGACAGTATCACTTGGGATCCAACAGGGTAGGCAGGGGATGCTCTTCTCTTTTTGTTGGCTTGATGTGTTTGCTAGATCTTGGCTTTGGTAAGGTTTTCTGCAGCCTCATAGAATCTTTTGGCTTGGTTGGAAAAGATGGGTATTGGTATGGGGAGTGGTGTAGATCCTAGCTTTGGGTCAAAGCCTAGGAGGATATGCCAAGGAGATTTCCCTCTGGGTCCACTAACAGCAGTATTCACCTCCATTTGGACAGAAGGTACTGCCTGAACCCAATTTGTACCATCTTCCAACTTCTTAACAGCAAACATAGGAATAATAGTCTTGTTCTTTCTTTCTGATACTCCATCAGTTTGTAGGTGGTATGCACAGGAGGCTTTACGCCTAACTCCAACTGAATTTGCCTAATCTTGAAATAGTGCTAACATAAAAAGAACATCTTGATCTGTGACAATCTCACAAGGAAGTCCAACAGTGGGTTTGATCCAATTTTCAAAAATATCAATAACATCCTTAGCATTAAGTTCCTCAATACAAGGTATAAGGAAAGTAAAATCAGTGTATCTGCAATAAATGACTAATAACTTATCAAAGGAAATATTATGACATCCTTCTCCTTTCAACTTGTGATAACCAGGGATTAATTCAGAACAGGGAATAGTGACAGGTTCCATACTAAGAAAATCCATTGCAATACTTTCCCATGGTTGAGTTGGTACATTTAGTGGTGTCAGGTACCCAATTGGTAATTGGGTGGAGCCTTTTGTGGATTGACAAATTTCACAGCTCCTGATATAATCTTGGGTGTCGGTGTAGGAGTTCTACCAGTAGTATTTGCTGGTTAGCTCTTGATATGTTCTGTCTAGTCCTCCATGTCCTATATAAGCATGGGCTAGTTAAAGAAGGTGTTCTTGTACTGGATAGTGAGGATTTTTTCTCCATCTCTTGCTCTCTTGTATATGTCTTTATACAAGTTATCTTTTTCAATACATTCCACATACTGCTTAGTCAGGTATTTGTCTTGTAGCCAATTTGCTACTATAAGGTCAGGGTGCATGGAGTCCTTTTTATCTTTTTCTAGTGCCATAGTGTCATTGACATATTGCACATTAGCATGGCCACTGCCAGTCATCAACTTTCTCCTGAGCTTGCATATGTTGGCTTTGTGGTGTCCTTTGCAGAAGGTACATTTGCTAATTGTGGACTCAATTTTGGAGGCAGGGTTGATACACGTGATTCCCCAATGTCCTATCTGTCCAAATTTGGCACAGACTCTAATACTGGTGTTTGGGATGTTGGAGCTATTGTCAAGTGGAGGTGGCATGTCTCTGTGGGTTTGTTGCCTATGGTTTAGCTAGGTTGCATACCAACTATTGGTAGGTATTTGGAGGTGTCTGTGGATGTTTTCCTCCATCTTTCTTTGTTCTTCTTGCCATGCTATCATGGCTTTTAATTTGTTATTAGTTATTATTTCATGTTATTTGGTAGGTAGCTTACTGTTTGCTTCTGCTGGGTTAGCCCATTCTTGTGGATTGAGTCTGGTGGTGTCAATCATGAGGTTATTCTGGTGAGGGAAGACTTTGCTGTATTTTTGCTTCCACTCACTAGTGACTGTTTGGGGAGCTGGAGGGGGAGGAGGAGGATGATAGAACTTGAGTTCCTGTGGTACTTCATCCTTACATCCAGTTTGTGAATGCTGTCTCTTTCTGAGTATTCCAGTAAGAGTGGGGTTCCACTCTTGCAGCTGGTCATACTTCATTTTCACTTTGTCAGTTGCCCTAATTTGTCTCACCATTTCTTCCTGGCTACGTCCAGGGTTGACTCTCATCCATTCTTCTTCCTCAGTGTTAGTTTCCACCTGATCACTGTTTGATGGCCCTTCAAGGGTCCATTCAAGTTCTGGGGAAGGAGGAGCAGCAGGAGGCACCATAGTAGTGTAGTTACTAGGTTTTTTGTTAATTATTATGCTGAAGTTGGGTGTCTTGGGTTTATGCTTTACTGATCTTCCCAATTCCACTTGTTCCTGTAGTTCCTGCTGCTGCTGAGCTTGTGCTCTTGTTGTGGCAGCAGCAGTTACTATGGCCTGCTGTCTTTCATTCTAGGCAGTCCTTTGTTGTAGCTCCTGGTGTCTCCTGTCCCTTTCTTGCTGGAGGATGTCTCCCAGCCC
>Ga0307511_10007810_pt1 | contig 10748 bp, 7 predicted proteins | sample 13_EM_MG_FD_200266 | JGI IMG/M metagenome (GOLD analysis project Ga0307511, IMG submission 200266) | Populus trichocarpa ectomycorrhiza microbial communities from riparian zone in the Pacific Northwest, United States - 13_EM | ecosystem: Host-associated > Plants > Roots > Unclassified | place... | reverse complement strand
ATGGCAAGAAAAATAAAAAAAAGAAAGAGCATGGAAATCGCAGCCTTCAAAGACAAATCTCGCTTTCTGGTGGTGTTGACCTTCGGCCATTCCTACTTGAATATCTTGAGCTAGAGAAGTTCATTTGATGCAAACTTAATTTTGTTGGATTCCTGACTCGAAAACCTATCAGCCTACCAAATGTCAGTAAACAAAGAGCTTATATGAGAGAGATATGAGTTTTCTTAGATGACACATGAATTCTGTCAGCAAACAGGTTTTGTGAAGAAACAAGTCCAAAGTACTTCTCAAAGCATCCAAACCGACATCCAAGTCTTTATTTCGGCAATTTAGCTCCTCTAAGTCAAAAGTCAAAGCTTGAAGATTTTATGCAAGGCTATTTCTTCTTTTTTAGGAAAATAGTTATTGAAATATTTACATGTAAATTGTCTATTTAGGAAAGGACTATTTTGTAGGAAAGAGGAATTAGGGTTTCCTATCAAATAAAAAGAAATAGAGAAAGGAAGGGAGGCAACGACTATAAAAGAAGAAAAACACACCCTTTCCTTCACAAACCTGAAATCATGCTGACTAAACTCTTTTTCTTGGTTGTAAGGACATAGAAACCTTCGGATTTCAAGAACTGTGAGATTTATTTTATCTTTTCTTTTCAGTTTATATGATGAATATGTTTGTTTTTCTATGCTTATATCTTATGATTGTTTATTTTAATTACTAGAGTAGACTCTAAATTATTATTGTGAACTATTGCTAAGTTTGATATCAAAACCAGAGTTGTAGTATATAAACTAGTGAAGCAACTGAATATAATAATTATAGCGGATCTACGTTATTAACCTTAGGAAGAACATTCGAACAAATCAAACATGAACTGCGGACAATTATGTTATCTAGATTAATCAATTTATCTAGTTCTTAAGGGTGCCATTGAATTAAATTACTAGTGCAGACACTGTGAATGTTTGTTGATTAGGGTTAGTTATACGACGGATATGTTAACTACCGATATTAAGAAAAGATAAAGAGTCATAATATAAATTGATGTTTCGTTTCAATGATGGGTTCTGATTTCCATAGGTGGATGTCTACTTGAAACCAAGGTTTGTTCTCTTGATAGTTTTCTGATTTGTTTAATTTAGCTTGATTGATTTATTCTGCTACAGCCTTGATAATCTCAAAATCCCCCCCATTGCATATCGTATAGCATAAAAATCTGAACTAAACCTTCCTCGTGGAATTTACCTCTTGCTTGATCTATACTATCTTGTTTACTTAAGCTAAGGTAATTAATTTGTATGACCGCGATATCGCAACAAATTTTTGTTTTCTTTGTTGTTTTTTTTTTAAAAAAAGAAACAGAAACAATGTTGTTTTTGGTGGTACTGTACAATTACGATACCGGTATTGTTCAAAATAGATTTTTTTTGGTGGAATTAGACCTTGGCCTTTTGTTTCCTGAAGGGAAATGACGTTCTGAACAAGACTAGTGGCCTTTGGCCAATAGCCTCATCCTATCAAGGCCAAAATCCGTTGTTTTCTAGGGTTTTAAGGCAGGTTTGGTGTTCTAGCGTAGGATTTTCATTCAATTTGCACTACTCTAAATCTTTTTTGTGGTTGATTTCTTTTGAGTTTTCTTGACGATTTATGCCCGTAACCCGTTCTACTAATCAAAGACAAGTCCAGGTAGATCTCGAAATAGAAAACACTTTACGCAGGTTACGAAAGGAAACTCGCTTTAATACCATGGCTGTTGCATGACAATAGACACTCAAGGAGCTCGCTGCTCTTAACGCGGAGAATCAACCATTGTGCATAAACATCGACAACAATAGGAAACTATTGAGAGGAAGCCATTCATGGAAATACGAAGGCAAGATGTTTTCAAAAGAAGGCACAGAGCTAGAGCTCTTGGAAACCGGGGCTTATGAATCTTTCCCAGTCCTGAGAAAAAAATGGATTACAGAAACAACCAACAAATCCCAACATGTACAGTTGTGCCTCTAATTTTAATTGTGGCCCTTCAATAACTTTTATGATTTTGTGTTGTACTGCCAGTGCATCCAGAGCATCCTTTTGAGTTATTGGAGCTCAATAGTTTTCTGGGTGATCAAGATTTGTTGAATGTGCCTTGGGCTTCATGTTGGCTTAACAGGAAGTGGATTAGAAACTGGTAAAGAATATCCTCAAAAACGAAGTCTTTTCCTTTTTATCTTTTTTTTTTCTTGTGGAAAAAGTTTCTCCTTCTGATATTAAAATGTGATTTAGCTAGCTTGGTGAAACTATGACAAATTACAAACAAGTTTTCCTCATCTGTGTATGAAACGTTCTTCCGCCCCCTTATTTGCTTCCTTTTTTTTTGTGACCTTTTTTCCTTTTTGGAATTTCTGCATATTCATTTGATTCAAAAGATCCATCTCTTCAAATCATTTCATGCTTGAATACTCTGCATCTGTTTGTTGGTTTTGTTGACCCTTATGGGAGTCTACTAGCACTGCACATGGCTGCCACCAATATACAAGGTCAAATTTGTGGTCCATTATAAGGTTTCAGTTTTTCGTAGGGGATTGAACATATCCTCTCTGGGTTTTCTTCAGCCTTTCCACTTCATGCATCATGCTTTCTTTCCAACAGTGAAATGTCAACTAGTACTGCTATCTGCTGATGCCAGTGGAGTATACAATTTATTCATGCCGTGGTGGAATCAAGTCTTTTAACATTTTCAGTACAAGACTCCGTAGTATTTTCTTTTGCTTATGAAATGGAAAGGAACTGAAAATAATATCATATGACTGCAGTGGAGAAGCTATAATTTTTTAAATAAAAAAATAAATTATTAATAAATACTTGATATTATATATTATATAGGTATGCGTTATATAGAGAAATCAATTTGAAACATATATACTAAGACCCTGTTAGTCTTTGCGTTTCAAAAGCATTTTTGAAAAAATTGAAATTTTTTTATTTTTTTTGCTTCAAATTAATATTTTTGGTGTTTTTTAATCATTTTGATGCGCTGATATCAAAATAATTTTTTAAAAATAAAAAGACATCATTTTAATACATTTATGAGTGAAAAAAACTTTAAAAAACAACCGCAACCACACTCTCAAACAGGCTCTAACTCATATCAAATGAAATTAATTTAAGAATAATTTTGAAATAAAAAAAAATTACATTATAATTGTTATCTTCGAGTTTTTATATTTTGAAATCGCTTCATAATGACTTTATTATCAATTTTATCGAAGATATTTTTCTCAAAATAACCCAAATTATATAAAAATAAATTTTGCTGGAAAAAAGATTTTGTAGTGATTTTAATATAATGTATATAAGAAAATTCAAAAATGGATGATTTTCCACGAAACATGCATTTGATTTATTTGGACGTGAAGACAGAGTATTCTTTTTCTCTTTTTTATTTCCCATATTTCCTGTGGCTCCCCTTCCCTTCATAGAACTTTTCAACTTCTAATTTATGTTTCTGTACATAAAATGTGCTTATAAAAAGTTAAGGGGGCAGTTGCCCCCTTATGCCTAAGTGCGGCTCCGCCCCTGTATGACTGAATAAACACGATTTCAACCACGAACATTCGAATTTCCATCCCTGGTTGTTGTAAGGTCTAGAATGACTTTGAGGAATATCAACACAATGGAAAAGAAAATACTTTGTGGGGTTGACGTAGTTTATAAAGATTGATTGTTTTGATATTGTACTTTGAGACACACACACAGATACACCCACACACACACATACTTTTGTATAGAGATTAAATTAATTAAATCTCTTTCTAGTTGGATCTTAGTGTTTAACATTGTGTTTTAACATTGATTTTGAAAAAATTTAAAATTATTTTATTTTATTTTTTTACTTCAAATTAATATATTTTTTATGTTTTTAAATCATTTTGATATATTAATGTCAAAAATAATTTTTAAAAAATAAAAAAATATTATTTTAATATATTTTGAAATCAAAAACATTTTGAAAAATAATCATACCATACTCTTAAACACCCTTCTAAACATGACACTGGCAATTTATGAGATTTTCTTCAGACCTTTGAAATTAAATATCAGGAGATAACATAGGAGATTGTAGATTGTGTGAATTGGAGGAGGAAGAAATTAAGACAAGTTGAACGACAAGAATCTTGGTCCTCGAAACCAAGTAAGCACGGTGTTCATGATGTTTACTGTCCATGAAATGACCCATATCCCGTGCATGGGTCATTTCCAATCCTTTCTCACGTTTCCACCCTTTAATCAAAAGTCAAAACCAATAAAGTGACTAGATTTTAATGATGTAAATTTGGCGGCTACAAAGTACAAAATGATCCCCTTATTTATTTATTTATTAGTATCCTATTATTATTAATAACGAGACTGAAATATTTTATACCTATGAGTTTATTTATATAAATTTTTCGATCCGATTATTACTTAGATTGAATTTTTAAGGTTTGATCTAAAAAATGAAAATTAATTTTTTTGTTTGGTTTGAGTTTAAAATGGTTTTTGATATTAAATGTTGTTTGGAGGAGGGAAAGAATTGTTTTAGTGGGTTTTTTTAAAGTAAAATAATAATAATAATAATAAACTACATTTTAAGGGAGTGTCGGTATGCATGACCCAAAATTGGGATGACCTTTTAATTTCTTGTATGGCCCAGGAGTGGTAAATTTTATGTGAATAACCAAATCTCATTCTTCTCCTTATTCTTCTTTTTCTTCTTCGTTTCTTTTTTATTTTTTTAATATCTTGTATACATTAATTTATGTATTTTTTTTTAATATAAATCTAGCTTAGAAAGGAAATTTTAACTCCTGACCCCTCTCAATCTAAGGTTTGTCTTTGCTACTGTTTTATTATATTTGATTTATTAAAATGCCTGCAAATTGGGGATTATATAAGCATGATTTAGGTCCAATTCACCCCAATTATATTCATAAACTAAACTAACACATCCCATACATGAGCCATTGAAAAAAAATGATTTTTTTTATGATTGCAGAATTGAATATTAGTTAAAACAAATAAAAAGTAATTAATATAACATAATTAATTCTAAAATAAAAAAGAAAAAACTCATGAGTTTTTTTTCAAAGTAGCACAACAAGAAAAAATAAAAGAGAAAATAATAAAGTTCAAAACTTATTTAAGAAAAAACATAGTTTAGCAAATCGCATGTAATATTTATACTTCATGAGTCGCATGCAACATCTGCAACTCCAATCAATTAAGGTATATTACACACTTTTCTTATATAAAATTGATATTTTTGTACTAATTTTTTATTTTGATTATTTTAGAGGTTAGAGTTTTCTAGGTTAATTTAGAATTTAGTGAATTACGTATGAATTATGTTCATTAGCTATAAAATACATCAATTGAGTTAATAAATTATATTATTTATAAAGAAAATTGATGCATTTAGGTTATTATCGATTATGTTATGGTTAGGGTTTTTATGTTAATTTATGATTTTGTTGAATCAAGTATAAATTATGTTATTAGCTATGAAATGCATTAATTGAGTAGATAAATTATGTTATTTATGGAGAAAATTTATGAATTTGAGTTTTTGTCGATTATGTAATGGTTAAGGTGTTTTAGGTTAATTTAGGATTTTGTTGAATTAGATATAAATTATGTTAATTATTAATGAAATACATCTATTGAGCTAATAAATTATGTTATTTGTAGAAAAACAATTGATGAATTAGGTTGTTGTCGATTATGTATAGTATAAGGTTTCATTGAATAAAGTTTTATTGAAATTATATACCTTAATTAATTTCGATATTGATAAATTAGGCTTGGGTTTTGTTTTGTTGTTTGATAGAATATCTTGTAGTGTTGGACTACTGTGCTTTGAAACTATTGTCAATACTAATAATGATATCACTTACAATGAAAGAAGTAACGAGTTTCTAACTACTAGATTAGATATGTCTCTTATCGAGCTAAAATGATTTATATGTGATTGAATTAAGTGGAATTGATGTGAACCTCGTGATCACGTGGTCACGCAACGCAATCAAGATTGAGATTTGATCCCGAAAAGCCAAAATAGGTTTGATAAAAGTGTAACACAATGGAAACCTGCCCTAAAACACCAACATTATTGGAATGAAGTAAAATTATATCACGAAACTAGTTAATCTTTGATAAGTCAAATTTAGTTCGTTCAAGAACTGAAGAACGTAAGAATCTCTTTCACACTTTAAAACTGAAAAAATTCAAATTCATCAATGGCTGTCGAAATTTAGCTTATATGAGTTTAAATAGTTCTTAAGAAATTAACCCTAATTGATCTACCCTAGTTGACTGATTTGACCTACTTACAAAACTAACGCAAAAACCTTAAATCATAACCTTATCCAAGCAAGACTTGGATTGTAACTGAAAACAAAGTATTAATTAATCTCAAACAAGCCTTAGATTGTAGCTGACAAAATAAAATAAAGCTCATAATATTAAATTTATATTCTGTTGTGAGAAGAAAAGAAGGAAAGAAAATATTTCAGAACTAATTCAAGGCTTATTTATAGCATTCCATGTAGCCCATTAATCCTATAAACTAAAGGAAAAGGTAGCCTGCCCATGTTGTTTCCAAGTTGTAGTAGGATTCTTTGGTTTCCTTTGTTGTGTTCTCTCTAGGGGTGAGCAAAAAAACTGAAAAACCGATTAAACCGAGAAAACTGGAAAAAAATAACAGAAAAAATCGAATCGTTAAAAAAAACCAATTAAACCGATTAAAATTTTAAAAAAACCGGTTGGTTCGGTTCGGTTTTGGTTTTATAAGCAAAAAACTAAAAAAACCGAATCGAACCCCAACCGAAAAAAATCAGAAAAAAACCAAGCCAAACCAAGCCAAAATTGAGCCAAAACCGGAAAAAACCGAGCCAAAAATGAGAAAACTGAGCCAAAACCGAGAAAACCAAGCCGAACCGGAAAAACCTAGCCAGACCGGTTTGAACCGGTTTCGGTTTTTTTAAAAAAAATATTTCTGTTTGGTTACTTTTTTTGATAAAAAGCAAACCGAACCGAAAATGATCACCCCTAGTTCTCACCTCAACTAACAAGGAAAGGAACAAAAATAATAAATCCTAATACTTAAAGGAAATTATTAATGTTCCCATATATAATAGTAAGTCCAAAATTAATTAAGAATCCACAAAACATATAGAAACATCATAAACACAAGGTTGGCTGAAAATTTGAAAAATTAGCAGCCTTGTTGCCGAAACCTCATGGCCCAAATAAGATTGGATTGGGCCCCGCTTGTATATAGATAAGATGTACTAAGGTCTCCTCTTGATACTCTAATGGATCCTTAAAATATGTCTTGGTTGAAACCTTTAAAACCAATGCATTCAATGCCTCTTTCAATGCCTTTATCTTGGACCGAGTCATTGGCCTATTTGGAACATATAATGGGTCCTTGCTAGTGTTTGTGGGCAAATCCAAATCATCTTTTCTCTCCTTGAAAGGATTTGACCTTGAATCAAAAACTTGTGTCAAACAAAGTAAGGTCAACAACATTAAAGGTAGGACTAACACCAAACTCACCTAAAAGATCAATTTTGTATGCGTTGTCATTGATCCTTTCCTAAAACCTAATATGAACCATTACCACGAGGCTATAATTTTGATTTTCTTTGGTTATGAAATCATTCCTTATGCATGTGTATCCAAATCCAATCACCGGGTTGAAAAACAATCTGTTTACGCCTCTTAGTTACTTTAGAAACGTACAGTCTGTTCCTTTTTTCATTATTTGCAACTGAACTCTCTCATGGAGTTGTCTCACCATTTTTGCATTCTTTTACCATCTAAACTTACCCTTTATTCAAAAGGTAAAGGAATTAAGTCCATAAGAGTTAGCAAATTAAACCTATAAACAATTTCAAAAGGAAAAAAGTCAGTGGTCGAATGCACAATTTTATTATAAGCAAACTTAACAAAAGGCAAACTTTCTTCCCAACTTTCCAGATTATTTTGAATAACAACACATAAAATTTGGGATAAAGTCCTATTGATTACCTCAGTTTGTCCATCTATTTGAGGATGACAAATTGTTGAAAATAAGAGTTTACTTCGCAACTTTCCCCACAAAGTCTTCCAGAAGTAACTAAGAAACTTAACATCATGATCTGAAACTATAATCTTAGGAATGTCATGCAAGCGTACAACTTCCCTAAAGGACAAGTCTGCGATATAAGATTCATCTTAGAAAATGTATCAACCACAACAAAAATAAAGTCTCTACCTTTCTTTGACCTAGGTAAACCTAAAACAAAATCCATAGAGATATCTAAGCAAGGTTTAGTAGGCACAAGTAATGGTGTATACAGTTCATGCGGTTGTAAGATTCATCTTAGAAAACCTATCAACCACAACAAAAATAAAGTCTCTACCTTTCTTTGACCTAGGTAAACCTAAAACAAAATCCATAGAGATATCTAAGTAAGGTTTAATAGGCACAAGCAATAGTGTATACAGTCCATGCGGTTGTACTCTAAATCTTGCCTTTTCTACAAGCAATGCACTGTTCACAGGATTCGTTACACATCCCTTTTTATATTTGGTCAATTCGCAACCCCAAAGTGATCCATTAAACCACCCTTATATGCTTCACGAACAAACAATTCACGCAAAGAACTAGAAAGAACACACAGTCAATTCTCTTTGAACAAGTAACCATTCATCAAATAAAACTTATCAAAAGCCAAATGTCCACATGCATTATAAATCTTGGCAAAGTCAGAATCATCAACATATAATTCCTTCACATATTCAAAGCCTAGCAATTTAGTATTCATGGTGTTTAGAAGAACATAACTGAGTGAAAGTGCATCGGCCGCTATGTTCTCTTTATCTTGCTTATACTTAATTATGTAAGGAAAAGATTCAATAAATTCAACCCATTTTGCATGTTTCCTATTTAACTTATTGTGTCCTTTCAAATGCTTCAAGGACTCATGATCTAAATGGATTACAAATGTTTTTTGCCACAAGTAATGTTGTCACTCAAATGTTTTTACCAGCGCATAGAGTTCTTTATTATAAGTGGGATAGTTCAAGGTTGCTCCACTTAATTTCTCACTGAAATACGTAAATCAAAATAATACCTATTCCTATTCTAGATGCATCACATTCTATTTCAAAAACTTTCATAAAGTTAGGTAAAGCCAAAATAGGTGCATAACATAATTTCTCTTTCAAAAGAATAAAAGCCAATTCTTGTTTCTCCCCCCATTTAAACCTAATTGACTTATTAACAACTTCATTTAAGGGTGCAGCTAATATACTGAAATCTTTCACAAATTGCCTATAAAAAGTAGCTAACCTATGAAAAATCCTTACCTCATTTACTGATTTTAGTGTAGGCCAATCCCGGATGACCTTAATTTTCTCCTCATCCATCTTGATATCCTGTGCAGTTACAACATAGCCAAAAAACACAATTTTCTCTATGCAAAAGGTATACTTTTTAAGATTAGCATACAATTTCTCACTACGCAACATTAAAAACATTACGTAAATGATCAAGATGCTCAATTAAGTTCTTGCTATAGATCATAATGTTATCAAAATACATAACCATAAACTTACCTTTAAATGCACGCAAAACATGATTCATTAAATGCATAAACGTACTAGGTGCATTTGTAAGTCCAAACGACATTACTAATCATTTATACAAACTATGCTTAGTCTTAAATGTTGTTTTTCACTCATCACCTTCTTTCATCCTAATCTGATGGTACCCACTTTTCAAGTTAATTTTAGAGAAAATATAGGATCCATGTAACTCATCTAACATGTCATCAAGCCTAGGAATGAGATGTCTATACTTTACCGTTATGTTGTTGATGACTCGACAATAAACATGCATGATGCGAACCTTAGCGGAATTTAATGGTATTCGCGACCCCAAGATCAATCTAACCCAAGTTTGTTGAGATTTGAATGAGCTTATCACAATGGAAGACTTGCTCCAAGGCAACAAGACTATAAATCAACTCTATCACAACACTTACACCTGGAGACGAGCAAATGAAGTATAAATTCACAACAAAGAATAGTCAATTCTTTAAAGAGTTGAAAGTTCAATCAAGAACCAAGATTGAGCAACCAAAAGTCGGCTACAATGCTAAAAATATCATCAAAAATCTGCTCTAAAATTATTCCTAAAGAGTATTTAAACTCCAAGCTAAAACCCTAGTTTCCCTAATGGGTCTCACATAATCCTAATTTAAATAATAATCAACCCAAGCTAAAACTAGCCCAAACAAATTAAAATAAACAAAATAAAGAAGTCTAAAACCCAAAAAAATTGTCTCCTCTCAAAATAAATAAAGTTTGATAGCCCAACTAATTAAATAAGACAAGTTCGTTGTTTTCGCCTTCTGTCTAGCAGTAGTAAGGCCCAACTTAAAACATAAGGTTCTCTCTCGTCTTAATGAATTAGAAGGCATGTCATATGCCGTTGGAAAGGTATGGAAGTCTAGTTTCCAACCCAACTAGAATCACATCAAAATTCGATCTGTAGCTCTAGTTATGACCAAAAGAGTAACAAAAGGTCAAACTGTCCGAATCTAGTCTTTTCCTCCCAATCCTTGTGTAATGGTCTTGGTTCCACCAACAAGCCCCTCTTGAACATGAATCAGATTAATCAAGGCTTGCTCTTTATTATTACAAATCCTCTTGAAGTCCACCTTAGCCCATGTATCTTG
>Ga0307511_10007809_pt1 | contig 10749 bp, 8 predicted proteins | sample 13_EM_MG_FD_200266 | JGI IMG/M metagenome (GOLD analysis project Ga0307511, IMG submission 200266) | Populus trichocarpa ectomycorrhiza microbial communities from riparian zone in the Pacific Northwest, United States - 13_EM | ecosystem: Host-associated > Plants > Roots > Unclassified | place... | reverse complement strand
CACGGTAGACAACAGGACATGCACAATGGCACACCGGTCTTTTGGCACCACTCCATACAACATGGGTGGCAAACCTCACTCATGTATGCCAACAAGAGTCACTGATGCTCAGGTAGCCAGTGAGAGACCCACGCAAAAAGTTGCGGAAAAACCAATGACTTACTATGATATAAGACCTTACTGATGAAGTGGATTGATCACCCATTAGGCATGCGCTTGATAAGGCACCAGGAGTAACGCAGACTCAAGACTGGTGTTAATAGAATTGGAATTACGGAAGTGTGTGACCTGGAGATATGCTCCATGCAAATGAGTATGGGAGTTCTGGCATGGGTGGTGGCTTGCCAGACTTCATGCAAAATTTTTTTTGGCGGAGAGTTGTTCAACCAATTCATAGCCGCATCAGAGCTATAAGCTTCTAGCGGGTCAGGAACTGTTTTAGAGAACTAGTGACTGAAATGATGGTCGGTCGGGACGCCCGATTAGTAAGGGGGAGTAGGGAATAGGCAGAAACACCGATCAGCCACCACTGTCGGTATATGAAGCCTGATCCTATACTCTCGTGGACTTGCTAGAGTTCTACAACTTAGGATAAGTTTAATCATTCTATATGATTTATGAACTTGTTAACTGCTAATGAACATGAGTGAAACGAGTGGAAATTTTTCCGTAGCTCAACAAGTCATATATGACTACTCTCGAGCTCTATGTGCCCCTAACAAGCTCCATAAGCATCAAACAGTACAAAAGACCTTCCTGCATCTTGCGAATAGGTACGAATTGAGTGCTACGCATGCAAAAGCCCAAAAACCCTCCTGCGCCTTATGGATAGATGCGAACTACGTACTAGCAGCGCAAAAGATGAAGAACCCCTCGAGCATTGCAAGTCAGGATGGATAAGTGGTTGTTAGGCATGCATTGTACCTTTTCCCTGTGTCGTGGTATTGTTCCTACTGGGTTTTCTTACACAGAGGTTTTTAATGGCAATGGTATGCAGGAAAATCTACAAATTTATTTTTAAGTATATGTTTTGTGCAAATAGTCGGTCGGGTTACACTCTAGTTGTATGGGAGTAATGTTACGGCTACGCTGCAGGCTAGGAGGTCACTAACAACAAACGGTGGGAGACCTGACGCTGACCCCGCTTTCTTATATATATACACATATCTTGTATCTAGTTGTTGGCTCTTTGAGCAATGTTCTAAGTTCAATTCGCACCCGTACGTGCACTCCGTTAGGCTCGAGTTTGGTAATCGTGATATCCCTCGCTCTATTTCTCCCAATTCCCAATATTGCAACAATATTCCTATGGTCACCAGCTCGCTCCTGACACCTTACCAGTTGGTAAATTATCTCAGAGGTAGGTTCGAAGGCCTTCGTCTCCTTTCCATGTTATCTTGTAGGTAGCTCCAGTAGGTATCTTACCTTTGGGGTCTTGGAGAGGGTTTTCGTAGTACCAGGATTTGTGTTTAGTGAATTTCGCTGCCTTCTCAGTTGAAAAGCATTGTACCAAACTAGATTATCATCCTCTTGTATTAATAATTAATATTATCTCGCTATCTTCTAATGATTTGAGATACAAATCAAAAATAGAAACCAAAGGAGTCCATCAAATAGAGCAAGGGATGATGCAATGGGTGGTACCAATAGTAAACCTACGGGCCGTTTAATAGAGTCTATACTATCACTGGAGTGATAGTGTATGTCAATTATTGGTTCTGCTAAGTCTAGGAATCAAAGAGTCTTTGAGAGCATACAGATTTCCCAAGCGAGAAGAGAATTAACAGGTGTAATATCTCTGGATAGAAGCTATCTAAGGCTTGTCTGAACTCTGTCTGAAGTGATCTGATCTAAGAACCCAACTCCCGAAGGACGGAACAGCTCAGGACTTAAACTAGCCGCTAAGCCCTCTGAAGTCTGAAAAACCTTTTTTCTGGCCTTTCCAGAAAACCCTCCTCCATGACCATAAATATAGGTGTGGGAGATCAGGCCTGTAGTATTCAGAAATACCTGTATGGATACGTAATATATCATGACAAAGGAAAAGTATATAAGGACTGGATATGCTCAAGACAATATTATATAAGGTACTACGCCGGAGCTATCTGGTATACATAATAGGTGCTAGGCAATATATACTAACAGAATTATAAGATGCAGTATTTCATTACCCTTGCCTACTTAAAAGGATTTCCTACTCTTGTTGTGTTGACTAGCTAGAGGTAGTCCGAAAAAACAAGTGTCAGGACGACAGTTATGAAAATCACAATCTTCCCAACGAACAGTAGAAGACCAATTTAAATTCTAAATCATCGATATCACACAGTTATAAAATAAGGAAAAATGAAAACACCCAATACATACCTTATTTGCTATCCCTGCTTCCCTTGTTAATTCAGAATGAAAATTATATCAACAGGAAGGAATGCGGGAATGCCAGGTTAATTCAACCGGTGTGATTCAGTACTTTAGGAAAATATTAAAGATATCTTCTTCAAGGTTGGTAGCAGCGGAGGTGAGGTCTTGATCATCAGGATTGAGAGCGAGAACTCTATCTCATTCAGTTTGAACAATTGACTTTGGGGTTTCTTGCATGTGACACTATGTAAGTGGTGACCTAAAGTATTTAGGTTGGAATATTACCTTGAAGTAAGATTCCAGAACTACTAAGTACTTTAAAGGCCAAGTTTTTGGTTTCTAATATTAAATTACTAAGTTTTGAGTAAGAGTCCTCATGGGACTAGAATTAACTAGTGGAACTGTGTTATTTGTTGTATCTAACTATTTGTGTTTGTCTTCTCTAGGTCTGATCCCCTTCACTAGATCCAGACCTTCAGCTTTTAAGTATTCCATGTGAACCTAGTTGTGACTTCCTGTTCTGGCTGAGGTCTAGTAGTGAGTCACACATGATTTGAAATCTAACTATGACTCATTACGTGAGTGTAAGGAACTGGTTTTCTCATATATGTTTTCTCTACACGTGTTCTATATTTGGCAGTTTGGTGGATTTTATTAGATTATATCAAGGCACGTTTTTGGCCTGTTTTGACAGCTACTCCTGTTGGCCATGATTGGATTAGGAAGGATTATATTGGGATTAGTCTTGTTGTTTTTTTTTGTAGTTTTCTCGTTATATTTCAGTATTATTACCTGTGATATTCCTGTATCATTTTGGGTTAGTTTCATGTATGTCAGCTTGCTAACCACCATCTTCTGTTATGCCTGCCTAATTGGGCAATAGCTTATTCTGTTTCCTTGTTGATTGTTTATCTCGTTGGCAGCCTTGTATTCATTACTTTGTTAGACATCACCATGACACTGGACGTGTCTATACTAAGCTTTCATGTATTCATTATGATCTGGTATCATAATGAGTCTTTACTGTTGCCTAGTATGAGTCCAAATGGACTCATTACCTTAGGAACTCAGTATCTATTAAAGATTTGAATTCCACGGCCTTAGATAGGACAGTTCTCGTTCAGCACAGTCTAGTCTAGCTACTTCAGAATTAAGCAAGCTACACTGGTAATATTCTTGTTCACTTGTACCTCTTGATCCGCAACCAACCCTACACTCAACAACCCCTTAGCCACCTACTTTAATCCTGTATAGGACTTAGTGGGCGTGCTTAAGACCCCATAACCACGTTGGTAGTGCCGAGTTCCTTACAGAACTCCTCTACTAACTTGGCCCACACTTATAGTGAGTCATAACCTCAAGGTCATACATTAGTCATAGGAAATTATTGGGTCATAGGTGACTCATAGATAACATGTGAAAAGTAAGAAATTACATGTGATTCTCACACCATAATTAACTAGACAGGTTAGTATAAGGTTTTAATAAATTAGATAGTAGATGTAGATTCAGGGTAACTTGTGAGGGGGTAATAGATCAGCATACTGAAAATTTCACTTTCTTGAATTCCTCAATACTTAAAAATGAAATCTATCTACTCCGTGCATGATATAATGTAACGGAAGAATGTTTCTTATAATTGTGTTAGTACGCATTTCCTAGCACCTATCATGTATACCAGATAGCCGGGCAAGGTACCTTATGTACTATCTCCTTGAGCGTATCCGGCTCTTATGTACTTTTCTTTATCATGATGCATTATGCATCCACACCTGTATTTCTGAGTACTGGAGGCCTGACCTCCCACAACTGTATTTATGGTCATAGAGGAATGCTTTCTGGAATGGCCAGAAAGCTAGTTTTCTGGAAAGACTAGAAAACAGGTTTTTCAGACTCTAGAAGGCTTGGTGGCTAGTATAAGTACTGAGCCGATCCGCCCTTCTGGAGGAGGATTCTCAGATCAGATCACTTCAGAGAGAGTTCAGACAAGCCATAGAGAGCTTTAATACAGCGAGATTATACATGTTAATTCTTTTCCCGCTTGGGAAATCTGTATGCTCTCAAAGACCCTCTGAGTCCTCGACTTAGCGGAACCAATAACAGACATAGACTATCACTACGTGATAGTATAGACTCTGTTAAACGGCCTGCAGTGCTACTATTGGCATCGCCCATTACATTTTTTTTAACAAACAAAATAATCTAACTATTAAAACCTACTACTACGGACTGATCACCTATTAGTATCTTTCTAATTGCTTTTCAGGTATCACGTCTATCGGACATCAACACATTTAACAACATATTACATTCAACGAAAGCTAGCAACAACAATCCACCAACGAGACAGAGATATTCTCAACCTGCAGTCAACATAAGACCGTGTACAAGACAAGGCAGAGCTCTAACGGGCAGTGGTATACATTATTTAACAATTCCACCCTCGTTCCATCACCTTACCCCACCAATATCGACACCACCTTTTGCATTCCTGGCAACTACAATCCCCAATAACCTTGTTATACCTGAGAGCATAAGACATCATGGCACCATACGTCCCAGCAATAATCGCAGCGTACAAATATGCATCACTATCCAACGCCTCACCCTTATTCTTCTCACCATTAGAAGAAACATATGAAAGTACAGCAGGAACTACATACTTACTTCCTGTGCCATCCAACACCAGATTCCTCATACGCGAGGCACATTTATCCTTTTTCCCAGCTGAACCGTTTTCAGTTGGCATCAGCTCCAAACTCGAAGAGTTTGAGTTATCCAATTCTTCCATATAAGGAGACCACCTTACAGTCTCATTGCCGCCACCCTCACAATCTCCAAAACCTTCCATAGGGTAGGGTATTTTAGTCATTATTGGTATTACCTACGGCTCAGGAGTACCTACCATCGTAGGAGCAGAATAAAACGATGAACCAGCATCTGTGCTCTCCTCGTTCCCACTATCCTGCCTACAATATCAAAAAGACAGCCGAGCTACAGTCATCCGAAGTTGATTGGAAATCACTCACGTCCTGAACGACGTACTTTTCCCAACAATTTATGGACAAGGGGGAAAAATAACTTATAATATCCGAACGAGTAACCGACATTATGGCCTCCTAGACCTCCAAACAGTACTCCTACCGCAAGTCGAGAAGATTAGCTATGATTCCCAAGCATATCAAGAAGTTAATCTCCGACACACCATGAAAGAAAAGAGTCAACCGTGAACCACAAACGTTCGAGGAATCAGTCAAACCACCACAAGTCACCATCTGCACCATCGATGTCACAAAACCAGAAGAAGACTCCTCCCTCATAACTTGGGAATTTGAGTCATCTCCCATGACAGAAGCAAACTGGAAGAAAGTACAACCACATTTACATGATATCTTCACCTTTACACAAACCCTTAGGTATCTTCACTGCTTTCATCCAAATGACATCCAAATGCTTCTCGAAGGAACAACCAAACACTATCTTTAGAATACAACTATTCCATTTAAAACTAAGGACTTGGAACTTACTACGGTGCTTGCGCAGCACCTGAAACGCCCCAACATTCCTCAACTCACAGAACCTCCCTGAGTTCTGAAGGAATCGGAAGATATTGTGTCCATCATGCTATGTGGTTACGCCCTACTTTTACCTGTTATTCCAGGGCAGTTTGAGGACCCACCTATAGCCAAAGGACCAAAAGGACAAGACAGAAAGGACCCTCCTGAAATGCCAACCAAACAACGCTCCGCACCAGAAGTCAGCACAGGATCTCAAAGTGGCATTGTGCCAGAAGATGACATTGTAGAACGAACCTCAGATACGGGCAACCCAAACAATGGAGAAGATGATGAGGACCTAACCCCTGCCTTAGGATGGGGCACAGCCGCAGGTGGAGGAGATGACGATAGATACGATAGTAGCTCTTGCCGTGGAAGCTCTAGCAGCGGATCATCATTCCACAGTCATAGAAGCATATGCAAAGCAAAGAAGGTCAAGATCAAGAAACGAACATATCCTAGTAAGACACCAGAACAACCGGAATGGGAAATAATGACAGGAATTGTGACACCTGAAAGGTCATCAAAAATGTCCAAAGGGATGAAGGGTATGTAAATTGAAGATCCAGAAAATCTCAACATTGGAGATAAGAAATGGCGAGAGTCACAGTATCTTCACACTTGGGTCAATGAGATGCAGAGATGGTTAAGTATGAAAGGTATAAGATTGGAATCGAAGGAAGCATTGGACTTTATCGGATTCAAACTGCAAGCCAGCGCACTCACTACTTATAACCACCACCTCATCAAAGAAAAGGACAAGGCATCCTTTTCCAGCTTTATGCTAGTGCTACGGGAATTCCTTATTCCCTCTACGAGCAAGGACCTCCTATGGAAAGAATGGGAGGCTGTATCACCCTGCAAGGATGGATGATACATGGGTATCAAAACCTTTGCCAACTGGCTGGAGGAACTTCGGATTAAGCTTATTGACAAGGAAGGAAATCAATGCATTTCGGAAGAAGTCAAACTCAGGAAATTCCTGAACCGCCTACCGGAATACATAGAAACCACCCTGGTTCCCCAAATACTTGTTTCATGGATGTTCAACGACCTGGTCAAAAAAGCGGAATCATACGAGGCTGCACGAAAACATGGGCTTATTTCAGCCACACCCAAACCTCCTCAACAGCCCACTAATCCTTCAGTTCCGAACCCTGGTTGCAATCAACACTGGGATCGGAAGACAGAAAACAAGAAAACAAGTTCTAATCCTAGAAGGACCCCTGCTACTAAAACAACGAGCACCAAAGATCTGGACTGGGAAGTGGTTACCAAGACATGAACATCACAAGACATAATGAAGTTGATCAGGAATCGGAAGTGCCTATAGTGCTGTGCACCTGGTCACACCTTCAAGGAATGCAAGAAGGGAATATCTAAAATACCTATGCCTACTGCCGCCCAACTCGAATCCCTACCGCACACCAGCAACCGAGTTATCCCCAAGACTAACTACAAGGGCAAAACCAAGGCAAAACCCCAGTCTATCAAAGAATTAGCCTACAGCAGGGTTCGGGTCAAGGTTAATGGCCAGCCTGCATTAGCCATTGTGTATTTACAGACAATTGGCGGAGATCTTATCAATGCACAATTCATGCACCTCTACAGCCTACCCACCTACGGAATTGGCAAGAAGTCAATCAATACCGTAATCAAAGGATCAAAGGGTGTGATAGAAAAGGCATGTGATGTCCAAATGGACTACGGCGCATATACGGAAACAAGAACACTCTATTTAGTGCATCTTGCAGGCTGGGATATGATCCTAGGCAAGCCAGCGCTTACAGCCCTGAATGCCTTAATCCCAGCAGGACCTAAGCCTGTCACTATCCAACCTGAAGGGATGGCACGCTTTGCACTCAAGGAATGGAGGAAGGTAGGGCTTGTTACCGGACAAGTCACATCTGCTGCACTCATAATAGAAGATGAAGTATCAGACTATCTTCTACCACTCTTCGAATTCATGGTCTCAGCTATGAAGCTCAGGGAAAGTCGGGAATTCAACCCCTTCGTTGAATTCGCACAGTTGTTTCCGGCAACCACACCCAACGAGTTACCACCCCTCCGAACTATCAACCACCGAATCTGCCCGAAACCCGGCTCTACATGGGTGCCAAAATGGCGACCCTCACCCTCAAAATTCTATGCAGAGGTCACAAGATAGCTCACCGAAGAAAAAGGCTCAGGGCGGATTTATCGTACAGAACATGGCACCAATGTGGAAGTTCTGTTCATACAAGCCAAACGAGATTATCTCACGAAACCCCGGCGTATTCTGGACGCCATAGATCGGAATGAAGCGGTTGATCCTCACCACACACCCCTACCAAGTATTGAGAAACTCAGGGAGCTAGTCACTGCTCGAAAATATTGAAGCAAGATTGACCTAGCTGGAGGGTACCACAATATCAGAATCGAAGAAGAGTCGGAACAACACTCCACCTTTCTCACATATATGAGATATTATCGCAGTTCTATCATGCAACAAGGGGACTGCACTGCTCCTGCCACCATGGTATGAGCCATGTATGAAATTTTTAAGGACATGGTCTTCAAGGACCATGTTATCTACATCAACGATATTATTATCTTTTTAGATACCTATGACGAACACGTAGCTACCTTACAGAAGATGCTACAACGACTCCTAGACGGGATGTTCTGTTTGAAGGCTAGCAAATGCCTGTTCTTCACCAAATGTCTGGATATCTTATGACATATATTAACTCCGGATGAGTTACATATGGATCCTAGGAACCGTAAGAAAGTATTGGACTTCAAGGTTCCCAGCAAATGCTGGGAATTAAGAGGAATACTCGTCGTTGTTATATTCCTAAGCAAGTTTTGTCCGGAATTGGCCTCCTAGCCAAGCACCCTGTCAGAACTGCAAGGCGAAAACGAACCATGGAGATGGACGGATACCCACCATAGAGCACTTGAGAAAATCAAGGACGTTGTGAATTCTCCACAGATTCTCAAATCCTGGGACCACTTCTCGGAAGCGCCAAAATACCTGGTATGTGATGCTAGTGATATTGGACTAGGATCATGCACAGGACAAGGAGAACTAGGATCAATTCGACCCTGTCGTTTTCATTCCCTGAAATTCAGCCCCGTACAGGTGAAGCACCCCACCTACCAAAGGAGTTAAATACTATTGTTGACTTCCTGAAGTTCTTTGAGGCTCAACTCCGAGACCACAAATTTAAGGTTCTCACAGATCACCAACTACTACTCTGTTTCCTCCGACCGCGAAAAACATCTCAGAAGCTAGCCCAATGGCAAGCTTACATGCGAGAATTCGACTTGGTCATCCAACATACAGCTAGAAATGAACACCTGTTGGCAGCCGGTCTAGCAAGGAAGCATTAATACTCCCTCGATCCCACCGAGGAACAAGACTTCATTCCTCGGAGCATCAATCCTACAGAAGACAACACTGAACGTCAGGACACTTCTATCACTACCAACAACCTTTCTATCTCACCCATACTAGAAGAAATCAGAATGGTGCCCTGTAGCTGCATTAACTTCAAGGACACTGACTGCGACTACAACAAGTGCACAGGCTGTGACGAAAGCCTTGGTCACCACCCCTCTTGTCCTTATCTCGATGACGAAAACGATGTGGACTAGGAAGATTACGATGATAGCAAGGAAGAAGAAATGAATTCAGATGAGGATATCCTCCCCACCATCCCAGAAGAAATCTTTGATGGGTATTCGTTCGATCCTCACCCCAACGTTTTTGAACATGATCAATTACATGGTTATCATTATATCAGCACTCCCGCAGATGATACCTCCTCAGTCACCAACTACGACAACATTCCCACCATCATTACAGACATTGTTAATGATACCTGGGAACACTACAAGTAGCATCGAATGCAACACATTCCGGACTGTAACGACTACTACTGCCGCTCACATGGTAGCTCGCACCAGAATGGGAACCGCTATTTTCCCACCACCAGATACTCAATTTGCGAAACCTATGGACACAGATGTTTAGACTGCACTCTAGCGGAGGCAGTTTATTAGAAGGAGAAGGAATTCCAGTCTAGTCAGCGAGACTCATGGAAATTAAAAGCTACCACTATCCCTCCTAACAACACCCCCTCCTCTGAGACTCCCGATCTTGACATTCTCTAGCTTAACATCAAAGAAGCTCCTAACCGCCCTCATATGGGGTCTACGGAAGAATGGGCAATCAGGATCGCTCCTATTGCCCGCCACGAACCATGGGGTCAACAACCCGCACAAAACAACCAATTGAACTACAACAACAAGATCGTACCAGATGAGGAAAGACCCTCCTTCCTCTCTGCCACAGTCTCCACCAGATCACAACCCAATGTAGCATCCGGAGAAGCTAGCAGATCTAATTATAGTCATAATACCCTCCTATCCCCCACTAATCCTATGAGATATGTGCCAGTAGTGGGATTTATGCACCAACAAAACCACATAACTAGTGAGGAGAACAATCTCATTTAGGGTCGTCAAAGACAGGAGAAGACGTTAATTCCTCCTGCACCCACTGCCACTCGTCGATGCAACTTCTGCAAAGGCGAGGGACACTCTGCATCAACATGCGAGGTAAAACAGAAGGCAGACGCAGACCACAGCTATAGAATCGTGCCAGTAAGCAACATGGCAAAGATATACCTCGATCTCGAAGACGGCCCCAAGGATGACCTCGACTTCTATCTCTTTGCTCACGTTGACAAAGATGATAGAATGAGGGACGCCTACATTGCATGCATCAGAATATGCCCCATGTGGAGCCAGCTCTATACCGCTCCAGTAGGAAAGAAAGGAGTAAGCA
>Ga0307511_10007808_pt1 | contig 10750 bp, 7 predicted proteins | sample 13_EM_MG_FD_200266 | JGI IMG/M metagenome (GOLD analysis project Ga0307511, IMG submission 200266) | Populus trichocarpa ectomycorrhiza microbial communities from riparian zone in the Pacific Northwest, United States - 13_EM | ecosystem: Host-associated > Plants > Roots > Unclassified | place... | reverse complement strand
GATTTTGAGGCAGTGAAGAAACCGCAGTGAAGGCAACACCAGAGGATCACCCCACTCGACCAACATGGCTGAGCAACCTTGGTGGCATTTTGGGCAGTCGATATGAACGAGTTGGGAATTTGGAGGACCTGGGGGCTGCTATCAATTTCACCAAGGCAGCATTGAGGGAAACAACCAGAAGATCATCCTGACCGTGCAGGATTGTTGAACAGCCTTGGTCTCCATTTGAGCAAGCGATACAAACGAACTGACAATTTGGAGGATCTGGAGCTCTCCATTGCTGCCTACTTTGCCCCCTGAAGCATTCCCACTGCCCAAATCTTGACACGAATCGAAGCAGCTCCAATGGCTGCACAAATTTTGACTTGGAGCTCCTTGGGCACTTGTGAAAATTTGCCAAGAGCTTGCTCACTCTTACATGATGCCACACACCTAATCCATTTAGCTACTTCGCGACCTTTACAACGTGAGGATCAACACATTCTGGGAAAAATCAGTGGCCTGGCATCTCTTGCGGCAGTTGTATCATTAAAGGCTGGACAATCACCATTAGAGGTACTACGCCTGCTGGAGCTAGGTCTCAGAGTTACAAATTGCCAGCTTCTTGACTATCGCAGCGAGATATCCGATCTAAAGGAGCAGCACCCAATGTTGGCCAAAGATTTTGATTCTCTACGACAGGAATTGGACTCACCATTTCCTTCCACGGAATCCTTCTCAGGTATTCCCATAGGCAAACGGCAGCAGATACAACAAGTTGCAATTTAAAGACGGAATAAGGTTGCAAAAGATCTGGATGATATTCTTCATCAAATTCGGCAGACATCAGGATTCGAAAATTTCTTGCGCGTAGAATCTGAGGAGTATCTATCATCAGCAGCACAAGAGGGACCAATTGTAGTGCTGAATGCCACGCCTCATCGGAGTGGTGCAATACTGCTTACGAAAGAACAAGTGACAAGCAATTCTTTGTCCCAGCTTTCCCCCGCCTCAGTGGATAAGCACCTTTGTACCAGCACTGAGGGCAACGAAGCCAAAAGAGCGATGCTGGAGTGGCTATGGAAAGCTGCCGTACAACCGGTACTATGGGAACTAGGGCTTGACCCCAAGCTAGTTGACCCTTTGCCTCGGGTCTAATGGATTGGGGTAGGCCCGATGGCTCACGCACCAATCCATGCAGCTGCAAAATTCACAAAATGGACTGTTAAGGGTAAGATAACAACCCTTCAGTCTTGCCTTCCATCATACACATCCACTATCAGGGCACTACAGCATTCACGGTCTCGCCAATGCCAACAACACCAGGGGAAAGTTCGTTGAGTGGTGTAACTAGTAAAGAGCAGGTGAAATTAAACAGGTCCTGCAAGATTTCAGTGTGGTGAAAATACTCGAAAATCCAACGACTGAATGCATTCTTCAGGTATTCTCGGGTTATAATATTGCTCACTTTGCCTGTCATGGTGTTTCCTCCACAGACAATCCTGTGGATAGTCATCTTTTGGTTTTTAAGGAATTTATCACCGATGATGGTCTCCGTATAGAGAAGGTTGACAAGCTTCGTGTCAAAGATATTGCGGCACTCAAATTATCGGCAGCAATGCTAGCGTACCTCTCAGCGTGCAGTACTGCGAACAGTACCTTGTCAGACCTGGTTGATGAAGGAACTCATGTAGCGAGCTCCTTTCACATTGCGGGCTCCTTTCACATTGCGAGCTCCTTTCACATTGCGAGCTCCTTTCACATTGCGAGCTCCTTTCACATTGTGGAATTTACCAATGTCATTGGGATATTATGGCCAGCACAAGATGGCAGCTGATTTTTATTCCACACTCAGTAAGACGGATAATGTGGCAGTATCTTACCGTAATGCGATTTTGGGATTGATGTCAGATGCCTTCACAGCCAATGTACTGGGCACTATTCATTTCTCTTTGGAGCGTAACAGGTACCAAATTCTTTTGCTCTGCTATCCAGCGTGACGATACTAAAAGGGTGGTTTCTCAGGTATCGGTCGTGGATTTTGGCTGAAGTGGCAGAGGCAGTTTGAATGGTTTTCCTTGCCCTGAAGTTTTACACATTCCCTACTTTTGATTTTCCATTTTTTCTTATCTTGTTTGTGAGAGTTCAGTAGTCAATGGGCAGGATAATCGATTGGTGATCCTACAGCTGGTACACGTCGGTCGGTCGGGGCAGTGAGGTATGTCGGTCGGAGGAATATGTTATGCAGTATGGAGCCTCGGTCATTTCTCGGGGCGAGCTTGCTCATACATATTACTGAGTGATTGTATCGGAGTTCCCCATGCCCACATGACTTCACACCTGAGCGTACAGTATATCATCGGTGTCTAGGCAAACCTAGCACGCAGTGATCAAGGCTATATACATTCCATGCAAACGTATTTTCAACGCAAGTGCTTACTTAGCTTGCAATCGAAAACCAACCAAGACCATTTTTAATAAGAGGTTCAGTGCCGAGAATAATGCTCAATCGGACCGTGAGCACGGAGTATAAAGCAGGTATAGCCTTAAACGGAAGGATGTCCAATCACGTGCGCAAGCCATCGACGCCAAGAACAACGACATCTCAACGTCAACTACACACACCCGGACTACAATGTGCAGCCTTATCATCACAGGAACTCTGCATACTGCGTTTCGAGTAGCATCGCCATTATCCCGAGGACTGCCGACGTCCTAAGATCTGCGCCGATTGAGATCCGGTTGCATTAACATTACCACAAGTTTCCTTTCCTTTCTCGAGGCGTTGTGCCCCGAGTTGTGCCATGTATGCTAATCTATTAGTTCTGACTAGATTCCTCTCCTATGAGAACACAACTCCCCCATTTCTGGAAACTATACCCAAGCTAACAATACTAGGGACCTAAATCATTATAATATTCCCCTCAATGGCTTGCTAGAGCCCTTGGCTAACAACAATGGCTGACAGCCATCAATGACTGAATGAATATTCAATTAAAGCCACGAGCCCCTTGGGGCAGGGGCTAGTGGACGGGGTGAGGGAAGTGAATGAACATGGCTTCAGTCCCACGGAGCTTGCCTTGTATAGCCATTTCCATCCGCTCTATTTATGGAACTGGAGGAGATATCGGCGTGAAAGGGACTGGATATTGCAGCCGAGCTCGACTCGAGAACGTTGGTTTGATGCTCGACGGCCACATCATAGTTGTAAAGGTGGAATTGCAGAGGCGTCCATGGTGACGGATGTGGTGGAAAAGGTCATACTTGAGATCATACTGAGACAAGGAGAGGGGTAGTATACGTGAGGGTAGAGCGGGATACCTATAGGAGTTATTTGTGTTTGTTGGAATTGTGCTAAGTGAGTAGTCTCGAAGAGTGTCGAGAAGAAAGAATATAAACCCCCTTCTCCTCCTGTCTTTTTTTCCTCTCATCATCAACCGAACACAGTCTTCTACAACAGCAACTACTTCTTCTTCGATATACAATACATTTTTTATCCACAATACATTTTATATACTCGTAATCATGGTCAACTTCACCCCCACCGTTACAGCTGCTCTCATGGCACTGTACATCACTTCCACCTCTGCCTTCCCCAGTTGGTACCCATACAACCCCAACAACAACGCCAACTCTAATGTCAACAACAATGTCAACAACAATGTCAATGACAACTCGAACTATAACGCCAACCGCTACCACCGCTATCCTCCCGTCAGCGAAGGGACGGAGGTCGCAGATCTAGCTAAGCGACGTTCTTATGGTGACAATAATAACCGCAACCAAAACCAAAATACGAATATCAACCAGAATACGAATATAAACAGCAATAGCAACCGTAATCGCGGTGGACGCCGTGGTGGACGTCGAATTGGGCCTCCAGAAGAGGAGCTGGGGCTTGAGAAACGTCATTTGGTGAATGCGTATACCGCTGCTGGGGTCCCGATGTACCGATATAGGGTTACTTCTCTCGGCTATCCTCCTGAGGACGAACAAGTAGAGGAGAACCAAGATGAACAGGAGGGAGAGGATGCGGAGGGCCTTGAGAAGCGTTGGATTTACCGGGTCGGTTATCCGAGACGTTATGGTTACCGTACTGCCTTTTTCCCCCCCGGCGAAGAGCAAGAGCAAGAGGATACCGAGGAGCAAGGCGACGAGAATCTCGAAAAGCGAGGGTTAATGAGGACGATTAGCTACAATCCCGGCTTTCGCACCTTCAGGACTTGGAGAGCTCCCGGTGTCCGCACGCTCGGGGCTTCCGGCCTTCGCAGCTATAGAACTTGGAGTTTCCCACCAGAGGGTGCTGATGAGCAAGAGCAGGAGGAGCTTCCGGAGGGCGCCGAAGAACAAGACGGGGCAAATCTCGATAAGAGGGCGTTGGTGAATACGCTTAGCTATACCCCTGGAGTCCGCACTTTTAGGACTTATAGCACTCCTGGTATGCGCACATTCAGGTCTTCTGGCATCCGTACCTTCAGGGCTTCAAGCTTCCCACCTGAGGGTACTGATGAGCAAGAGCAGGAGGAGCTTCCGGAGGGCGCCGAAGAACAAGACGGGGCAAATCTCGATAAGAGGGCGTTGGTGAATATGGTTAGCTATACCCCTAGAGTCCGCACTTTTAGGACTTATAGCACTCCTGGTATGCGTACATTCAGGTCTTCTGGCATCCGTACCTTCAGGACTTCAAGCTTCCCACCTGAGGGTACTGAGGAGCAGCTTCCAGAGGGTGAAGAGCAGCAAGCGATCGACGGAGAAGATCAAAACCTCGATAAGAGAGATCTTGTCAGGACCTATAGCACCAGAACCTACAGATACGCTGTCCCTGCTTGGCGTAGCAATATCCGCATGTTGTCCACTCCACCTGAGGGCGAGGAAGAAATCGCGGAGCAAAATCTCACGAAGCGCGACGATTCGGAGGCAGGGGTTTCCGGTAATTACGAATATATTGTCGTCCCCGGCGCTGATCAGCAAACCGAGGAGAATCTAGAGAAGCGCCAGAGCAGTGACCATGGTCATGGTCGTCATGGTCGTGGTCGTGGTCGTCATGGTCGTGGTCGCGGTCGCGGTCGTCATGATCGTAGTCGCAGTCGTGGCGGCCGTGGCCGTGGTGATCGTGGTCGTAACGATCGTGGTCGCGGACCTGGACGCTATAGCCCTCCTGCTGCGGAGCAGGAGCAGAGAGTAATTGAAGCTCGCGGCAAGAGTGAAGAGAATCGTGAGGATGAGTTTCGCCAGGGTGATTCCCGGAGTGATTCCACCAGCCAAACGCAAACCCACAGTGGGAGCAGGAGCAAGAGCAGGCACGGCACCCGTGAGTTTGCGGATGAGGCGAGTATGCAGCTGGAGCAGGAAGATTTGCCGATTGAGAAGAATGAGGAGTAGGAGAGGCGTTACCCATCATCGTTTGGAGGGGAGGATGTGCAGGCATAACGATGAAAAGGAGGAATTAATTGCGTAATGGGTTCTGAATATATTTGTCTTTTTCGGAGTTTGTTTCACAGACTACTAAATAGTAAATTAATTTGGAAATAATACAAATATTTTACATGTCTGATACGTATTTCACGACAAAATTATGATTGAGGCGGCTGGGTTATACCATAACACAGTTTGTTATGTGATGCTTGACTAACATCTTCATAGCATTGTCATTTTTCAATCTGTGCATTTGGGAGGTTGAAATGAATATACGGAAGTGGCACAATCCTCCATTGGTGGTTTGAGTAATTTATTGCACCCCCGCCTTCTGGGGATCCCTGCTGATGCTACCTGGACTAAGCGTATTTGCATGTGTACAGTATCCAACGTCAATTTCAGTTTTCCATTGAGTATATCAGTAAATATGACCCAATGCAGCGCGATGAGACATGTAGGAGTATCAAATATGGGATTAATCACAGGTTCTGATAGGCTTGCTAGCTAGCTAGCTGACTGTAACGGAACAAGCCTCGTGGACTATGGATAGTGCTCTAGGGAGCGCTCGTGATCTATGACTGAGAGGAACACATGTATTAAAAGTATATACAAGACGTTGCGTGAAGAGGGAAGGAGAGCAAGGGAATATAGGAGAGTTATATAGAGATTCCGTCCCGACAAGCAACCAATGAAATAAACCCATAAGCTCTCGATCTCGTGCATGCTTTATCAGCCCAAACTGTCCAACCTGGGAAACTCGTGCATACTCAGCCCTCGTATCGACCGACCCTGCGCCGTGACACTGGCTGAAGAGCTCGTGCTCGTAAGAATGTTGATATATTATATATAGACCAGATCACAGATCTATGAACTATATTATAGCGATAATTATTAAATACCTAGCACCGCTGATGCGCAAGAAGATATTACTTTGTGAGATGGGGTATCGAAAGACCCTTTGAACATTGAACGGCAGTGATCAGTTTTAAATACCAAATACTGAAAAGGGACACACCTAAAGCAACGCAGAGCTTTCGGTCTAGAATTTCTGTGCCGTGCCAGATATGTTACTATATATGGGGGGTTCATTTCTTGTGTTAATCTCGTCGGATTGGAGGCTATATTGTTGGTAGATGGAACAAGTAGCCGAAAAGCACCAAATTGTGCAAATTTACTTCATGCAAACACCAGATTTTCACAAATGCTCATCCTCAGGCGGAGAAGGCTTTGGCTCATGCGGTTTCGTTGCGGTTGGTTATATTTGGGGTTATGGCATTCAACTAGTGATTTAGTTCCGCGAACACCCATTGCTCTTTCGATTATCCCCAGGCCTATTACCATACCCTTCGCAATTAACGAAGGCCACAAGTTGGTTTTCCTAGCTTGTTTGGTACCGTGGGGCTTTAGGGGGAGGTTACCCCGGAGTTTGATTGTGTCTCGTTAGTAGGTGGTTCTACCTAAGCATTGTGCTCTGTGCAACGAGGTTAGGAATTTCCATAATGGGAAGTCGCACTTATCCCATATTTGGCTAGGCTGTTGTGCTGCCAAGGAACGCCATGTCTCGACTCGCTGAGGTATGACATAATCGTACGTCGACACGAGACAACCAACTCGAACTCCACAATCCACATCTCGCGAGCGACGCCTCGCCCACCACAAAGCCGCGAAACACCACAAAAGGGGTTGGTAGAAACTCGCCGAACAAATTTACTAGTTATAAATAATCGATGGGGCTAGTTCCCACCGCCGTCGTGTCGGCTATTTGGGGTAACGTAACTTGGCTTTTTTTGCATGATACCACTTGGCTTGTGAGGTCATATTATACTAGTAATATACTGTTGTTTTCGCTTGTTCCTGTCGCCGTGGAATTATATACCCTACTTCCGTCGATCCAAGCTCTTGCGTGCTACTGGTACCATGACGGCCTCCCAGGCTCAAATTGAGGCTTGCCCCTATGGCTGCATGGGTATCCTCGGAGGAATTCTATTGCTGGGAGGAATGAACGCTGGTATGGGTATTTTGTCATGATAAACCACTTGTGGGAAAAGCCACTTGTGGGATGGCTGTTATGAGGCGGAGATTGACTTGAGATCATGGTTAGGACTCAGGGCCCTATGGTGAAAGATAATGATGATGATGGTGGTGCGTTACCTCGCGTTGGGTATACGCCTTGCTAACGAGACAGGAGTAATTGGGGCATTGAGACGTTGGATTTGAAGGTATATATACTCCCCCTATACCCACCTCTATGTTTCTCATTCTCCATCACACAACTCCATCAACAATACCACCATACCAACCGCCTACGAATCCCAATATCCAATTTAATTTGTTTCTTAATCTCTTTACTATTTCCTCACAAATAATCAACTATGGTCTCTTTTACTCCAACTCTTACCGCGGCCCTCATGGCCCTCTACATCTCCTCCTCCGCCGCCCTCCCCAACCCCCTCCCCAAAGCTGAAGCAGCCCCTGCTCCATACGACCAACGTAACGGTAACCGCAATTCAAACTCCAATACGAATATCAACACTAACACCAACGTCAATAACAACTCGAATCGCAACCGTGGTGGGAGAGGAGGGCGGAGATTCCCTCCCAATAATGTTGCCGTGGAGGAGGGTCAGGAGCAGATTATTGTCCCCAGCTCCATCGAGGTAGAGAAGCGGGATTACAACCGTTACCGAGGAGATCGCCGCCCTTGGAACAGTCCCCGCCCTTGGAACAACCCCCGCCCCAACTACCAGAACCAGAACCAAAATCAAAATCAGAATCAGAACATCAACACAAACATTAATAACAACGTCAACAATAACCAGAACTCGAACCGCTTCCGCCGTCCTCCTGGGGCGGCGATGAAGAAGCGATGGGATAATCCGAATAGGAATGCGAATCTTAACCAGAATGTCAACCAGAATCAAAATTTGAATTTGAATCGCAATCGTGCCGGGAGGTATAGATTCCCAGGGCGAAGGTTCCCACCTAATGTCGAAGCGGAAGAAGTGGCTGGTGAGCAGGATTTAGATAAGCGTGCGGTCTTCCCGACGCTCAGCTATGTTCCGCACAACCCTTACTTCAGAACCTACAGCCTCCCCCCACAGGAAGGCGAGCAGCAAGAGGGAACGGAGGACCAGCAGCAAGATGGGGATGAGGAGAATCTAGATAAGCGTGATGTTCTCCGGACGTACAGTTATGCTCCAGGCACGCGATACTTCCAAGCCTACGATCTGCCCCCACAGGAAGGTGAGGAGCAAGAGGTAACGGAGGATCAGCAAAATGGAGACGAGCAGAATCTAGATAAGCGCGAAATATACAGATCGTACAGCACTCTTCGCAGCGGTCGGCAATACCACGCCTACCGATTCCCTCTCGGTGGCTACATGAGCACTTACGCCCCTCCCGGCGAGGAGCAAGTGGGAACTGAAAATCAGCAACAGGATGCGGACGAGCAAAACCTAGATAAACGCGCTTTACTCCGCACAGCCACTTACGCCCATGCACGGGGCCATATCCGCACCTCCGGATTCCCTCCTGAGGGGGAAAACGTCGAGCAACAAGTTGAGGGCGAGGAGCAACAGAAGGATGCGGAGAATTTAGACAAGCGTACCCTCTATCGCACATACAGCTATGCTCCAATGAACCGATACTTTCGCGCCGAGAGCTTCCCCCCTCAGGAAGATCAAGAGGAAGGGGCAGACCAACAGAAGGATGCGGAGAATTTAGACAAACGTACCCTCTATCGCACATACAGTTATACTCCCATGAACCGATACTTTCGCGCCGAGAGCTTCCCTCCTCAGGAAGATCAAGAGGAAAGGGCAGACCAACAGGAAGAGACCGATGAACAGAATCTAGACAAGCGTACCCTCATCCGCACATATAGCACTGCACCGCCAACAATGCGATACTTCCGTGCCTTTAGCTTCCCTCCCCAGGAAGGGGCAGAGCAACAGGAAGAGACCGATGAACAGAATCTAGACAAGCGTACCCTCTTCCGCACATATAGCTCCGGACCATCAATGCGATACGTCAAGGTGTCCGGGATTCCCCCTCAGGAAGGCGAGGAGCAGAATGACGAAGAGCAAGAGGGCCTAGAGAAGCGGGGGTATTTCCGTACTTATGACTACCCGAGGAGAGTCGGATCTTATCGCGGCTATGCAACCCCTCCGGAGGGTGAGGATGGGGAGCAGCCAGGGAAGGGAGATGAGCAGAATGTGGAGAAGCGTGACTATTTCCAGATGCCTGGGTATAGGTACCCAGCTCGTTTCCGAACTGGATATACGGCTGTCGGATTCCCACCTGAGGGGGGGCAAGGAGCGGAGCAGCAAGATGAGCAAGTAGATCAGCAAGACGAGCAAGATCTAGCAAAGCGAGGATACATCCGCACATACGGTTACCGATACCCTGCACGCTATATGTTCAGGACCAGTGGTTTTCCTCCACAAGAAGACGAGCAGCAGGGGAACACGCAAATCGTTCAGAAGCGAAATGACAATAAGACTCCCCATCCCAGCTACCCACCCAATGATGATACAGCCGACGAAGACGAAGACGACGGAGACGACGTAGACGAGGTAGACGACGAAGACGAGGAAGAGTTACCGCTAGAAGGCGAGCAAGAACAGGAATTGGAGGGCGATAATCTCGAGAAACGCATGGTCTACCGCACCAGCAGAACTGGTTTCCGCACCTCCGGACTGCGCTATTCCTACCGACAACGCTTCCCACCCGGCGAGGAACTCTCTGACACTACCGGCCAATTAGAGAAGCGAAGGATCTTCCGCCACTGCATCAACAAGCGCGGCTTGATTCACCACCACTGCATCGACAAGGGTTCTAACGCCTTCTTCGACCCCCACTTCGAGGATGACGCCGAGAATCTCTCTAAGCGCGCCGAGCCCAATGGCATGAATGATAGCGATGAAAAATTTTCTCCCCGCCGTCACCCCCATCACCGCCAGCATATGGGGAACCGTACCATGGCGGAGTAGGAGTAAGTATTAAGAAAATATGTGTGGGAAAGAGGATGAATAGTTAGTGGAAATTGGAAGGAGGAGGGTCGAAATAGATTTGTATATTTTAGTATAGATATAATTAATATGGAATTTGCACAATTTAACAATTTCACATCACGTCGGTCATGGAAGTTAATACTGCAAAGTGCACCACAGTTGTGTGGTATTCGTTTAGCATTCTTGAGTGACCATCATTGATACGGTTTGCAAGTAGCTACACACAATCATTGCTGCATGAGGTAATGAAATTATTACTCGCACTGGCTATAAGACACACATCATAGGAAGAAAAACAATTCATATATCAATTCTCTATTATAGAATTACATGTAACCAACAAG
>Ga0307511_10007806_pt1 | contig 10753 bp, 5 predicted proteins | sample 13_EM_MG_FD_200266 | JGI IMG/M metagenome (GOLD analysis project Ga0307511, IMG submission 200266) | Populus trichocarpa ectomycorrhiza microbial communities from riparian zone in the Pacific Northwest, United States - 13_EM | ecosystem: Host-associated > Plants > Roots > Unclassified | place... | reverse complement strand
GAGACACCTGCTTATATGTAACCTATATTTTCAACCACAGAAGTAGATATGGAAAAGAATGCTGCCCTGCTCACCACCCCTCATCGCGTTGCCGCAGGTACTTCTTTGCTAGCTCATCACCACCTTGTGAGGACAGTTCCATCCAGTGGTAGGACACACACATGGTAGCTGGGTCACGCTTGTCTGGATCCTCTCCCTTGGCAACCATCATATCGGGTCGGAAGGTATCCTTCGGCCGTGACAAAGGCTTTGTCCACCGCGGGAGGAGACTAGGGTTGGTGAGGTAGAAAATGGCTAGTTCGCGCTGTGCGGTGGGGTCGCCCTCCATGGCTGTGATGGTCCACATCCGTGCCGCATCCTTCATAGAATAGCGAGCGAGCTGGTCATTGCCCACTTGGTCAATGTTCTTGGATTTGGACTCGGATTGCCGCTTTTTCGTGTGATAAGCAATAATCTCATCAGCAATTTCGACCATAGTGCGGCACACGTCTTGCTTCAAGCCCAGGGCTGCAAGGCCAGTGTCCCAGAAAGCTTTCCCGATCTCCGTCATGTCAAGAATTGAAGCCGGCACGAAGGCGGCAACATACTGAAGGTCACGGAAAAGCGTTCGGGGGCGAATGTCGGCTTGACGGAAAAGATTTTGAAGGACTTCAACGATCATATCAGTACTGGGTGCCACAGAAGTTGGTGACCGTGATCCGGTCGGGGTCATGAGGGGCGAGGCATTCGTAGTCTTGCTCATGACATGCGAGCGCCTCTCCTCGACATTTGCAATGACACCTTCAAGATTAGTAGGCTGACTGAGCTGAAGATTAGAGATCCGGGAGGTGAGTTCCCCCAGTGATCCAAATAATGGTGAATTAGACATTTTGCGATTGATGAACTTGGGAGTAGTTGGCGAGAGAGATGCAACGATCAAGAGCTCCAGTTCATATAGGGCATAGAGCTTTTGATACGGGTTGGGATGCGTTGAGAACTTGTTCAGAAGGCTCTTGAATGCCTGGTTGTATGGGAAAGCAGTGAGACCTCCCCTCTTCGAACCTTTAGCGTTAGGTGCGCGAGCTGCAGCGTCACTGGATGAAGAATTTTCTTCACCAGAGTGAGGTTCATGGGCTACATTCTCCAAGGTTGCGATCGGGGCAGCCAGTTCGCCCTTTTCCCCTTTACCGAGTGCCTCCAGAATGCCACTATTATGAGTAGCAGCTCTCCTTAAACTCTTCATGCTTTTCTTCCTCGCCATTTTCTTCCCACTTGGGTTCAACTTCGATCCAGCTGTCTTTTCCGCTAGCCTCTTGCGTGCCTCGGCCTCTTGCTCTTCCTTTCTTTGAATGCATTCATCTCCAAGCCCACCGGAAAACCAGGCATCCGTTTCACTGCCTTGGTTGAACGCTTCGGTTCCGAGATCACTGAGTAGAAGCCCTGTCAGGTTCTGCTTTAGTTGTGAAAGGAACTTGCGCTTCTTTTCGTTGACTTCTTCAGGTGGTTTAATCATCATAGCAGCAGGCGAGTGTGGTGTCTTTGTTCGGGAAGCAGACGCAAGAGAAGCGAAAGGGGACCAGAAGGTAGCGGTTGACTCTTGATTTGCTTTCGGGCTCGGCATTCCAAAAAGATCCTGTTGATCCATCATTGAGTCCAGAGTTGCAATGGATGTGCTGCGTGTCCGGCTTCTACTCGATGGGATATCCGTTCCGGAGCTACTCAGACGACTACGGCCTATGGAAAGTAGATCACTCGCGCTGGGTTTTCGTAGCAAATCGAAGCCTCGTCGAGAATTGCTAGAGCCATCTGATTCAATTCCATGATCACCGGACAGACTGAGAGTTCCAAGGCCTGGCAAGTGAATTTCCCCTTTGCGACCAGCTGTTGCCAGGTCTCTATCATCCCGCGAAAAGAGCTCACTGGACCACAACACAGGGCTGTCCAATATTCCATCACCGACAAGCTTGCTAACACATTTGTCGATTTCGTAACAAAAGCGATGGATCCTTTCCTCCCCTTTGCAGAAGTTTTCGACAGAGAAACGGCTGAGATACGTAGCAGTGATATCCGCCTGTTCGTCACTGAGTTTATTCGGGCCGCCATGTTCCACAGGCGCCGCCAATATGTCCATAAGGGTATCGGATTTTAGAAGAGAAATGTTGCTCGTTGAGATTCTATGTCCCAGAGATGTTCTAGACCCTTTGACAGGCGTGGTTTTGCCAGCATTCTGTTTCACTGGTTGACCCATCTTCTTCAAAGCCAATGTAATGCCCTTTGCTTCTTCATATGCGGCAGAATTGCGCACATCAGTGACATACCACATCTTATCACGGAGGTCACGGATCCTATTAATGCCATCCTTCACCGCAGTATCTTGCCGCTCCTGTGCGGACGTAAGCCATACAAACCATGCTTCAATATCTTCAAGTGCCCCAGAGGCCTTTGAAATCGCCACCCTTGAGCCTCGAGCGAAAATGTGAAGAAGAGGCTTGTAACCATCTCGCGCTAATGATAGGGGAAGCTTCTCTAATTGTGAAAGGGCTCTGTGAAACTGCTGTGCACGAACATAATCTTCTCGTGACATACATTGTTGGTAGGCCGCAGAAAGTATCTTCACTAGCGCAGAGTCTTTGGTCGCTGCTAGGTCTCGGTGCGGCTTCCGGGGTAAGCAGGCGGTGGGCTGTTGGCTGGCAGCAAACATTGCGGTGAGGTTGCTTGTAGGGTAGTATGGATTGCTTGGATCCAACTGGATTGGAGGGGTGTCACTTTGCTCCAGTTCTGGCTCCACTGCGGCCTCAATTTTAACCTCTTTCTTGGTCTTTGCTGGATCACTCTTGATAACATTTGTTCGATTGCTAAATTTTTGGCCATCATCAATAAGGTTCTCGGGTATTTCATACTCAGTAAGAAGCTTTTTGATAGATTCCTTCAGCTGATGGTAGTCAGTATCAAGTCCTGCTGCCTCTGAAGGCCCTTCGTCGTCGCTCTCATAGTCAATATCTCCGTTATCGTCATCTTCATCCTCATCCTCCCAGTCGGACCGCATCTTTAAGCTCAATTCACTCCCATATTTCGAGATGAACAGTACAGCCCATTTTTCGGCACAGGGGTGGCACCGCCCTGATATTATCTCCGGGGCCAAGCGACCTCTCATGGCCTCAACTGCACTCCTGATATCTGCCCCAAGCTTTTCTATCTCACTACCCTCGTCAATACTCATAATGGATGCAGAGGAAGGTAGTGTGAATGATGAAGGAGAGGGCATCTGTGAGCTAAATGAAATCTTCTCCTCATATACGCTTGATCGCTCTAGCAGAGGAGCGTAGAGTGATGCACTATCGCTGGTTACTGAAGAACTACTGTTACTTAACACAGATGCCGAGCCCATCTCATATCCACCGCTTGTCGTTGACTTGGTGAGGAAAGGGCGAGAAGGGCGACTTGCTAAACGTTTGATATCCCTTGATTCTGTGAAACCACCAAGTGTTGGGGGGTACAGAGCGTTATACAGCGTTAGTACATCCGCGGGGCATATGACGATAAAGGGTTGGATATCCAGTGTCTCTGGAGGTGATGTTATCGATTTGGACGGTAGGAGGGCGGGCGGAGCGTCAGTCTCACGTGCCCTAAACCGGGCAAGTAGACTTTCGACATGCAATTTTAGAGAGGGTTCCACAGGTGCACTTTGTTTGCTAAAATCGGGAAGCATTGTGAGCATTATGAGTATTGTGAGAGTCCGAACCTTCGAACAGTCAACTTACAGTTCCGCCCACATAACACTGTAGGCGATTTTTGCCATTCTGTTGACTAGTGGGCGTAGTATCTTCAGGCGTGCATGTTCACTGATATGGTATCCGATCATTATTCCGTGGTACTAGACTCATTTTTAGCGACCTTTACTTTAATCAGTAGTGAGGTTCATACTTCGGGATATTGTATGCTGGACATCAAAAAACGGCCAAAGAGCCACTTGACCATAATAATCATCTCCGCTTGTTGCTTTCGCTTAGGGTCATCGGTCTTTTGGAGGATTGCATGCCCAAGCTCCAAAACCCCCTCCGGTATGCCACCAGCGCCAGGGTCACTATCCAGCACCTTAAACAAGGCTCTAACCCCCTTTGTAAGGAACTCTTCAATTAGAAGGCCGTCTTTTCCGCGTAGGTCTTGCTGTGATTTCCCCGTCGTTTGATCCTCTGATTTATCCAATAGGAATGCCCCTTCCTGCAACAGTGCCATGAGGCAGGTTTCCATATTTGACTTAGCCGGCCACTCCCTCATGGCAGCCCACGAATCGAGAATAGCCAAAAGAAACTGCTCTCCTTTGGATTCATTCAATAGCTTCAGATATATCGTAGCCCACATATCCGTACGCCGTTTATCCTCCGGTGTGTCTGGGCCCATAGAGTTCGCAAAGATAGAATGGAGCAATGTATAGAGGGGATCATTTCTGTGAAAAGAAAGCAACCTCTCAACTGGCGAGGGTAGATTTGTTGATGAACTCCGAGCGTTGGCATTGGCACCTCGTCGAGGACCAGCTATCACCGAATCAGGTGAAGATAGTGGCTGATGGAATTTAGCTAGGATTTCCAATTCGGCTGAGGAGAGTCGTGCTAGACGTGAGGCAAGATAGTGAGGATTCGAACGGATGGTGGATATGAATGACAAGATCGCCTCACGGGCCTGGTGGGGCAAGTCATGTAGCCAGGATGTTACCCCCCTTGCGTTGCCCACCTCATCGGGAGCGCTATTAGTGGGTGATGCCTCGAGTTCTGTTTCCAATAATGCAAACCGTCTAGTGGCTTCACATGAATTCCTAACATCGTGGAGAGCAGTGTAGAGAGTTGCAAAGGGCTTCTTCTCATCTGATTTAAGGTGATCAACAAGAATGGTATGGCAAATGCCCGTGGTCCTTGTTAGGCGCACGGATAGCGCATTCGATATCAAGCACTTGTACAAACGATCTTGGTTTTGATAATGCTTCTCCTCTTGATGTGCCTGTAGTTTAGCTAGATGCGCTAGCTCCGCAAGAGTTGTCGACGCTCTCGTGAATGATGTAGGAAGCTCAGAGATGTAAGAGTCACCATTAGCTAGTGGCAGGGATGGTACGGTGGTCGTCGAAATATTATCTTGTAACCTGCTTGGCTTGGAGGATGCTCCGGGGGCATTCCCAGAAGCCACCGTCATTGTTGCGGTTGGGGTAAGAGGGCTGGAGTGTGATAGGGTATGGGCACCTTCAGATGGATGCGGAGGAGACGACCGAGATGGTGGAGTGGATGGAGGGGCTAGAGTGACAAGTAAATAGCTATGTCAGCGAGACAGTACTCCGTCAACTCAAGCTTAAGAGCCTGAGGTGCGTGGAGTGAGCGAGGTCGCCCCGAGAACGATCAAAATTGAAATATGCAGGTATAGTAAGAGATGAAATTTTGCATACAAGAAGTTGGGAAAATAGGGTCGCTCATGGGTCCATCAGAAGCGACGAAAGGCACCGATATAGAAATTCCAACAGCCACGGTGGTTGCAATGAGCGGTCAGGCGAACGAAGTTGAGACTTCGTAGATGGAGATGTACAGAGGGGAGGGCGGGGCGTGTTGCAGGAGATGTCCAATGCCTTGTGGAGCAGTAGTAGTGTAGTTGCAAATCCGGCTACACAGCGGTCCTTGTTCGTTTTGATTTGAGTAGTAATAGCACAGACTGAGGATGTGAAGTAATAGTTATCGTCAGATCTGGCTGTCTGTACCCTCTATTCGTCCTCGCGAGGGCGGGGGAGGGGGGGGGGTTGCGAAGGAGGCTGGCCGTTCGTCGCCTGGGGCGGTCGATTTCTGATGGGCACGAAAAAAACAAAGTAGTCGGCTGGTGATTTTCTACACGCGGCGGGTACCTCACTGTACAGTGCTCTACGGTGCGAGGTACAGATCCCATCTAGAGGACTAGCCATGCGGATGCTGATGGGGCTGGTCTCAGTGGCCAACTGACTGACTTGATCCTGCACTCTGCACAACAGTCAAGCATTTGCAGTGACATGCAGGCAGGATTGTGCGCTAAGAACAAAACGGAGCTGTAGTTGGCGGGCGCCTGGAGAGGATTGGCTGACGGGCTTCTGCGGGTAGGGATGTCGTGCGCGCCCCTGTGAGTACCGCGACAACAGTAGGGTATGTAGTATTGAGAGCGGCCATCTCCGCTCAGGGAACCAATGCCTCTGCGGAACTACAGGTACTGGCGGGTCGATTGAGCAGATGGACAGTATGCGGTCTGCATACGTCTCATACGCCACCATCTCACACGGAGATCTCAGTTGCCTGCGAACATTAACCAACTCGGCGGGTGCATAATAATGTAGCGCTCGCATACGCCGTGGCTGACCGCGATATCAGAGGAAGGGTATAATTGGACTCAAGTCAAATATGGCATGGGCGATCTTGTGCGTTGTTCAATAGCGGGGCGGGAACGTTTCGTTCTGGTGGCTGCCCTAAACCCGATTCAATTCTGTCCGAGTCTATATTCGGAGACTTACTCTAGCTAGGAGTGCATGAGCTGATGCTTTCTATCAAATCTTCATATGCACATCCCAGCCTCAAGCACCATCTGAAGGTGAGTGGCACTTGAGCTTGGTACCGGGGGGGCCGGGATGCAATCACTTATCAAAAAATGTAAGTAGGCGGAGCTTGATCATGACGTCCATGACGTTGATGAAGGCCAGAAATTCGGTCCAAGATAAAGTGGCCTGGGCATAATCACCAGAACTCCCTGCCGTAGGGTTGCCTTTCTGTTACCTACTTACCCTGAGCTACCGTAGAAGATTCCACAATGTATGTAGTCCCGTTGTATTCGGGCCAGCCATACCGTAAGTATGAGGAGAGAACCTCCCGTAGGTATGTAGAGTATCTACTTTGGTTGTAGAATCACAAGGATGTTTGTAGCTGGTTTACAGGGGCCCTATTGACAACTCACCGTGCATGCAGCGGGGTGACCCTTAGTGGCCCAGAACCCCTGGTCTGGAAAACAATCCTTGACAATTTGTGACTCCCGGTGTTTGAAACATTGGAAGAGTACTTTTACTTGAAGTTCGTCATAGCTTCAACAATATCTCCCTCAAACACCCGGACTAGGCTTGGGTATAATCCTTTTCACTACCGATTGGGCAGGGCGATGTTATGTGCGATCAAGCCGCGGGAGGCAGTCAGCCTCACACTGAAACCATCGACGTCAGTGCTCAAAGGAATTGTCTAGGATTACTTTGCGGAAAACGCTCGTCGTGAAAGAGTATTCCAATCAGTTGCCACAGTTTCAGATGTTGGAAACTCACTTCAGCTGAGCTACCATAACATTTGTGCAGTTGTGAGATGCCTTGCTTGCTTCATACTTGCCACTCCAGAGCCTCTCAATCGGTAGCAAATGGGAGAGGTGATCGGGATGCGGGAAGGTAAAGGTTCGAGAACCCGCGACACAAACCCTGCCAAATGGTTACTTTAGAGTACAAGTAATGACTTTACCATACTGTTGTCTCGGCACCGTCACAGACCTTTCAACGTCATGTTTCGAGAAGCGCCGAGAAAGGGTCGTCTCGATACTTACTGTAGGTATCGTACGGTAGTTGCAACCAGACTTACTTAGCACTGGTAGGCATGTTTATGGACCCATGTACGTGTCGTCAGGTGCTATTCCGACTCCACGTCAACGCAAGGAGCGCTGGCACTTATGAGTTCCGCCCCCTTAAATTTTTGCCATGGACGCCTGGGCTTCCCCTTGGGCAGACGATACACAACAGGACGAAGACCCAGGCCATCAAGGAGCAGTTTCCACTCTGCAAGATTTCGAACTATTCGGCGATGACCCAGGCCATCGAAGAACGGTTTCCACTCTGCAAGATTTCGAACTATTCGGTGATGACCCAGGGACTGCAACAGAGCATACCGCAATTGATAATAGCTTAGCATTTACGAGTAAGCTTGACGGCTCTGATTTTGGGGGAGCATCGATATGGACAACAGATGTCAATGCATTTGGTGGCGTGGACAGCTCATCCGCTTGGGCCAGTGACTCGACCAGTGTTCCGTTTTCGGGGAATCACCACAGCGATGTTTATCCGAATTGGGAAGATAATGATATAGTTTCGGGAGAAACTCAAATACATGGAAGCGTAAATATCGAGGATACATCAATACCCCCGGAAGGGACTTCACAATCCTCACAGGCTCGTCACCCAATCACCACAAGCACGAAAGATTTCTCGGAGAGTTGGTCACATAAGCTACAGCCTGATTGGGGTTCCACAGTAGAGGACCAACCGACAGCAGAAGCTGTTCTTGATGCACATGAGGAAAAACCTGGCGGCCATGAATTGCAAAGTGACTCGCCTTTTATGACTGGTACTGTGATTACAGACGAGCAAGCAGTGGCATCGACGTTACCCGAAGAGAAGGCCACAGAGACCGTACCGGCGAGCTCCCTTGATCAAAGTACAAAGAAGCAATTTGTGCAGGGCAGGGACTCAACAGAGGCCGCGGGGACTGTGCAACATAAGCCTCTGTTTGAGGGTAATGAATCGACAGAGGTTGTGTGGACTAAGAAACCAGAGGATGGACCAAATGCTGAGAATAACCAATCCGACATCACCCTCGAAGAACAGGAAGACGATGATGACTTTGGCGACTTTGGGGATGCGGAGGAGGGTGAAATTGAAGATGTGGAGTTTGAGGCGGAGCTGGGGCTGGAGCTATCTCCCGAGGCTACTGCAATAGCTCATCCGCTGACCTCGTTGGATTTCATCATCGACAGTTCCCTAGCTTTAAAGTTGTATCCAGTGATGCAGAAACCCACCACACTACCGCCAGTAGAGGATATCATATCGACTATATCAACGTAAGGACCCCTTTTTAATATCTACAGAAGTTTCAGCTAATCGTGGCGACAGGCGGAAAGCGTGGTATCGCATTTCGAGGGTTGGAACCGTGGGAAAACATAACAGCGGTGATGGTGATGACTATGTTCGGGTTACATGGTCTAAGTCAAAAGTCAGGGCAGACGTATGTGATATTGTCAACAGATGGGTTAAGGAAGGGAGGTTTTCAGTCTCTGATGCAATTGGAGGGGGTCGGAGTTATGGGGCGATATTTGGTTGGGGAGATGGGGCAAACACATCTTCGAAGGATCTTGGACAGAAAGGAAACCGCTCTTCCGCCCCGACGGTGTTTGGTTTAGCGGGATATAAAGGTGGCACAAGAAGTACCCACAAAGCCTCCATCAGCATATCCAGCTGGGACCCGCTCGCCCCTGGTAAACCAGATATCTCTTCAATGGTTGACTTCGGCTGGGGCAGTCCAAAGGGATCTAAGCCGGAAACGGAAACGACTGCAACCGAGAATACGACTTCTCCGAAGAAGGAACAAATATTGCCTTCTGTACTATTATCAACTTCCTCAAACTCAACGTCTCCGGAGACGACCTATGCTCTGAAGGATCTAGTTGTCAGCACGGTTATGAAGCCCGAGCCCCAAACCTTCAAAGCATCAATCGAGCCAGGGCAACCTTCCCCTAAGCTACAAAATATTGGAAAAGTGGCACTAGGGAGTATTATACCAGAGCCAGATGAATGGGAGGGGTTTCAAGCCAGGAACACCGCCACTATACCTGAAATTATACCTTCAGGGCGAACAAACCAGAGCCTAGTGTCTGGTCTGGACACATGGGCTTCTCTTCAGCTTTTTGAGAAGGGAGCAGTCTCACATGCAACTCATGCGGGCCCGCCAGCCTCGCTTGACAGTGACTTACGGAATCTAGGATTGTATTTTGGGGAGAAATCGAAGAAAAAGCCGACAATGGCACTGGAGTTTGGCTCCGCAGTTGAAGATGATGACTGGGGAGAAATGCTTAATTCTCCTGCCACACCTGTCAACCCGCCGCCTCCACTCCCTATCACTACTACTATAAGTACAGCAACAATAAAGGATCGCAGACCTTCCACTGCTCACGGGCAAACCAACCCCTTTGGAACATTTCAAGTAGGTGTACTTGGGACCACGAATTCTGCACCCATTCGCAGGGATTCTGCACCCACACTCGTCAGCCCAATAAACGTTAATTCTGCTGTGCCTGGAGCAGTACCCATGATGGAAAATAATTCCGCGACTGTAGTCGATTGGGACTTTTCAGTATTTGAGCGGCCTACAAAGACAGATCTAATACCCACTACATCAGCTGTGTCGCAAGTTTCTGGAAGTACTTTACTTGGGGGATCGCAAGTCCTAACAAAGGAGGACAAAGTGGCTATGGATATTTTGGAGGGACTGCCGGATATGGGCTATATGCTCAGATAGAGTATATGAATATAAATTAATGTGCAATGAAACTACAACTGGGCTTCCTGCCCAGGGGCATTTACCTAACTGAACTGAGATCGCTTCTACCAGTAATGCCTTATCTTCTACGAGGCTTATGTTGATATTTGCCAATAGAGGATACGGTATCTTATCTGAGACTATAGCCCGGTTTCTATTCCAGTAATTTATGCGTACTTTAAGGGTAGTCTGGTTGGCACGACCGCTCCTGTGGAGTTTAAGGGTTAAACCTTAGGGATCCCGTGAAAAACCCATATCTTGTTCTCGTAGGAATATGATCAATGATAACGGAAGCCTATGATAATGGGTCCTCAACTTTTGAACCAGACTACAACTTTTGATATGTTCACCTTTAAATCTTGCTAGTGTGTGGCTTTGGGAACAGAATCTCGGTCCATATCTGATTTGTCTCGGAACCGCTACTTATCTTGCGCGAGGTT
>Ga0307511_10007805_pt1 | contig 10753 bp, 9 predicted proteins | sample 13_EM_MG_FD_200266 | JGI IMG/M metagenome (GOLD analysis project Ga0307511, IMG submission 200266) | Populus trichocarpa ectomycorrhiza microbial communities from riparian zone in the Pacific Northwest, United States - 13_EM | ecosystem: Host-associated > Plants > Roots > Unclassified | place... | reverse complement strand
TGCACTCATGTGAACGTTCATGTGAACGTCCTGTTCATGTATATATAGCTCTTGTATTGCCTGCTACCTCTCGTACATCACATCAGTTCACTCCATTACAGTAGCTAGATCAATACAAGGCTTCTACCTCTTCTCATATATAGTACGTCCTTCACTGGATTGACGACTCACCGCTCGCCTCATTCAAACAATAGAAAAGGCATGTGATGTCCAAATGCACTATGGAGGATACAAAGAAACAAGAATGCTTTATGTAGGGTATCTTGCAAGCTGGGATATTATCTTAGGCAAGCCAGCGCTTATAGCTCTGAACGCCTTAATCCTAGCAGGACCAAAGCCAGTAACCATCCAACCTGAACGGATGGCACGCTTTGCACTCAAGGAATGCAGAAAAGCAGGGCATGCAACATGGCAAGTCACATCTGCTGCACTCGGAGTAGAAGACGAAGTATCAGACTATCTTCTACCACTCTTCGAATTCATGGTCTCAGCTATAATTTTCGGAGAAAGTCAGGATTTCAACCCCTTGGTTGAATTTGCCCAGTTATTTCTGGTAACCATACCCAACGAGTTGCCACCCCTCAGAACTATCAACCACAGAATATGGCCAAAACGCGGCTCTACATGGGTACCGAAATGGCGAACATTACCCTCCAAATATTATGCAGAGCTCACGAGACAGCTCACCGAAGAAGAAGCCTCAGGCCGGATTTATCGTGCAGAACATGATACCAATACGGTAGTTCTGTTCGTACAAGCCAAACGAGATGATTCCACTAAACCGCGGGGCATCCTAGGAGCCAGGTATCGGAACGAAGCAGTTGATGCCAAATATACACCCCTAGCTAGCATTGAGGAACCCATGGAGCTAGTCGCTGCTCGGAAGTACTGGAGCAAGATCGACCTAGCAGATGGGTACCACAACATCAGATACGAAGAAGACTCTGAACAACACTCCACCTTCCTCACACACATGGGATATTTCTGCAGTTGTATTATGCAACAAGGGGACCGCAATGCTCCTGCCATCATGGTATGAGCCATGTACGAAGTCTTTTAGGACATGGTCTTCAAGGACCTTATCATCTATATAAACGAAATTGTTTTCTTTTCAGATACCTACGACGAACATGTAGCTACCTTACGGATAGTTCAACAACGCCTCCTAGACGAGAAGTTTTGGTTGAAGGCTAGCAAATGCCAGTTTTTCTACAAACGTCTAGATATATTAGCACATATAGTAACTCCGGATGGGTTACACAAGGATCTTAAGAAGTGCAAGAAAGTATTGGACTTCAAGGTTTCCAGCAACCGCCGGGACTTAAGAGGAATACTCAGCGTTGTCATATTCCTAAGCAAGTTTTGTCTGGAATTGGCCTCCAGAGGAAGCACCCGGTCAGAACTGCAAGGCGAAAACACATCCTGGAGATAGACCGATACCCATACTAGGGCACTCGAGAAATTCAAGGAACTTGTGAATTCTCCTCAGATTCTCAAACCCTGGGAGCATTTCTTGGAAGCGCCAAAATACCTGGTATGTGTTGCTAGTGATTTTGGACTAGGATCATAGATAGGACAAGGAGAACTAGGATCAATTCGACGCTGTTGATTTCATTCTCGGAAATTCAGCCCTGCTCAGGTGAAGAACCCCACGTACCAAAAGGAGGTACTCGTTATTGTTGACTCCCTAAAGTTCTTCGAGGCTCAACTCCGAGACCACAAATTCATGGTTCTTATGGATCACTAACCACTAATGTCTTTCCTCTGACAACGACAAATATCTCAGAATGGTAATTGAACATACGGCTGGAATAGAAAACCAGTTGGCGGACGCTCTATCAAGGAATAATTAATACTTTCTTTATCCTCCAAGCAACAAGACTTCATCACTAAGAGCATCGATCCTACAGAAGACTAAGGCAACCTTCAACACACTTCCATCCCTACCCACAACTTTTCTATCTCTCCCATACCAGAAGAAATTACAATGGTTTCCCACGGCTGCATCAACTTCAAGCACAAGTACTGCGACTACAATAAGTGCACAGGCCGTAACGAAACCCTCGGACACCACCCCTCTTGTCTCTATCTTGACAACGAGAATGACGGAGACTATGAAGATTACGACGATATCAAGGAGGAAGAAATGCAATCAGATGAGGATATCCTCTCCACCATCCCTGAAGAAATCTTTGACAGGTATGAGTTCGATCCTCACCCACACGTTGTTGCACATGGTCAATTCAATCTTTATCATCACATCAGCACTCCCGCAGATGATACATCCATAGTCACCAATGACGACAATATTCCCGCCATCATTATAGACGATGTCAATGATGCCTGGTAACACTACAAGCAACACAGAATTCAACACAATACGGACTTTCACAACCACTACTGCCGCTCGCATAGTAGCTCGCACCAGAATGGGAACTGCTATTTTCCCTCCACCAGATTCCCTATTTGTGCAACATACGGACATGGATGTTTAGACTGCACTCTAGCGGAGGCAGTTTATCAGAAGGAGAAGGAATTTCATTCGAGTCAGCAACACTCATGGAAATTGAAAGCTACCACTATCCCTTCTCATAACACCCCCTCCTCTGAGACTCCCGATATTGACATTCCTGACTTTAACATCAAAGAAGCTTCTAGCTGCACTCACATGTAGTCTGCAGAAGAATGGGCAATCAGGAACCCTCCCATTGCTCGCTACGAACCTTGGGTTCAACATCCCGTACAGAACAACCCATGGGACTACAACATCAAGATTGTAGCAGATGAGAAAGGAACCTCCTTCCTCTCTGCCGCAGTCACCACCAGATCACAACGTAAGGCAGATTCTTGAGAAGCTAGCGGATCTAAACAAGGTCATAATACCCTCCTATCCCCCACTAATACTATGACATATGTGCCAGGAGTGGGAATTATGCACCAACAACACCATACAAACAGCAAGGAGAACAATCTCCTTCACAACACTCAAACACAGGAGCAGACTTCAATTCCTCCTGCACCTACTGCCACTCGTCGGTGCAAGTTCTGTAAACGAGAAGGGCACTATGCATCCACATGCAAGGCAAAACGCAAGGCAGACTCAGACCTCAGGTATAGAATTATGCCACCGACCAATATGGCAAAAATATACCTTGATCTCGATAACGGCGCCAAAGATGACCCCGACTTCTATCTCGATGCTCATGTTGACAAAGATGATAGAATGAGGGACGCCTACATCGCATGTATCAGGATATGCCTTATATGGAGCCAGCTCTATAATGCTCTAAAAGGGAAGAAAGGAGTAAGCAAGGACAATGGGTTCTTGTAGAAGGAAAACGAGAAAGGAGAATGGAGGCTGGTTTTACCACGTACGTTAGATATAAAAGGTAAGAACTACGTCGAGGATGCAATCAATGAACCTCATGATGCTACAGCACATGGCGGAGTTGAGAAAACGTAGAAATCGTTGCCTGATCAGTTAATTTATCAGCCATTTTCAAGCGTCGTTAAGGAATACGTGGCGAGTTGCGATACCTGTCAACGGACGAAGTATAGTAACCAGCCACCACTAGGACGAGTAACTATGTTACATGTTCCTGCAAGAGCCTGAATGGATATCATAATGGATTTTCTTAAAATGTCTTCTGTTTTTACTTAGTGCTCTACTTTATACCCAAACATTCCTTTGGAAGAAGATCATATGATTTGTTTTTCAAGACTTTGGACAATTGTCTGTAGAGAATCAGGATTTATGTTTCTCATTCCAGTTTCTGAAAATCTTACAGTGGAGAAGTGCACTGATACCTTTGATACACACATTGCTTCTGTTATTGGTTATCCCTGTTATATTGTTTTTGATCGAGACAATCTCTTTATATAAGACCATTTCAAGGATTAGGTAGCAAGAAAGGGAATCATGTTGGAACCGGCTACCGCATACTACCCTCAGACGGACAGTCAGTCAGAAATTGCCAACAAGGCAATCCTCTAAGCCGCACGAGCATGCAATGTCTAAGGAAACGAATGGCTGCAGAAACTCTCTCAGATTCAGCTTAAGCTGAACTCTCCACACTATACCGCAAGAAAACACCGTCCATTTTTTTCACTCCTAGGGTTTGAGGCAAAGGTAGATCCTTCTGCCTTCCATTACCCGATCACTCCTTATACCCCTTCGGAGGAACGTCATCTTGCAACCTCTCGCAACCTATACTCCTCCAAAGTCAAGCAGGTAAAACAAGCCAACAAGAAGCGGTCTGTTCCACCACTTCTTGCAGCTGGCCAAAAGGTTCTACTCTCCACAGAGAACCTCAACCTCTTGAACAGAGCTAGGAAACTCAAACCTAGATGGGTCGGACCTTTCCGCATCCAACATGTCAACAGGAAGCGGAACAACTATATACTGGACCTGTCAACGGACAGTCGACTTTCTCTTATCCACAATACCTTCCACATCAGCAAGATCAAGCCTAACGTTGAAAACGATTCAACCAACTTCACAGGTCGTCACAAAGAACAACCTGGTGAAGTAACAGAAGGCAGATGGGAAGTCGAACGAGTACTCAAATTTCGTACTGCTCTTCGTATAAGTAAAAGCCAATACCTGGTACTTAGAAAGGGTATGGAAGTGATGACAATGAGTGGATCCACTTCGAAGATATCACCCTTGAAATGGTGCGAGACTTTTGGACAAGCGGAAACTTATCCAACACCTTCAAGCAACGAAGAACCTCCAGGAAACACAAGCAGCATCATACACGAGACACCTCCAAGTAAATTGTTCAAACTGAACGAGACAGAGTTCTCGCCCTCAGTCCTGACGATCAAGACCTCACCTTCGCTGCTACCAATCTTGTAGCAGATATCTTTAATGTTTTCCTAACGTACTGATTCGCCCCAGTTGAATTAACATGGCAATCCTACATTCTTTCTTGTTGTTTTAACTGTAATTCTGAATTGACGATGGAAGAAGGCATCGCAAACAAAGTATCTGTCAGATGTTTTCATTGTTCCTTATGCCATGAATGTTTACTATGGATAATTTGGAAGTTACAATGGTCACCTACTGGTCACTTGTGAAGATTGTTATTCTTATATCTGTCGTGCTTGCACCTGTTATTCTGGACTATCTCAGTCTTATATAAGATAACAAGAGCAGGAAATCCTTTTAAGTGGGGAAGTGTAACGGGAGACCGTTTCTTATATTTGTCTTGGTACGCATTTCCTACCACCTATTATGGTTACCAGCTAGCTCGAGCATAGTACCTTACGTACTATTACCGAGAGCGTATCCGGTCCCTATGTACTTTTCCTTTACCAGCATGTATTATACATCCACACCTGTATTTCTGAGTACTAGGGGCCTGACCTCCCAGACAGCTATTTATGGTCACGGAGGAGTGCTTTCTGGAACGGCCGGAAAGCAGGTTTTATGGGAAGGCCCGAAAACAGGTTTTTCAGACGGCATTAGGCTTGGCGGCTAGTATAAGTACTGAGCCGTTCCGCCCTTCTGGAGGAGGATTCTCAGATCAGATCACTTCAGACAGAGTTCAGACAAGCCTTAGATAGCTCCAATGCAGAGAGATTACACCTGTTAATTCTCTTCCCAGTTGGGAAATCTGTATCCTCTCAAAGACCCTCTGAGTCCTCGACTTAGGCAAACAAAAAAGAGACATAACCTATCACTCCGGTGATAGTATAGACTCTGTTAAACGGCCCGCAGGGCTACTATTGCCATCCCCCATTACAGGTATGGGACTTGAATTCTTTCTTGGAGTTTTCTGGCTTACTGTAGTTTACCTGTTGAAGTACAGGTATATGGCAGATATACTGTATGCAACAAGGAGCAGCGTTCTACCAGGGATCTGGTGTAGGAAAGTGAAGAACTACGGAGTCTATGAGACTCTAATGGACGCACTGGAGGTGTTTGAGCATGGTGGGAGAGCGAGTGCAAAGGTAGGAAATATAGAAGAGTGGATATGAGATGAGATGGAAGTGTGAGCTGATAATCTCCAAAGTGGTGGGCATTACCACTCCTATATATACACGATTCTGTCTAACCAATGCCAGCGCGCAAAGCATTGCAGCATGCATCAGAGCATGCGAAAATGACACCTACAACTCATTAGAGTTTGTAGTACAACATCATAATAACTATAACTCAAACTATAAGTATATGACAGCATTAGAAGCTTAAATAGAGTATTATGGAAGGTTAAACAGTTGAGAAAGGTTAAAGCAGAGTTCAGAACCTAATTAAAGAGCTAGTTAATGCATGTGAAAAGTATATGACAATACTTAATTTATATAATTATGAGGCACATGTCTGAGCATGTGGTAGACTGTAATTGGGAAAGAATAACGCATTTGTAAGTGATTTGTTGCAGAGAGGTGAGCGTGTAAGGGCTGTAGGAACGTCCATACAGGTCGCCTTTTAATATTACAAAGGGGCAAGTGTAATTCTATTGTGACAAGAGGGCTGAATGGTAACACTCATTGTGCTTATGTTAATAACTGCCTTGGCCTGTCTTAGTTTACTGGATCCTAATATCACATTTCAATCCTTGAGTATAGCCATAGAGAAACTTCTTTTTTCTGATCACCCTAACCAGTCATAGTTCACCTTAGTATAGTGGGTGATTGATCTTTTAGATTCTTTCACGGTTATCTGCAGTATAATGGGTTTTTTGAGGTCAAAAAGAGGTAAATTATACAAGGTGCAGTATTTGCTGCTGATCAAGTCAGCTCCTGCAGTTTGTTGATCCACAAAGGTCTTAGCAGGTTGGTCATTTATTTTCATGGTAACTAGAAGGTGTTCTTTAGCTGCAACAAGTGGGGGTTGGTTGGAGTTGCCTTTTGTGTGAGGTGTGGGTGTATCTTCCACAATGAATTGAGATGCAGAAGTAATCTCACTAGGGTGTGTTACTTCTGTACTTTCAGGTGTGTAAGTGCCTGTAACACTTCTGATCTGATTTTTCATGAGAAGACAATTAACAGCATTGTGAACAGTTTTTCTATAGTAGAAACATCCACCTTTTTCGGCTAGTGTTTCTTTTTCTGCTCGAGTAACTTTTTTGAACTTAGAACTCGTGTTTGAGGGCCTAGTAAAGGGCCTAGGTTTAGTCCAACTCGGGTTGGCAGGGGCTGGGTTGTTGCTAGCCTGAGGTGTGAGATTTTGTTTATGTATTTTTTGACTATTTTTTGACTTATAGTCTTTTTTGTTAGAGATATGCTTGTGAATGACTGAGTCATGCTTATTGCAGAACTCAATGAGGTCATTCCACTCCATTTCGTCAGTAATGTTAGCTCTTACTTCTTGTAGAAGTGCAGGGTCCATAGCTTCCCATAGTTGATTGTAATATTGCCAATCACTTATTTTGGTAAGAGTATCTGGAGTTGTTCAATTTTGTTGGCCACTTGTTGGCTAGACTAGGTTCTGCCATTCTGGTTCTGTCTGATAGCTTGTTCCTCAGGCTATAACATGTCATCCCTGATGAATGGTACACAGAATCTTTTAGGTGCTTGGAGAAATTCTGGCACTGTACTGGCTTATGTCTTAGGATTTTTGCTTCTACTTCTAAGTGCCAACCTGGCCAGGTCATAGCTGATCTGTCTTCTAGATCGAGTTCACCTACCTCTAGAATGTCCATAGTATTATTAACCCAATTATTAAAAATAGCTGTTTCCTTCCATTTACTATTTGTACTATATATTTCAAGTTTTGGACCTTTGAGCCTACTATTTCCAAATACAGAGCTAGTAGTGGATCCCACAGTCTGAGATCTTGTACCTCTGCTACCTGCTCTCCTTGAACATTTCTTGGTGTAACCTTCAGATAAGCTAGAGCTGCAACCATCTGAATCACCAAGATCAGATCCTGAAGGGGCTAATATCCTAACTTCTTTTGTAGTTTTTGGTGTGGATGGTAGAGGTCCTGCTTCTGGGAGCGGCGGATGTTGCCATGTTGGTTACTGGGCTGGTGGTACTCATGCAATATCTGGGGGTGAAAGGAGTTTAGATGCTACTTTTGGATCTCTTCAATGAAATGCAGGTCTATTGCGAGGCTTAGCTTGGCTAAGAGAAACTAAACTAGATCTTTGGTGGGAAACTCTCTGTTGTGGTGGTAGGGGAAGGCGTGATGAGGATTGCCTAGATGGTCCTGAATTATTATGGAACATAGTTGGTATGAGGGTATCTTTTAATGCTTGGTATAATTTTGGGCCTAGTGTATATAACATGCTGGAATCTGTCCTAGCTTTTTGAGGGGCTGTAGGAGGGATCACTGGAGTGGGTACAGGCTGTATGGGCTTCTGAGGGGTGACAGGAAACTATCCTAAGATAGTCTTCTTTGATAATTCTTGACCTAGCTTGGAAAATTCTTTGGATAATGCTGATAGACCTTTAGGAGTTGGTTCAAATTCAGGTTCATCTGGTTTGTGGAAGTGATAGATGGTAAACATGCTGTCAATGAGGCCTTGTGCTTCTCGCACTTTTCTATCTTCGCTATCTTCTCTGGTTTCTAGGATAGCAATTGGTTTCATTGGAGTAGGGTGCTAGATAACCACTTCTGGATTTTTCCCTTTTGGGTCTTAAGTAGAAGTAGGTTCTAAATCTACCGGGTCTAGCTAATTATCTGCTTCTGAGAGGGGATCCTGCTCACATTCAGCGAGCTCTTCTCTTTCTGGTTCTTCCATATATGTCCTTATAGATTGTCTGGAGGCAGATCTGGAGAGGTACATGAATGGGTTTACTCCAAATGTTACAAATTCTGGATTTTGGAGTGAGAGTCTGCTAGATGTTCTAGATTGGGATGGTTCTGGGGCTGACATAGTGGCTTGATAATTGCGTTTGCAAGACTTTAACTTTGTTAGTTGCTGAGTGGGAACTAGTACTAACTTACTAGTGCAGAGGTGAGATTTTCTGAGATTTTGTACCCAGGAGGGTATGGGGACTGCTGTTCCACTAGCCTTGGGGAGCTTAGGTCTGGAGTGCTGAATAAAGTGCTAGATTATCTTAGACAAGGTTCAAGAAGGTCTGGGCTTGATTAGGCCCTAGGAAGTGTAGGCAAAAGTTTTTAAAGGTTAAATTGAATGTACAAAAAATGTAAGTTTGGGCCAAGTTAGTAGAGGAGGTCTGTAAGGAACTTGGCTCTACCAAAGTCGTTATGCGGTCTTAAGCACGCCCACTATGTACTATGCAGGATTATAGCAGATGGCTAAGAAGTTGTTGCCTATAGGGGTTTGTAGGAGATCAAGAGATGCAAGTAAACCCAAATATTACCAGTGTAGGTTGTGTATTTCTGAGGTAGCTACCTAGACTGTTTGAACGAGAACAGTCCTATCTAGGGCTATGGCTTTCAGATCATTAATACATACTAAGTTCCTAAGGCAATGAGTCTACTTGGTCTTATACTAGGCAATAGTAAGGACTCATTATGATACTAGATTATATGGAATAGATGATGGCTCAATAGAGAGATATCAAGTGTCATGATGATATCTAATGAGGTAATAGAAACAAGACTACCAATGAGATTAACATCCAAAAAGAAAACAGAATAAGCTACAACCCAAATGGGCAGGAATAAGAGTAGATAGTGGTTGGCAAGGTGACATATATGAACCTAACCCAGACTGATATAGAAATATGCCAGGTAATAATCAAGAAATATGATGAGAAAACTTTTAGGAAAAAACAACTATACAAATGCCAATATGTTCCTTCCTAATCCGAACGTGTCCTATACAGGTAGCTGCCAAAACAGGCCAAAAACGTGGCTTGATATAAGCCAAAAAAATCCACCAAAACTGCTATATATATAACACGGATAGAAAAAGCATATACTAGCCAACCAGTTCCATACACTCGTTCTTAAACCCATTCTATTTATCTTTACAAAAATGACTCCTGTCCAATAAAACTATAGTATATGGGGAACATGTAAAAGGTGATTCCAATGGTAGCACCACGGCCAGTTTAACAGAGTCTATACTTTCACTGGTCTGATAGTACATATCTGTTATTGGTTCTGCTAAGTTGAGGACGCAGAAGGAAATTGAAAGTATACAGATTTCCCAAGTGGGAAGAGAATTAACAGGTGTAATCTTTCTCTATTGAAGCTATCTAAGCATTGTCTAAACTCTGTTGGAAGGGATCGGATCTGAGAATCCTCCTTTAGAAGGGCGGCACGGCTCAATACTTACACTAGCCGCCAAGCCTTCTGCAGTCTGAAAAACCTGTTTTCTGGCCTTTCCAGAAAATACTCCTCCATGACTATATACAGGTGTAGGAGGTCAGCACTCCAGTACTTAGAAATGCAAGTGTGGATGCATAATGCAGCATGATAAAGGAAAAGTACATAAGAACCGGATATGCTTAAGGCAATATTACATCACGTACTAAGCCCGAGCTATCTGGTATATATGATAGGTGCTAGGAAATGCATACTAAGACAAATATATAAAACGGTCTGCTGTCACACTGCCCCACTTAAAACGGATTTTCTACTCTGGTTGCCTTGCTCATGCTGGAGGTAGTCTAAAAGTACAAGTACAAGCACAACAGTTATAAAATCACAATCTATGCAGTGAAGAGGAGGAGATCATGTAACTTCCAAATCATCCATAGGAAACAGTCATGACATAAGTGTCACGGGGGCTCTATTAACTATATAGCGGATACTCCAACTATAAAATAGAGCGGCCGTATGTTCTATTGCCACAACGAACTTATTCAGAACTCCGAATAATTCTTC
>Ga0307511_10007804_pt1 | contig 10755 bp, 11 predicted proteins | sample 13_EM_MG_FD_200266 | JGI IMG/M metagenome (GOLD analysis project Ga0307511, IMG submission 200266) | Populus trichocarpa ectomycorrhiza microbial communities from riparian zone in the Pacific Northwest, United States - 13_EM | ecosystem: Host-associated > Plants > Roots > Unclassified | place... | reverse complement strand
ATATAATTCAAAAAAAAAAAAAAAAAAACCTCCATGCCCCTAACGGCCCTCCCCTGGCAAACAAACAAACTACAATCGTAAAACAGAAAATCAACGCAAATCAATTTTTGAGAAAAACATCTCTACCAAATCAACCATATAAAATCCTTCTCTGTCCTTTTCCTTCCTAGCCCACCTCATCCTGTTATCCAAGTCTTCCCATGTACTCCATTTCCACCTTCCATCCTCTCCATGCGTACAGACCAAGGCTACCTGCTTGCCTGTCTCCATATATATTCCTCACTTTCAGTATTCGGAGTTATCTGCTTTTCTGATCTTATGATGCCAGGCTTGTAGATTACCTTTACTAGTGCGACATTGAACGTATGCGACCCTAGCCTTCCTATTCTATCTCACCACCTTTCCCATCTCCGCTACCTTCACCCTTCCCTCTTTTTGTCTCTTCCTCTTCCACACCTGCTTCAAGCTCCCCTCCGTGATCTAGGGGTCTTCTGGATATAGATGTGTAGCCTCTTTAGCCAGTCAGTCTACTTCCTCATTGCTGTATAATTCATTATGAACCTTGACCCATCTAAATGATACTGCACCTGGTCCCAGTCTGGTTTGCCTTTCCTTTATATCCTTTAGCACTATCTTGAGGTCATAGGTCCTCACTTTTCCTATATATCCTGCATTGTTCACTACATTAATTGCTGCCTGTAAGTCTGATAAGATCAGTATATTGGTTTCATTTAGTATGTCCTCTAGTACTCCCCTTACTCTACACACTTCTCTGTCCCACACAGTTGCCAGCTTGCCTAGTGTCACTCCTTCTTATATTTTTCCTCCTTCTACATTCCAATCTACTCCTACTGTTCTATCCTCATTCATGCTGCCATCAGTATAAATTCCCGTTGCAGTACAGTATTCCCTAGCTTGGTTAATAGCTTCCATTCATGCCACTACTTTGGAATCTGTATTCGCTTGGAGTTTAACTTCTAGTACCTCTACCTTTTCGACCCTCCCTCCGTAACTCAACTTTTTATGTTCCTTTTATTTTTGTACCTCTGCTTTGCTTTGGATAGCTGTCAAGAGAGAGGTTAACCCATCGGGACCGATAGTGTATTCTTGCCCAAAGTCATTCCACTCCCTTCCTGCTTCCATGTTTCTTCCCGTTCCATCCTCAAACATTAAGTCCTCTAGTACAGTAGTATCCCGCATTATTTTTCCTATGAGTCTGGCTTGTGCTGCATCCAATGCCATTTTCGGAGACTTCATCCCTGCAATTTGACTAACTAGTTCGATTTTGGATCTGTGTATCATGTTGACATATCTCTTTAATGCTTGGTATTGCAGTTGCTCGAGTTCCTTCTCCTAGTCCCTCTATCCTCTCTAGCCTAGTTTTAACCCCTATAAGGTGATTGCTCAGATCATCCCAGTATAAATTTGCCTCCAACTAGTAGCACTAATCCTCTATTGAGAAGTTCCTAGCCTATTGAATTGTGCAAGTATGGCTTATGCCTTCTTGATACAGGCTTTACAATATTCCTTGAATGTCAAACTCTTGTCCATAATGATCCCTAACCACTTCACCCACCTCATATCCTTGGTCTTTTTCCTCAACTTTTTTTGTAGGATTACCTATTTGTGCTTCAAGTCTTCTAAGGGAAGATAGTTTTCTGTTGCTATCTTATTTATAATTTCATCTTCCTTCTTCAATAACCTATCTATCTTTATACCCCAAGCCATCTTTCTTGGTCAGAATAAAACTCCCAGTTGCAGGTCGGCCACATATGATTGGAGTTCCAAATTGAAATATAGCTATTCCAGTTATAACATATCCTCCATTTTGGTGATTATCAGCCCCATCCATATTAGGAAGATTACCGGTAAAAGAGGTCATCCTTGTGGTACCCCAATATTTAGTTTTCCTTTTTCTTGCACCTTCCCATCCTATTCTAGCTTGAACTCTCTTGCTCAGATGAACTCTGTTACCCATGGTATTCACTTCTTGCTTTCTTCTGACCTCTCTAGCTCTTTAATCACATCTTCCTTTCTGAGGTTTTGGAATCTTCCCTTTATATCTCAGAAGTTCCATCCTACTGCTTCCTCGACTGCCATATATTTCTGGGCCCTTATAATAACTTTCAGGGCTGCTTTCATGGCCGACCTGCCTTTGATTGATCCGAATTAGTATTGGTGTACTAGACCTGACTCCAAGAGTCTGCCTGCTACCACTTTTCCCCTTATTTGCTAATGCAATTAATTAGATTGATAGATCGCCAGCCTTTTGTCTTACTATGGTTACTTGCTGGTTTCAGAATCATCACTACCTTAGAATGTTGCCATTCTTTCCATATTGTTCCGTTTATCAGGTTCTTTGCCACCTCTCTCTCTTCTGCTCTTGGCTGATCCCTGTCAACCCCTAGTATTTTTCTCATTCTTCCTCTATCTCATTAACTTTCCTGTCTTCATTTCTTTACTCTAAATGATCTCTGATCAGCCTGTTTTTCTTTTACTTGTCTGTTTTGAGAGGTATTCCTATCATATCTGTTAGGTCTCCCATTGTGGCTTTTAGGTGCCATAGGAATTTGGCCTACTTGATGATTTCCCATAGATCTTTCTACCTGTTTTCTTTACAGAAAGCTTACCAACATTTCTTCTTCTTTTCCCTCACTACCGTCCTTCTCTTGTTCTTTTCTATCTTCTATCTTTTAATTCTTGCAGCTTGATCTAGGTTCCTATTACATCCCTTCTACCACTTCCCATCTTGAGTGATATTTAGTTGATCTGATAGTTCCTCATCCTTCTACCTTTTGAATTTTTCAGGGATCCGCATTATCAGGAATGATTTTTGAGAGCCTCAACACCAGCATCAAGGGTCTGGATACTAGTGATTGCGGTAGAATGCCGCATGCACCAATGCTTGTGCCAGTATTCTGACACTATTCCACTAGGCTCCGGCCACATGCTAGAGGTGTACTAGGGTGCCAGGCGAGGTCCACATGCCTTCACTACAGGGGTTGCTTATATAACCCTTAGTTTGCCTTTACTAGGGTTCCTGGCATCCGACACCACAAAGGTAAACTAACATGGTTCCTGATGATGTTGCTGCAATAGGCTTGTCAAAGCAATTTTAGTTTTTTATAAGGAGTATCTCCTTCGAGTTGGTCATCCCAATGGAAATTCCCTTTTTGCTTATACTTTTTGAGCATATGTAATTCTCCCCTGAGAGTATCCCAGTCTAACTTTTCTCTTACTACTTCTTCCAGCTTCCTATTCCATTTGATCTCTGCCATAATGGCCTACTGGTCTGAAAGGATTAGTTTGACTTAACCTTCTACTAGTTCTTGAGTCCTCTGCTGATGATGAGTTCGATCCAGCTTTGTTGTTTTTATCTATTGACTATTCTTTCCTAGGTTTATCAGCAAGATATTTAGTATTGCTATTTGGTATTGTAGGTATTATGAACTTAAGGTTTGCAAATTGGTATGGTATTTCTTTCTCTAGCATTATATACGTTACTGAGGAATATATAGCTAGTTATATATTGATAATGTATATAATGCCATACAAGGACATAAAATCTTAATTTGCAAACCTCATATTCATAATATACACAATGCCAAATTGCAAACCTAAAGTCTTGCTGATATTGGTCCATTGTATTCCTCTTCAATTTTCAAAGCCCTTTTCTACCATCCACTTCTCTATCTCTTTTCCTCTTATATCGTTTTCTTTGAGAGGGTTCCATGGTTAACTGTGTACATTCCTGTCTCCTACTAAGCAATAAACTTCATTTAGACTTTCAAGCCACTTCCTCCATCCCCCTCCCTACAACTTTCCATCTATATATATTCCTTCTTGCTTGTGGCCCCATACTTCTACCAAGGCTAGTCTCTTGTCTTTCCTTATCACCTTTACTACTATGTCCATTTTTTTCTTTTAATAAACTAATGTTCTCTTTCTCTATTCAACCTTCAATCCTAATATATATAAGGAATGAGATTGTGTCCCGGACCCTTTTTTATCTACCTATGCTTCTTTGATAAAAGCGATATCAATCCTCCTTTATTTATACCATTCCAGAAATGTATAATTACCCTTGCACTACCCTGCTACTTCTGGTAAACAACATAGAGGCTCTTAGAATAGGTGATTTACTAGTCCTGGTTGGTCATCCAGCGACTAGTTTGACTTTACAGAAGGCCTCTGTAAATTTGGACAAAATCGATCAGGGGTCTATTCTTTGACATTATCGTCCAGTACCTCTATTATTCTAGTGGTAGTGGGTCCTGGAGTGGCTCCTCTGGCAGTCTTCAAGATTGGCTTCTTCCAGACATTCCATCGCATTATCCTCTCAAACTTCTTAAATGCCTCCTTGTCTTTCTTTGTCTCCTCTATCTTCCTTTTCTGATTCTGTTGACTATTCTCATTTGCTCCCATTACCTCTGAGTTCCTCTTGTGTCCTATGAAGATGCAAGTGGATGCTGGTCTACTGGCGGAGGAATAGCCTTCCCTTTTGTTTCCTCTACTATTACACTTGTAACAGATGACATTAGAGAAATATTGTTGAGTCTACTGCTTTCCTTGTTGACCCTTGTTGTTGTTGTTGCCATTAGTGTTGGTATTGGTATTAGTATTCATCAGCATGGAAGGTAGCATGCCTCTAGTGCCTCTGGCGCCACTGGAGCCCTTAGTGGCAAGCTGACAATCTGGAAGGTAGCGATCGTGACTGTGGGCGCCAGGACACTACCTTTCCAGATCACTGGCATCAGGGCACAACTTGGCGCCACAAATTCATTCGAAAAAGCCCAAAATAAGTCCGAAATCGCTGATATTTGGGCGCCAGGACGCCAGCGATCAGCCCTAGTGGTGTCCTGATGCCCTGCAAGCACTGGCGCCCCTAGAGGTAGCAGCAAAACCGCTGGTATCAGCGCGCCACTGTAGGGCGTCAGGGTGCCAAAATTTCATTGCTAAACAAGGTATTGTCCTACATAAAGGTTATTTTCTCCCCTATCCTTTCCTTCTTCTTCTCTTTCTTTTGTGATGGTAGAGAGTGTTTAAATTCTCCTATCTTGTTAGTGTCCATCATCTGGACCTGTCTTTATGTTCCTTCCCACATGACTTTCTTTTCAACCAACCTTTTTGCCTCTGCATGGTCTGCTGCGTCAAAGGTTAGTCTGGTTACCTTGGCACTTCCCTACGTCTTGTGCAACCAGTACCCATTCCTTATTTCCATATTTTCCTTCCTCAACTTCTTCCCAATGTCCTTTCTACCTCGAGCCACCTTCAACGGTGCTGCTGACATCAATATGCTTTTAGTATTTTCATCTTCCATCTACGCATTGAGTATGTCGCCCTTGGCTTCAAAGATAGCTGTTAGACATTCCGGTATTGTAGTTAGGACCTCCTCCTTGGTGCTTTCTTCCCCAATCTTACTGACTATCTATCTTGACTTGTTATTTTGGGACTCTTTCCCTATGTCTACTCTAGCATAGCATGAAATGTTATTGCAAGTGATTGCCGTTTCTCAGAGTAGGGCATTGATCTTGTAAATCCTAGACTCCATCTCTGCCTTCCCTATTCTGTCGATTGGTTGTATATATGCCAAAATACTTTTGGCCACCTCCAGTACTAACCTTGTTTCCTACTACTACTATGTTTTCACCCACCTTGTTCTCTGAGATAACATGCCCTTTAGCTTCCAACTTCTCTTTCATTGTCATGGCCTCTTTCAATTTCTATTTAACCAACACAATCTCCACAGGTGTTACAGCCTCCTTTGCCTCCATCGTTAACCCTTCGACCGTATTATTTTCGCTTTCCCAGGTTACAACTTTTCACTTTCATAGAATATCTACTTGAGCCTGTAGTTCCTGTGCCTTCTTTTCCTCTTCCTCATCCTTCTTCATCTTCACCACTTCTGTCTTCTTATCTAGTTCAATTTTCTTGATTTCTTTAGCCTTCTCTACCTAGTTTTCTACCTTCGCCTTCTTCTGTAACACCTGTCTCTTTACATGGGCCCGGTCCTCCGATGACTCTGCACTATGCAGGTAAGCTAACATTGATACTTGGTTTGTTACCTTGTCCAATTGGGAATTAATTCTTGTGAGGTCTCTATTGTTGACTTTACATATGTCATGAAAGGTCATAATTGCCTCCACAAAATCGACTGGCTCTATCTTACTCCTACCAACCCTGACTTCCTCTTTTACCTTCTTCCAACCCTTTCCCTCTCCAAGTCCTCTGGCATAAAGTTTTGCCTCAATGATCTCTCCAGCTGCCAACACTTGACATTTGGCTGTCTTAAATTCTTGTACCCACTACTAAAACTACTATCCCTTCTCTAGCTCACTTATCACTATCATCACATCAGGAATGATTTTTGAGAGCCCCACCACTAGCACTAAGCGTCCGGACGCCAGTGATCCCTATAGGACGCCGGGCGCACCCAGGGCGCCACCAGCCTTCCGGCGCCATTCCGCCTGCTTCCGGCCGTGCTCCACAGGTGACCCCGGGCGCCGGGCGACGTCCGGACGCAGCCGCTCTAGGGCGGGCGCCCATAACTATCAGTTTGCGTTTGCTGGTATTCCTGGCGTCCCATGCCCCAAAGGTAAACTAAAATGGTTCTTGATGCACCCTTCCGTTTAGCATTATATAGATAACTAAATCTGTCAAAGTTCTATTGCTCCAGGGTCAATTCTATGCAATTTCCTTCTTCTACTCTTCCTCTTCCTTCATTTCCTTATTTTTCTCTTTATCCTCTTCTTATTCCGCATTCTCTGTCCTCATTTCATTTGCTATCTTCTTACCCTCATCGTATGAGAGCCTTTTTACTACATGCTTACTAATGTTCAAACCTTCTGGTACCTTTCCCTCACCTCTATTTTATTTCCACCTGACGACCTGTACTACGGGTACCACATCCACTGTGGCAATTGGTGCATTACTCTTAGTTAGCAAGAAGCTAGCCACAAGTGGCTTCTTCTGGTACCTGTCCAGTAATTGGTCCCTCGTAAGGAAGCCATCTGATATAGACTCATTGTACAAGTCCATGTTGCAATCAGAGTCAAGTATAACAATCTCCGCTATAGTTTTGGTTGAGTGTTGTATTGATTCATGACTCGAACCCCTTTGGCTATCCTTTAACTTCCAACTCATTGGGTGGGTCACGAACAACTACGAGCTCCCATCCTCGAATTTTCGGAGCTCAATAGCTGCCTCAAAAATATTTATCTTCTTTTATAGCATGTCAAGAGTGACCCCCCCCTTGGTCAGTTTTCCCTTCTGCTGCTTCACTAACTTTTTCCTAAACGCCTTATTATCCGATAGCCTGTTATCATGCTGCTACAACGCTTCTTCGATCCTTGCCAGTTGGATTATTGAAGTTCCTATCTCCTACCTCCTAATCTTCTTCGGGGTTGACATGTTGGGTTATTAACCCATGTCATCTACTAGCCCTATAGAGTGTTTTAGTAGTCAAATCACAATAGATGCTAAGACCTCACCCGATGTTTCTATCGACTCATGTTGGAAGGTTGATCGCTGCATTAATCTATTCAATGCTTCACTTTGAATTACTAATCCTCTGTTGAGGAGTTCAATTATCCTTTTCATTATAGTGTTGTCTATGACCTCAAAGGTTTTCTTATCCCCTCTTCCCCTTCTTTTAATGCTAGTGACCACTAACTCAAAGAAGCCTTCAGCAGAATATTCTATCCATTATCTAGTGGAACTAGCTACTACTGTTGAAAGAGCAAATTCTCCACCAACATTAGAAAACAATTTTTGGCATCCTGACGCCTTACTGTGGTGCCCTGATGACCGCCCTTTTACTATTGCCTCTGGTATGCTTGGTGCCTCTAGGTACCACTGTCCAATATTGCTAGCTTCAGGGCATCCAAATAGTAGCAATTCCAGCCGAAATTGAAATGTTTTTTAGCATAATTTTGGCATCCATGGCACCCTAATCCCAGCATTCCTGCCCAGTGGTATCAGGGCAACATCGGTCTGGACCGTGGCCTTCCAGATTGATAGCATGCCCCTATTTGGCGCCCGTGGCGCCTGAAGAAGTAGGGGCATCTGCTATTCCTTCCTGATGTAGCTCTCAGAACTTGTATATCGCAAGCCATATTATAACATTATCTAAAGTAAGTTAGCATTTTACCTTTAGATCTCCTGCTGTATTAAATTTTAGTAGTAGTTTTGAACTATCACGGCCCCAGTTTTTAACTGAGTCTAAGAGCACACCTCGAGGGGGTGGTACCATGTTAAGGTCAGCCTATGAGACTCAATCTTAGAATAAAATACTCTAAAAGAGTGAGAGCTGGTGATTGGTGAATAAAAGTAAGGATGATAATAGGGATCTGGGTTATGTAGCAATGATTGCTATGTAGTAGGCAGAGCCTCTAGGGAAATTAATAGAAAGTTATAAAATTTTCCCCTTGGTGGAATTTTGTAAATTCGGTAATGAAGAATAATAAAATAGATCCACAAACTTTTAAAAGTATGGTTGGTAAAATGAATCTGTAACCAATGTTGGGGGGCCTGAGGTTGAGGAGTTCTTGTAATTACTCTTCTTGCCAAAGTTGATATCGATGATAGAATTCAGTTGCGTTCAGGTATATTATTGCATCACCATCTAGCGCCTGTTGTTTTGAAAGTTTGGCACTTAGGAGGGATAGAAAATAGCTAAGAGAGAGCTGCAAACATCTAGGAGATATTGAGAGACACTATAAGACACTAGAGGCACTAGAGCCATTCTTAATATATATTCCTAATGAGAGTTAGAGCGAAAGTAAGGCATATATTACTAGTATGAATTACTGGTTAAGTTAGTCCGAGTTTCCACCCCTGACAACTCTGACAGGTATCGCCAAGCCTCAGATACCTTTACACTAATTCAACTTACACCACCTTGGCTATTAATTGATAATCTACTGATCCTTTACCAAGCCCTCATGTTAACTTCCTTTGTACTTTTCTTTATTGCAAACTGTAATGGGTGAGGACAATAGTAGCACTGCAGGATGTTTAATAGAGTCTATCCTATCATAGGAGTAATAGTGTATATCTGTTATTCATTCTCCTAAGTCGAGGACTTAGAGGCTCTTTAAGAGCATATCGATTTCCTAAGGAGAAAAAGAATTAACAAGTGAAATGTCACTGTATTGAAGGTCTCTAAGGATTGTCTTAACTCTGACTGTAGTGATCTAATATAAGAATCCTCATTAAGAAGGGTGGAATGGCTCAGTACTTATACTAGGCGTCAACCCTTCTGAAGACTGAAAAACTTGTGCTATAGCCTTTTTCAGAAAACCTGCTTTCTAGCAGTTCCAAGAAGTACCCCTCCATGACTATTAATCCTAGTGTGGAAGACCAGGCCTCCAGTGCTCCAAAATATATGTGTGGCTGTATGTTGTATCACGATATGAGAAATTACAAAAGATGGGATATGCTCAAGACAGTAGTATTTAAAGTACTATACACAAACTATCTGGTATATATAACACGTGTTAGGAAATATTAACTAAGACAATGATAAGAATGAGTTTTCTAATATAGTTCTCTACCAAAAAGGAATTCCCACTCTTGTTGTCGTGCTCAAGCTGAAGGGAGTACCAAATAATTATTGCAACCATGACAGTTATAAAAATCACAATCTTCCTAATGAACAGTAGAAGACTAATTTAACTTTCAAATTATCTATAGCAAGTAGTAATGACATAAAGAATAATGAAAACATTCGATAGATACCTTGTTTACTATACCTTACTACCTTGTTAAGTCAGAAAAACAACTAAAATAATAGGAAGGAAGACAGCATTACCAGGTTAATTCAACCTAGCGTAACCCAATAATTTAGGAAAACATTAAAGATATCTTTTATACAATTGGTACTAGTGGAGATGAAGTCCTGGTCGGTAGAGGTGAGAGCAAGAACTCGGGCTCGTTGTAACGGAACACCGTTTCTTATATTTGTCTTAGTACGCATTGCCTAGCACCTATCATATTAACCAGATAGCTCGGGCATAGTGCCTTACGTACTATTACCTTGAGCGTATCTGGTCCTTATGTACTTTTCCTTAATCATGATGCATCACGCATCCACACCTGTATTTTTGAGTACTGGAGGCCTGACCTCCCACACCTGTATTTATGGTCATGGAGGAGTGCTTTCTGGAACGGCAAGAAAGCAGGTTTTCTGGAAAGGCCAGAAAACAGGTTTTTCAGACTCCAGAAGGCTTGGCGGCTAGTATAAGTACTGAGCCGTTCCGCCATTCTGGAGAAGGATTCTCAGATCAGATCACTTTAGACAGAGTTCTGACAAGCCTTAGATAGCTTCAATACAGAGAGATTACACCTGTTAATTCTCTTCCCGCTTGAGAAATCTGTATGCTCTCAAAGACCCTCTGAGTCCTCGACTTAGCGGAACCAATAACAGACATACACTATCACTCTGTTGATAGTATAGACTCTGTTAAACGGCCCGCGGTGCTACTATTGGCATCGCCCATTACATTTTTTTTAACATACAAAATAATCTAACTGTTAAAACTACTACCACGGACTGATCACCCGTTGGTATCTTTATAAATACCTTTTCAGGATTCACCTCTATCGGACGTCAACACAGTCCACAACACATTACATTCAACGAAAGCTAGCAACAACAATCCAACACCGAGACAGAGATATTCTCAACCTGCAGTCAACAAAAGACCTTGTGCAAGACAAGGCAGAGCTCTAACGGGCAGTGGTATACACCCTTAA
>Ga0307511_10007803_pt1 | contig 10755 bp, 15 predicted proteins | sample 13_EM_MG_FD_200266 | JGI IMG/M metagenome (GOLD analysis project Ga0307511, IMG submission 200266) | Populus trichocarpa ectomycorrhiza microbial communities from riparian zone in the Pacific Northwest, United States - 13_EM | ecosystem: Host-associated > Plants > Roots > Unclassified | place... | reverse complement strand
TAAATTAAAAAAACTACATGTTGAACAATAAGCATGACAGATTTGAAAAATATAATAATACTTGTTTTTTAAAATATTTTTTATTTTAAAAAATTATTTTTAATATCAGCATATCAAAAAAATTTAAAAATATTAATTTAAAAAAAATTAAACTTTTTTAAAAACACTTTCAAAATCCAATGTGAAACACATCTAGAGCACAACACCACACCCAAATATCCATTGCGTATAAGGCATTGACTTTTTGTTCGAGGCAAAATAAATAACCCAGTATCTAAATTAATAGTTAAATCATATCAAATTTATAATTAAATCGGTAAAGACATGGCTAGTAAACTCTCAAGTAGATCAAAAGGTTGGCTTTAAAAAAGAGAGAAAAAAAATTTTGCTCATAGTGAAATTCATACTCTTTTCTCAGGAATAAAAAATGTTAGCAACTCACCAAAATCAACATAAATAATTTAATTTAATTTTAATGCTTTATAATAGTCACAAGTTGAATTATACATTGTAATTAACCTAGATTGACATGCAAGATGTAACCCTCATGATCTTGACTTGTAGCTATACAAATATTCCACGTGGCAAGGTAGCATCACTCGACCTGCATGGGTGACTCATGGCCCAATCAAACATTAAAAAAAATAAAACTGCAAATACAGGTGAAACCCCAATAACGAAGATCCAGCTCAATTTACAGAGCGAAGCCCACAATCTGAAAATCCAACCGGCCCTGATCAACGAAAAAACAAAAACCTCTTTAAAAGGAAACGTAGCCGTTTTAAGCCGAAGCGCAGAAATCAAATTCCAACATCCTGCAAACCTCACAAATCACAATCCCTAACCCCCAACCGGTAGCTTCTCTCCTTCAATACCGCCGCTCTTCGTCTTCTCGCCAGCGATCTCAGGTCAGTCTCTGATTGTGTCTTCTCTCTATCTGGGTTTAATTGTGTGTTTTCTGCATAAAGCAACTCACCACAATTGCGGAAATCTTGGGGATAATTTTAGCATTCTTTACACTATAAAAGCCAATCAACTAGCAAGCATGCTTCTTTTTTGTGTTTAGCAGGAAAAAAAGATGGGTTTTTAATAACATGCCAGAATTTATAGATTCATAATTGATTCGGGTTATTTGTGGCAGTTTCAATGATTTACACAGCGATTGATAACTTCTATTTAACTGATGATGAGCTACAAAACTCCCCGTCAAGGAAAGATGGAATCGATGAAGCTACGGAGACAACTCTTAGGATCTATGGCTGTGATCTTATCCAAGAGAGCGGCATTTTACTCAAACTGTATTTTCTCTTCTTTGCTTAATCATGTACTTGACATTTTTTTTTTCCTCGGTTTTTTGTTGATGCCTTTAACTCATGCTGGTTCTATCTGTTTCTGTTTCATTATTTTTTATGCTCAAAGACCTCAAGCTGTGATGGCTACCGGTCAAGTTTTATTCCACCGATTCTATTGCAAGAAGTCATTTGCCCGTTTCAATGTCAAGGTTAGAAGTGATATTTTCACCTACAGTGTTAAATTTACGAGAGATGGGCATTGATTTATTTAGTTCTAGCAATGCAATTTTTATAATTCCCACTTATTTGTCTAATATGTTTTTAGGATGTGCTAATATTTTGCAGAAAGTTGCGGCTAGCTGTGTATGGCTTGCATCTAAACTTGAGGAAAGTCCTAGGAAATCGAGGCAAGTCATCATTGTTTTCCACAGAATGGAGTGCAGGAGGGAAAACTTACCCTTGGAGTTTTTGGATCTGAATTCAAAGGTTAGAAATATGGTATCACGTTTGCATAAAGATGCTTCAGTATCATTCTCTTCCCTTTGGCTCATAGCTGGTTTTAGTCCTTCTGGTGTTAGGCACTTAGACTTTTCTCTCCGTGTCAATAGAAGTTTGCAGAGTTGAAGATTGAGTTGAGCAAAACAGAGAGGCATATATTGAAGGAAATGGGTTTTGTTTGTCATGTTGAGCATCCCCACAAATTCATTTCGAACTACCTAATGACCCTTGGAACACCTCAAGAATTAAGACAAGAAGCATGGAACTTAGCTAATGATAGGTACTTCTCTGAATCAAACATTTTGATTGTATCATTCTACAGTTGTTTTGTGAGTCTTATGTGTGTAGTCTGTATATTCAGTTTGATGAATTTGTGCGGTGTTGCTTTTTCCGTGGAAAAATAAAAATAAAAATCATGTTCAACATGACCATCAATTTTGGAACTAAGAATTATTTATTCAGAGGCAGGGATTCCCTAAACAAAACCACAGCAGATATAAAATGATATTCCTTGCTTAGTGAAATAGCTTATCTGATGTCAGTTTTCAGATAACTGCTTTTTTGCACTCGATAATTAAATAGTCATTCTGATCTCAATAAAAAGAGTATTTACTTTTTGACAGGATCCTATCAGTTTAAGTTCCTCTTCCTTTGTAACTTATTTCCTCAGATCAATTGTAGCAATTGCATCATCTTTCAAGGCTTTTAATTGCTGTGAAAAAGATTGCCAAGTAATTATAACATAAGCTCCAGTTATGATGTAACAGTTAGCATGAATTACAATCTTTTATAGGCTTACCTGGTTGCTTATCTCTTCAAGCTATTAGAGACAGAATTGCACAACAAGGTGGTTAAAAAAACAGACGCTGCTTCTGTTTTTAAATTAATGGATTTTGGTGTTATTGCTTGTTTAGCATATCTTCTTTTCCTGGGACATACTAGTGTGCTTTCTTGTTGGTATTTTTCTACATTAATCCATTCTCTTTGCAGTTTGCGGACAACTTTGTGTGTTCGTTTCAAGAGTGCAGTTGTGGCTTGCGGTGTTGTATATGCTGCAGCTCGTAGATTTCAAGTACCTCTTCCTGAGAATCCACCATGGTGGAAAGCATTTGATGCAGAGAAATCTGGGATTGATGAAGTTTGTAGAGTTTTGGCTCACCTATATAGCCTTCCTAAGGCACAGTATGTATCAGTCTGCAAGGATGGAGATTTTTCTTTTTCGAACAAGTCTTCAGATTCCCAATTGCAGCTGATTTCAAAGGTGGTTCTGTATTTCCTTTTTTCTCAATTTGATTCTAAATCAACCTTTTAATTTTTGGTTTTTACAATATTTGCAACTGTCTCCTTGTCATCAAAGGCAGTATATAACCAAGTGACAAAGCAAGTATTGCTGTTGTTTCCTTAAGAAAGAAAAAAACAACCCGGTTGTTTTGATAGGAAAAAGGATAGAAACTGCAAGCATTGTAGAGATTACTTCATATTCATCTGAGACAGGGATGCTTCATCATATAAACCCATTGACTGAAAATATATTTTTTCTGCTCTTGAATAGGAAATTCCACGGACTACTAGCCTGCCAGCTAATAATGATTCAACTGAACCAAAGGCAGCTCCAAGTGGTGTTAATGTTGAATCTGGCGGATCCAAGGACATAACAAAAGTTGCCTTAGACAAGCTGAAGGAATCTAAAAAGACCGATGATGAATCCAAGCCCGCTGAGGGAGACGCAAGAGAAGAGCTCATTCCAAGATCAAAGTCTGAGCACAGAACAGAAGCGGGTGGTGACAAGAGCAAGGAACGGGACAGGGACAGGGAGAGGGAAAGAGAGAGGGATAGAATAAAGGCCCAGGATCGTGATAGGGGCAGAGATTCTGACCGGGAAAGAGAGCGAGATGAAATTGAAAGAGACAGGGATAGGGCTAAGGATCGAGGTCGTCATCGTTCAAAGGATAGAGGAAGAGAGTCAGGTCAGCTCCCAAGTTCCTTTTTGTCCAGATGTTACACTGGGGGCTAGCACTTTTCTGTTTAAAATTTTATACAACTTTAAGTACTCTTATAACACATTTCTAATTATATATGTGATCTTTAATCTAAATGCAGGACACTCGGAGAAATCAAGGCATCACTCCTCACGTGGTATGTATTTTAACTTTTCTTACGAGGTTCATCTTTTTTATCTCGATTTAAATGGCAGTCCTCTCATCTGGGACCATTCTGCATTTTCAGACCGTGACTACCACAGTTCCTCCTATTCATCAAGGGAGAAGGACCGGCATAGGCACCACTCATATGCTTGAACTGGCCATTGGCATGTGCACGCACTTCCTTTTTAGAGATGTAGCAGCAGGCATTGCAAGTACAGTACTTGTATATTAATTTTTTTTTGAAGTGTTATAACATATTCTGTCTGTCCCATTGGAACATAAACAGAGGAGCAAGAAAACACCATCATGTTTACAGTTAAATTGAGATCTAAAACATAAAAGAGTTCCGTTATGCTAGTTCCCTCACCACTATCTGTTCTATACTTGAACTGGTCCTATTTTTGTGAAAAAAATGTCAAACACTGGTTTTTCTTTTCTGTTCAAGTTACGACAAGGTGATCATGTCATTGTGGTTAGGCGAACCACCCCATTTTAACAGGAGGGGATGCCGATGCTGGGCTATTGGCCTAACCGTCCCTCGTGCTAGAGTGCTAGCGACTCCTTTTGAAGTATAGAGCGTGGACTCACTCTCAGTGATGAGTGATTACTTGCATATACTGGCATGTTAAATTGGAGGAGAATTATCATATGGGGCAGTAACATGCGATGTCATTAATATGACCACAAAAAACATGCTATTGTATTAAATGTGGTGTCCGACAGGTTCTGATAAAAATAACAATTGTTGCATACCAAACGAGTCCTCTATCCGTTTCTCATAGAGGTGGTGTGGGGCACCCAGTCTTCCTGCAGGTAAGAAACTTGAATTCCTAATAACAACCTGCAGTGCACCGCACAAGCAATTTTACCGTCAGTTGAAGGCTCAGTGTAAACCAGATACTTCAGGTTGGACTCTCAAAGATAACTAATAAAAGTAACAGATGGCTGAATACACATTTTAGTCGTCATCATCACCAAGAACTGCAGCAACAAATCTCGTCGCTGAAGGACTTGCAGCTATTGAACTCCTAGCCACAGTAGTAAATGGCTAGTGAAGAGGCAAGAAGAGCACACATTGTAGCGACTCACAGTTTCTTGTGCTTTGAAAAGAAAAGAAAAGCAAAGAAACCCTATATTCAGTGTAATGAGCAGCAGGCAGCGAGCAAGCAGTAGGGCATGTTGAAGAAAGATCAGAATGCAGATCCGCCATCCTTTGTCTTGCCAAGCATCACGTCTTTCGCCTCGTTGATTTTTGAAGCAAGGTAGTGGCTACCACCCGCATCAGGATGGTTTGCTACCATCACTCTTCTATGTGCTTCCTTCACCTTCTCTGCTCCAGCATTTTCTCTGCTAAAAAAAACCCCATCTTTCCAACTTCAATTATTAATCATAATTTCAAGATAATCAAGCAAATAATATCCATCAAGTAAGAATAATAAGAAAAATTAATTACCTAATGCCAAGAATAAGAGCAGCTTCTCTTCTCGTCATTTTAGGCTGAAACCCTCCATCATAAAATTTGCGTATTCTAGGCTTTGGTGGTCTTGCTTTAAATGATTGCCATGCCTGGACCCCGTATTTCCCTGCCAGTGCTGCTGCTGCTATTGCTAGCCCAGCCAGAAACGGCGTCGCCTGAAAATCACTCCATGATTATTAATTTCACATCTATCATTATTTCAATCATCGATCAAATCCAGAATTATTTCAGAGAAAAATCAAATCAAATCTGCTCACCATTTTTTTAAAATTTATAAATAGTAATAAATAGAGAGAATGAATACTGCTAAAAACTCTTCAAAGCTTTCTGTAGAAGAAGAAGAAACAGTGAAAGAGCTTCTTGCTGATTCCGTGCATCTCCCAGTTTCTGTGGCACTTTACAGTCCCAACCATTCACTGCCAGGTGTTGCATAACCAAAGGACATGTTGGTGATTACGTGCTTTTATTTTGTTTAAAATGGACCGGGCCACATCCACGGCCCACAATATTTAGGGTTATATTTATTTCCAAGCAGACGTAAAAACCCACCTAAACCCTCTCCTTTTTCATTTGCCCTGGTACTTCACTGCTATTCTCCAAGTCTTGAAAGCCACCAAAACCCAAGAGCTCAAGCTTGTTAATTCTTGAAGTAGGCATAAAGTGCTTTCTGGGTTCTTTTCTTTTTGAAGTTTTCCGTGTTCTTTTATAGAGATTTTGGTGATATTTTTAGGCAGGGAAAGGAAAGGGATGGGGAAACTAGGAAAGAAAGCAAGGAAGTTTGCAAAGAAGAATTTACAGTCAGTGCTTAAAAGGCAGAGGAAGGTCAAGTCTTTCTTCAAAAAGAAAGCTTCTAAAAGTATGTCTAACTTTGCTGTTTGTTACTTTCATTGCGTTCTTTGCTTTTGTTGTTGCCGTAGCTTGAATTTGTTGGGTAATTATTGGTTTAGGAGATGGGAGAGCTCAAGCTGAAGATTCCGATGGAGAAACAGAAGAAAAGTATAGTGGAAGGTAAAGAAAGCAGGTGCAAATTAATGCTGCTGCGATTAGGCGCATTGTTTTGACCGTGAAAGATTGAGTTTAATTTTGTTCTGCTCTTAAGATATGATTAAGGGTTTCTCTTAAATAGTTCATCTGCTTCTAATTGATATTATATTTGTCTGTCTATGCTTGTTTGCTTACATAGGAGAATGATTTTGAGGATTGGGTTGTTTATTGATTTATTTTGTATGCAGAAACAATGAAGTTGAAGATTTTAAGGATATTTCCCTTGATATCGTATTTGGTGAAGAAGATAGTGATATGGATGGGGATGATTCAGATAGTGACGGATATTTATCTGAGGTTTTGAATTATGTTATGCCAACTTTGTTTTTGTTAAACTTAATTTGGCACATTTCCTTTGCATGGTGTTTCTAACATTGTTGGTCATGGTAACTTATCAGGATACAAGTTGTTCATATAATGGTGAAACTAGAATTGAGAATCATCTGGAAGGTCAGGATACCATCACCAGTTTCTCTGGTATTTTTATTGTTTTTTTAAATTTTAATTTGCCCCTTTTATTTATGTTTTTAGTAATTTGCATGCAGAGTACAATGGTGGTGGTGATTTATCGGTGCAGAACAAGGAAATTCATTTAGAACTGGCAAAGAAAATGAAAAGGCTGAACAACTTGAAAGCCAAGGTGATCAAATCATAATTTTTTATTATCTCAAAATAGAGTTTTTCAAAGGATTTATAAGATTTTGAGTAATGTTTTTCATATAAAGTTAGAACTTCACTTTGTTGGTTGACTCTAAATTTTGTGAGTGCTAAAATCTAAACCTATCATAATCTAATTGTGATAGGGAATCTCGTTTTATTCTATAAACCCATTTAGGCTTTTGACCATTTGTCTGGAATCTGTGATAGTTTTTTGGTATTGAGTTTCTCTTGTTAGTTTCTGTACTTAAAATGTCTGCTAGGCAGCAGAATCCATTTTATGAATTTATTGTCATTATGTAGAGATTCAACTAAACTTTGTCACTTAAAATTTGACAGGATCCAGAATTTGCCAAGTTTTTGGAAAGCAACAAGGAACATCTGCAGACATTAAGGGATGAGGAAAATGTAAGCTATGAAGTCTTAATTTTTTTTTCCAGGACTCTTAATATCTTGAGAAATTAAAGGTGTGGATTTTTTTTGCAAATTCCAAGCTCCACTGGCTTGTATATCTATCTTATGACTACTTGATGTTTATATACGTAGCTGTCATCTATATTACTCTCCATATGATCTGTTCTAAGACAAAAGAAATTTCTCCCTCCATCAAAGTTTGTAATTTCCAGTCATTGAACCTTATATTCAATCTGGTTTGTGTCTGTTGTATCTTTTTAACCCCCCTTTATCAAGTTTTAACCATCTCTTCCTTCACAGCAGTATTCAGATGAAGAAGAGTCTGATGAGGATGGCAGGGAGTCCACAAATAAAATGGGGAATTTGAGTAGCTCTACTGTTGATTCTTTGTGTGAACTAGTCAAGGAGCAGAATAATGTTCCTGCTTTTGTAAGGCTATTAAACGGGTACAGGGCTGCCTGCCACTATGGATCTGAATCACCCACCATTGTTGAAGACAGCCACACTTTTTGCAAGATCTTGACATTCATGCTTCACGAGGCTGATAATATATTTCGTAAAATTCTGGGAATATCAGGCTCCAATGATAGGAAAGAGGTCATCTTGGAACTGAAGAATACTTCCAAATGGAAAACTTTGAAGCCAGTAGTCAAGTCTTACTTGAGAAGTACCCTGTTTCTCCTAAATGAGGTTACTGACTCTCAGATATTAGCCTTCGCCTTAACCAGACTCAAAGCTTCTATAGTATTTTTTGCTGCCTTTCCTCCTTTACTAGGCAGACTCATCAAGGTATATTAATCCTAGAATGTTACAAATTTGTAACTAACGCAACTAAGAAACCAAGATAACAATGATTTTCTGGGGATTATGATAATAGCATCTTCCTTTCATGTCTAATTTGTATATTACCAAGGCTTGCACAATTAATGCACAATTTTGCTTTATATTGGATGTTAGGGTCTTTAACTCTCAGGAATTTCAGACCTTAGCATTATTCAGTAATTGTTGTGAATTTGTTTGGTGTTTTATGTCAATCTTATGCTTTAAGCGGTTGTGCCTTACCAAGACTTGGAATTGTATGCAGATATCAGTTCATTTATGGGCAACGGGCAAAGGAACTCTATCAGCATGCTCACTTCTCATCATCAAAGATGTGGCTGTTGTGTTTAACTCAAATTGCTTTGAAACCTGCATGATTAAAGCATACAAGGCTTTTATTGACCACTGCAAGTTTGTGGATCCAGTTCTGTTTAAGCATCAACAATTTCTGAAAAGCTCCTTCATCGAGCTATGCTCTCAAGATCTGCAGAAAGCTTATAGCAAGGCAGTGGTTTCTATCCAGCAACTTGCCAAGATATTGCAGCTTGGTTTACGAACTAAGAAGGTATTCACTCAGAAAGCTATACCGGTACCTTGTTTTGTTTAATCCTAACATCGTTTTACATCTGTCCTTGGTTGCATTGCTGATTTTTGTACTTTATTTTTCAACTTTTAAAGAGTGAATTGATCAAAATTCTGTGTTGAAATGTTGCTTTTATGCAGGAAGCAGTAAAGAAGATATGCAGTTGGCAGTATGCTAACTGTGTAGATCTGTGGGTTGCATTTATTTCTTTGAATATACATGATTATGATCTGCAGCCTCTGCTTTATACGATAATTCAGATCATAAATGGAGTAGCTGTCCTGTTTCCAGGACCAAGATACATGCCTTTAAGAGTTAAATGCATCCAATGGTTGAATACTCTCTCTGAATCTAGTGGAGTTTTCATCCCAATTACATCATTAGTGCTGGATATTTTGGAATATAAAATAGGCAAGGAGAGTTCGAAACCTGGAAAGGACTTCAGCTTTTCATCTGCGGTCAAGGTCAGTACAAATTTTACTTATCCTGAGCCGGGTTTCTTATGTGGCTTATGTGGCGAGGCTGTTTAGCTCTATGATATGTGTTCAAACCTTTTATACTTGATTTCTTTTACTATCAATCAGTCAGTTTTTAAAATCCACCTGTTAACTTTCTGGCATTAAGTGTGCTGCATGCATGGTTAAGCTGATGGTGGTTGTTTCCTGTGTAGTTGCCAAAGCATTGGCTAAAATCTCGAAACTTCCAGGACGAGTGTGTTTTTTCAGCCATTGAGCTCTTGGCGGTGCACTTTGCTCAATGGAGTTATCACATATCATTTCCTGATCTTGCAACCATTCCACTCATCTATTTGAGGAAATTCTATGAGACGACTACTATTGAGAGTTTACGGCGTGTGGTGAAGCGTTTTATTGATCAGGTAAATGATTTCTTTTCAAAGAGTAAGGTGTTAGATTATATCATAGTTAAGAAAGTTCAAACACGCTACAATCTACTTTTGAGATTGCTCTTGGGAAATGGTTCGTAGGAATTTGGTAGTTAGTATAAGAGGAAAATAGTCGGGCATTATAGATATGTTTTAGAGATCTCTGTGAATCCAAGTCAATATAAGTAATGGGCTCGCTCAACACTCAGGCTTTTGTTGAGAGACAAGAGGCTTTCCTGCCTGGCCACTTGGTTCTTTAAGCTGAGTATCTAGGGCTTTCTGGGCATGGCGAGATCCTGACTTGTAAATCATTGAGCCTAGTCTAACAAAAAGGATTTCTTAAGAGGTTGAAACTTGGTTTATATTATATGTTGGCATAATTGTTTGAAAGCTCTGGGTTGTGATTGCAATCCTTGTGGTGGCAATATGTTTTCAGCACCTTGTTATTGTGACAATGGGAAATTCCTTAATTTTGATTATGCTAAATTTAACCATAATCATTGGTATTCAGCAGTGCTTTATTACTATTCTTGGAAGGATGTATGATTCACATAACACTATTTCTCATACTTGTTTTTAACTGTAGGTAGAGCAGAACATTGAGTTTGTCCGGAAGAAGAGAGATGAGGTTACTTTTTCTCCGAATGATCAGCAATCTGTTGAATCATTTCTTCAGGTTTGCCCCCCTCTCCTTTTTCTATGCATCCATCTGTGACCTATTCTCTTGTAGGACTCAGTGGATGTCACTTGTTCTAAATTTTATTTCTGGTTACTGTGCAGCTTGAAAAGTGCGGTGGCAATGCTCCATTTACAAAATATTACACAAGTGTAATTGAAAAGGCTGGTTCCAGAAATCTGCTTATGAATGGAAAAATAAGGTGCGCCCTCTATTTGGCCTTATTTTTCACTCTTATAATTTGCTGCACCGAATGGCTTGTGCTGTG
>Ga0307511_10007802_pt1 | contig 10755 bp, 12 predicted proteins | sample 13_EM_MG_FD_200266 | JGI IMG/M metagenome (GOLD analysis project Ga0307511, IMG submission 200266) | Populus trichocarpa ectomycorrhiza microbial communities from riparian zone in the Pacific Northwest, United States - 13_EM | ecosystem: Host-associated > Plants > Roots > Unclassified | place... | reverse complement strand
AGGGAGAGGGTGCGGAACGGGATTCAAATATAATCGCCCGGGTTCATCACAGGGCTGTCCCCGACCTCGAACACCCGCCGTCAAGGCAATGCCGCCACTTTCTTGACGACCGTAATCGCCGGCTTGACAGCGGGGATCCACTAATCACATCCACAGCGCAAAGACGCTGGGGAGTAGCCTGCAGAGCTTTGGCAAAGGAACCGAGCAAGCACCATCAGCCGAACTCATTCGACGCTCTTCCATGCTGCTTTGGAGTACACCGCGGGTAGTTTGGGAGATCATCTCATCTGCGCCCAGTTCTGGGATTTGTGCTACGTTGGACACCACCACGACCCTTATTAGCTCGCTGATGAAACTACAAACCCTACTGATTCTGTTCGCCTTACCGGTGCTCGCGGGATCCAGTTCTTGTTCATCGCCACCCCGCTCGAGCGCGATCGCACCAAAGCGGTGTGTCACTTTCTGTCAGACCGGGAGCCGCACTCCTCGTCCTCACCTTCACGAAATAAGCAACCCGCAAAAACACCGCTCGGCAGTACTGATTGAAATAGAGCCTATCAATTACAATCAAGGTGTCTGTCAATTGATTGTCCCCCTTCTTTCCCCGCTTCGTCGTGTGCAAACTCTGGTTCACGAGTGACGTCGTCGCTGTACGGTTGTTCACATCCGCCGATGGGCGTATCAAACGATTCTTCGACTCGGTCCACACAAATGGGACCGTAACCGGACGGGACACCAGGTCCGCTGAAGTCATCATCAGAATTAATTCCGTATGCATTGAAAGGGTCGCTATTGTAACGTATATATTGGCCACCCTCCTAATACCATCTCCCCGTTTCCTCCGGAATCGACCTCGAATGAGAATGAGCGATCGTGGAAAAGTCGGTTACAGCCGCGAAGCACGTGACCTGTGGCTTCGTCCTGTTTGGTCCTGAGCTCACAAAACTCACTGATACCGCATCCGCCCCTGCCCATCCTCAAGGTGAGCACTTCCGTTCCCCCCCAGAATCCTCCGTCCATGCCAGAATGCCCCGACGAACCAGTCTGTGCGGTTTCTGCGAAGGAACTCATCGGATGAACGGATGGATTGGGGATCATCGATTTGGATGACACCCGTTGACTAATCTCGTAGACAACAAAATGGGTTTCAAGCACAACAACGGTATGGCGTGCCTACACGACGAGGTTGAGGCGCACGATGCTCAGATCCCTTATTAGTTCTCCACGCAAACCACTTCCGAAAAGACTGGCAGCGCCGGGTCCGCACTTGGTTCGACCAACCAGGCTCCAAAGTTCGCAGAAGACAAGCCCGCAAGGTCAAGGCCGCTACCCTTGGTGTTCGCCCTCTCACTTTACTCCGACCTGCTGTTCGTGCCCAAACAGTCCGCTATAACCGGAAACTCAGGGAGGGACGTGGGTTCACTCTCGCCGAACTGAAGGAGGCGGGTATTGGCAGGAAGGAGGCTCGGGGTGTTGGTATCGTTGTTGATCACAGGAGGAGGAACCTGAGCGAGGAGGGCAAAGCGCTCAACGTTGAGAGGCTGACGGCTTACAAGGCCAAGTTGATTGTCTTCCCGCGTAAAGCAAGCAAGCCCAAGAAGGGTGACACCACTGTAAGATCTTTGTCCTTTCCTTCGTTTGTTATCGCTTAGGTCTGTACAGGGCGAGGATCTCAACGCCGCTACAACCCGCATCAACTTGGCTCTTCCACCTTCGTCTGCCGCCGAGGCACCACGCAAAATCACCGAGGAGGAGCGCGGCCTCGAAGCTGCTAAAACCCTCCGCGACGCAAAGTTCCGCGCTAGGCACGAAGGTCAACGCAGGTTGCGGGCCGCCAAGGTAATCTCCCCAATGATCCACTCCAACCACATGTTCTGACGGCTTTTCTTCTTGCAGCGGGAAGAGGAAGAGGCTAACAAAAAGAAGTAAACCACCGTGTACTCTGCTTGTTGTGTATTTCCCACTGCCCTCCCCGGTTCCATGTATATCGAAAATCCTTCGCCACACCGGTGTTATCACCACCCGTATAGGAGACGTTTGTATGGCCTCACCGTTAATGCTATATTCATCCACCCTGGACCCCCCTGCCTCGACGAACAATCGATCGGCGAATCTGAACTCATATTCCGATCTGTGACCTCGAATGGGCGGGCCCGGGTACCAGATCACCCGGTTGCCGACGCCCTTGTGTTCTCTCTTTTCGCGGGCTGTGTCCGCATGTCCTTCCCGCGAAAGAGGCGTAACATCCCCGGATCTGTACGCCACCCCCCCGTTCGTGCGGTAGCTCCTGGTACCACGGGCAACGAGTTATTTACCCGTTGAATGAACCTCGTTTTTGCGTTAAAGGTGAACAGTTTTCTTCAGGACGAAGGGAATCAGACGGTAACGGTGGACGACTCAGCCCTAATTGCGGCGCCGCCAAAACCAAACGGCGGTCCGTCACAGGCGATCTACGGGATACGTACATGTGGGATAAAGAAAAATGAAAGTCATGGGAGACAGTGGGGCATTGACGTAGAGTGCAGTTAGCGACGAGGGGCGGAGAAATGGATACAAAACGACGCGCATGAGCAGAACAATCGTGTGGAGGGGAGAAGGTTCTTGAGGAAGGAAGCGAGAGGTACAGGGATGGTAACGATATCGGAGAACCAGACGTGGTACCCAGCGAGGGGACAAGATCACGGTACCTCACGAGAAGAATAGACCTGAAGAAATCGAAGCAAACACCGACGGTGTCATTTTGCTCCCCGATCTTAGAAGGAAGGTTAATATACGTAGGAAGTAGCACTTTATCCAGGAACTCACCATCAAAGTTTGATTCGTGAGAGGTAGTCGATTGTTCCATCTCCTCTTCGATATCACGGATGAGGGTTCTGCAGAACTCCAGACCCTGTGTGGCCCCAACCTTCTCATAAGTATCGATGGCACACAAAGCCTCCGACCTTGCTTCTTTGAACTTGCATTGCTTGCACCAGAACACAGCCTGGAGATGCATTGCGCGACCCATGTGATACATGTTATCGACAGCGTGCAATTTGGCACGCTCAACATGAGTGTGCGAGTCATTGAACCTGCCTTGGTCGAAAAACAGCTGTGCCAGGTTATGATGATCCCAAAATTGTTCGTAGTGCCAGTCGAAAGAGGACGCTATCCCAAGGCCCGTATCGAAGTGGTCGATAGCCTTCTCCGTCTCGCCCTTGGAGGAGCGTATCAGGCCAAGGATGCGGTGACATTTGCAGACTAGAAATCGATCAACTCTGTCTGGGAGGAGGTGGATTGCTTGCAATGCGGCATCTTCTGCGGCGTCGAGCTGCGGGTCTTCATACAACAACCAAGCGAGGTCATACAAGGAATGTGCTTGTCCGAATGTGTCATTGAGTCGTTCGTAGATTTCTACCGCTTCTCCCGCCTGCTGTATCCCTTCCTCGTGGAGGTCCAGGTGCCGGTTTGCATCGGATAAGCATCCCAATGTTTTGGCAATCTCAGAGTCATCCCCCCACTCTCTCCAGAGCTTCAAAGTGTGAATGAGGAGTTGTTTGCGCTCAATGTGATTTCCAACTAATGCAAACAATTGGGAGAGCTCAAACAAGCAACGGGGCTTGGAGGAATGGGTGTCCGGAAGTGCTTTGATCTTTGGCGTCAGCAGGACAGGCCGTGGTTTGTGGCGTTGGAGGTGCTCCATGAAATAACTACAAACATCCCAGACACCGTTCGAGTCTGTCTCGATGGTTGTGAAGACATCGAGAAGGTGCTCGATGTTCACATCCTCCACCTTGACCCATCGCGCTTCTTCATAACCGGGTTTGCCAGGGTAAACTCCGACCGATAACCGACCAAAGTAATGATCCTTAGCTGTGCAGAGGAGTGGAGACGACCTTGGGTCTTTGGGACAAACGTGGTCCCGGAGAGGCGCCAACATCGTGATGAATCTGTTGCTTTGGTGCGTCAGAGAAAGGACACGGAACTTGTTGAACATGTTCGTTCCATCGTCGATGGTGGGAAATAGCCATCTGAGGTTGTTCCCGTCAACGCCTTGAGGGAAGAAGGCGATAGCTCCGAGGAGCTCCCGGGCGTCAGGACCGAGTTCCTGGAACATGGGGGAGGCGAGTGAAAGCTCGATGGTGGCGGCGAGGCTCTTGTTGTGATACGTGCAAAGTACATCAGTCCGCTGGCTCTCCCACGCTTTGGTCAATTGCTCCATGTCCCACCTGTTTTGGTGTGCAACGGTCGCGAGTAGGGTGATCGATAGAGCATGGAAGTCGAGCCGTTTCAGGAGGTTGTTGACGAGATCGGGCCGTTCGCGATTCCCGTATATACGATAGAATGTATCGCGCGCAGCCTCCGCTGATAACGTCGGGATGTCGAGAATCTCGGGGATGGGGATGGTGGAGATACGAGACGTAATGCCGAGACAGATGTTGTCGAATTGACTGAGCTCCTCCACAGCAGCGTAGATCCCTTGGGCGTCTGTTCCCCGCGGGTCGAGAATGGATTCCGCATTGTCGAGGATTATGAGTATCTCCTTCGAGGATAGGAATGGTCGTAGGGGGGTCAGGCTATTGGGGTTTTCGATGCCTGCACCAACAACTTCGGAGAGCCGGCGGAGGAAATTGGTAAGCGAGGTTGTGAACTGGTCGCAGCGGATGAACCGGCGGTTGTCGCCGAAACGTTGCTTGATGCGATCGTCGTGGAGGACGGTGAGAGCAATGGATGTCTTGCCGATTCCGCCGGTACCAATGAGAGCGAACGGAGTGATGTTTTCTGCTAGGCCGACGATCTTCTCGATCAACTCGTCTCGCCCAAAGAAGTCCCTCGGTCGTGGTGGCGGTGACTCTCCAGGTATACTAGATGCAAATATAAGACATCAGATCTATTGACAGTAGAGGCTGCTGACCTGGCTGGTGTCTAGACGGCGGCAACAGTTTATTCATCCGGTGGTGGGACAGAGTACAAAGGTCACTTACCGACGGGTGTCGACCGTCAGCCCCTTCCTGGCTTTTCACCACACTGCGGTGAATCTCGGAGACCATGACGCAGGTGTCCACAACGCTGTGGTGGACATCGGAAACAATTACATGGGTGGTTATTGCAAGCTCGGTCTGCGAGTGAGCGGTTAGCAATGTTCGTACAGCAATGACAGGACGCACGTTAAAGACATGGAGGAACCTGTTGAAGTCCACCTTCCAGGCGGCGATGGTATCCTTGTCATTCTTCGCGTTTAGGAGTCGAGAAAACGGGTTCCGTTCACGCTTCTTGGCGATCTTCTTTCGGATCCTTTCCACCGTTCTGCGATTGAGGGCGCGGTAAGCAGGCACATTCAATACTCCGCGCACCACAATCACCAGTTGAACTCACGTTTTCAACTTCTCAATCGCTTCGCACACAGACCGACTGAGTTCATTTGTTTGCTTCTCCTTCGTCCTCTCATGAAGAGTATTACACACGTCCGCGCAGGCTAGGCCGAGCTCGACAAACTCCAGTTCGTTGGCCATCGAGTCCTGGCCGTAGGTGAACATGGAACGTTTGATCGTAGGAGAGGAGGAAACATACCCTGACCATCGCGAGCAGGACACTGACGGAGCCAAAAACGGCCTTGGCTGGTGTAATAGGTGAGATCTCCTTCGCAAGATTCATGGCTTCGATGGCTATATTCAATGCTGAGAGGGTCCCATCCTTCCCCTCAGATCGTTGGGGTCTGGTTTCCATTGTCGAAACTCGACGTGGCGGCGAGAGTATGGTGTTGTATGAGGCTGTGAGGAAGGGTCAGAGCCCCCATATATAGAGATAGGCGACCGCCTTATCATGACAGGCCACCACGTGCAAACAGTGCCATTCTGTGAGGGATTTTACGACTCGATGTATGCGATCGGCTGATCATCCGGTTTGTTATCGGACGGTCTGTGGAACGTTTCGCGATGATGAGCTTTCGACCTTGTTTCGTCTCCCCTCTCTCCTAAAACATCCCGAGTTATGAGCAGTTGTAAGGGAATAAGAGGCGTGAATGCCCGTATATCGGCAGCCAACTCGGCGAGGCTTGAAGCTTGACCGTTTTAATTGGTATCGTCACAAAATGTGGGGGCTGCTTTGGGACGTATTGCCATTGAGCGGTTGTTTGGGCGGGTGCCCGTCGTTCTTTGATGGTGTGGAGGTCCCCTGGGACAGTGACGGACTTCCTGGTGGGCGGGCCTCCATCGGCAAAGCAGTCGAGTTGCGGTGGACTTCTGCAGCTGCTGCGTCTCGCAGTACTCTCGTCCCACCCCTCCGTCCACAGTACGATTGCAACAGCAGAGCCCAACTGCAGCACTACACGGCTCAATTAGGATGGTTCTGCTATCGCAATGTGGTGTTCAGATGTATGCAATTGGCCAATATTTGATTTGAAGACGGTCTCATTGTCCGGAAAGTGTAGCAACGTTAACGATGTATGTAAGTGGGCAGTAAGCACGAAATTGGGAGAATTCTCCAAGGCGGTTCAGATAGTATCCCGTTCGTGCATTCCTAGTTGTGGGGTCCGTCATTTCGTTGAAGATACGGTCGTTTAGGGTGGAAGGGTCGAATGACGTTGGGGAGTGTGGCAAAGGGGTCGGGGTCAAGGCTTAGCCGGGGAGCCGGGGACAAGGACGAGGCGGACGCGAGCAGCACGGTCGCCAATGGACCGAGGCGGGCGCGCGCCAGGGTCAGGCAAGACGCCCCAGCAACCTTGCTGCCAGGATGGCACGGTTGCACCGTGAGGAGACACTCGTTGAAATATCCGAAGGAGGCGAGTAAAATTTTGGCAAGGGGCCGAGGAAGCAAAAAATGGGTAATTTTGAGTGCTGAGATCGGGACAGGGTCCGTATGATAACCAACCGAACCTCCGTCCATTCGCGCGATACACGAGCTACGACACCGCGGGACACCCAGGGGCAGAAATAGGACACGGGTTGTTTCTCAGTGTCATTTCAACTGGACTCTAGGCGGTTTTCGACATGGCTCTGAGCGAAGAGACGCTGGACGATGCTGCTGCAGAATCTCGCTCGTTTGGTAGGTTTGGAAATGATGGACCGAGGTGATAACGGTACTGAGTGAGTATGGGCCTAGGTCAGGTCAGGAGCGGTGGGTGCATCCGTGGCGCGTGTTGTTGGCGGGGCAATACGGTGGACGTGGGGTGAGGGGACGGGCCATCGACGTCTAATGTTGTGGAACATGCGGGGTGAGAAATGAGTCCGCAGAGGATAAACACGACGCGCGAGAGGAGAACTAGGCGCACACTGAACGCTACCATTCGAACGAGCCGCCTGTACTACCAACTCTTGTGACCATGATGGTTCTGGCGAAGGCATGACCACGATACGATGAGATGGAATGGACATCCCACATTTTGGAACGATCACCGTCGGACATGAGTACGAGGCGTCAGGGAAGTGCCTTTCTTCTTCTTTGGTAATTCGGTGGGATGGGACGAAAAGGGCGCGTTGCGTTTGCTAAGCCCAGGTTTTACAGTGTCAGCAACTTCGTCCAAGCCGATGAATATAGACGCTCATCCGTTAGCACCTTGGGGCTGACCACAGTCCCGTGGCGGGTTCTGGAACGCGATCAAACTCAACGGCCTGAAATTCGCCTACTAGCGCCACAGTAATTCGACCGTCACGGTTTTACTGGTGCGGTCGGGGTCTACGTGGAACGGTAAAGGTGTCCGACTCGGCCCCAATTGTGGTACCGCCAAAACCAGACGGTGGACCGTCACAGGCGACCTACGGGATATGTACATATGGGATAAATAAAAAGGGAAGTCGCGGGAGACAGGGGGTATCGATACATAGTGCAGATAGAGTTGGGCGGTGGAGAAATGAATACAGAACGACGCGCGTGAGCGGAGCAATCGCGTGGAGGGGAGAAGGTTCTTGAGGAGGGAGGAAGCGAGGGGGTACAGGAATGAACGATATTGGAGAACATGACGGGGTACCGAGTGAGGAGGACAAGATCACGGGGACCTGCGAGAAGAATACGTCTGGAGAAATCGGGGCAACCACCGACGGTATCGTTTGGCTCCCCGATCTTAGCCTAGAAGGGCAGGTTAATATACGTAGGGAGTAGCACTATATCCGGGAGCTCACCATCAAAGCCCGGCTCGCGAGACGTAGTCGGTTCCTCCATCTCCTCTTCAATACAACGGATGAGGTTTCTGCAGGTCTCCAGATCCGTTGTGGCCCCAACCTTCTCATAAGTATCGAGGGCACACAAAGCCTCCGACCTTGCTTCTCTGAACCTGCGTTGCTTGTACCAAAACTCAGCCTGGAGATACATTGCGCGACCCATGTAATACATGTTATTGGCCCCATGCAATTTGGCACGTTCAACATGAGCGTGCGAATCACTGAACCTGCCTTGGTCGAAAAACAGCAGTGCCAGGCTATAATGATCCCAAAATAGTTCGTTGTGCCAGTCGAAAGAGGACGCTATCCCGAGGCCCGCCTCGAAGTGGTCGATAGCCTTCTCCGTCTCGCCCTTGGAGGAGTGTATCTGGCCAAGGGCGCGGTGACATTGGCAGACCAGATATGGATCAACTGTTTCTGGGAGGAGGTGGATTGATTGCGATGCGGCTTCTTCTGCCGCGTCGAGCTGCCAGTCACCATACAACGGCCAAGCGAGGTGAAGCAAAGAAAATGCCTGTCCGAATGTATCGTTGAGTTGTTCGCAGATTTCCAATGCTTCTCTCGCCTGCTGTATCCCATCCTTGTGGAGGCCCAGTAGCCGGTTTGCATCAGATAAGTACCTCAATGTTCGAGCAACCTCGTAGCCATCCCCCCACTCTCTCCAGAGGTTTAAGGTGTGAACGAGGAGTCGCTTGCGCTCCATCTCATTTCCGACTGGGTCAAACAGTCCGGAGAGCTCGAACAAACATCGGGGCTTAGAGGGATGAGTGTCCGGAAGTGCTTCGATCTTTGGCCCCAGCAGGACAAGCCGTGGTTTGTGGCATTGGAGGTGCTCCATAAAATAGCCACAAACATCCCAGACATAATTCGAGTCTGTGTCAATGGTTGTGAAGACGTCGAGAAGGTGCTCGATGTTCACATCCTCCATCTTGACCCATCGCGATTCTTCATAGCCGGGCTTGCCAGGATAAACTCCGACCGACAACCGACCGAAGTAATGGTCCTTGGCTGCGCAGAGGAGTGGAGATGATCTCGGATCTTTGGGACAAAGATGGTCCCGGAGCGGCGCCAGCATTGTGATGAACCCGTTGCTCCGATGCGTCAGGGAAAGGACACGGAACCTGTTGAAGATGCTCGCTCCATCGGAGATGGTGGGAAATAGCCATTCAAGGTTGTTCTCGTCAACACCTTGAGGGAAGAAGGCGATGACTCCGAGGAGCTCCCGGGCTTCAGGGCCGAGTTCCTGGAACATGGGGGAGGCGAGTGAAAGCTCGATCGTGGCGGCGAGGCTCTTGTTGTGATACGTGCAAAGCACATCGGTCCGTTGTTTCTCCCACTCCTTGGCCAGTTGGTCCGTGTCCCACCTGTTTTGGTGTGCAACGGTCGCGAGTAGGGTAATCGATAGAGCATGGCCGTCGAGTTGTTTCAGGATGATGTTGATGGGATCGGACCGTTCGCTGTTCTTGTATATACGATAGAATGTATCGCATGCAGCCTCCGCTGATAGCGCTGGGATGTCGAGAGTCTCGCAGATGGGGGGAATAGTGGAGATACGAGACGTGATGCCGAGACAAATGTTGTCGAACTGACTCAGCTCCTCCACCGCAGCGTAGATCTCTTTGGCGCTTGCTCCCCGCGGGTCGAGAATGGATTCCGCGTTGTCGAGGATTATGAGCATCTGTTTTGAGGATAGGAATGGTCGTAGGGGGGTCAGATCCTCAGGGTTTTCGATACCCACCCCGATGACCTTGGAGAGCCGGTGGAGGAAGTGACTGAGCGAGGTGGGGAACTGGTCGCAGCGGATGAACCGGCGGCCGTCGCCGAAATGTTGCTTGATGCGATCGTCGTGGAGGATAGTGAGAGCGATGGATGTCTTGCCGATCCCGCCAGCACCAATGAGAGCAAATGGAGTGAGGGTTTCTGCCAGACCGACGATCTTCTCGATCAAGTCATCTCGTCCAAAGAAGTCCCTCGGTGGCGGCGGTGGCGATTCTCCGGATATACTAGATGCAAGTATAAGAGACGCTGGATCCATTGGTAGTCGAGGTTGCTGACCTGGCTTGTGTCTAGGCGGCGGTAACCGTTTATTCATTATGTGGTGGAACTGAGTGCAAATGCCACTCACCGACTGGTATTGATTATCAGTCCCTTCCTGGCCTTTTACCACACTGCGGTGAATCTCGGAGACCATGGCGCGGGTGTACACAACGTCGTGATGGACATCGGAGACAATTTCATTGGTGGTCATTGCAAGCTCGGTCTGCGAGTAAACGGTTAGTGACATTCGTGCAGCGATGACAGGACACACGTTGAAGACATGGAGGAACGTGTTGAGGTTCGACTTCCAGGTGACGATAGTCTCTTTGTCATTCTTCGCGTTTAGGAGTCGAGAAATCCGATTCCGTTCACGTTTCTCGATGATATTCTTTTGGATCTCTTCCACGGTTCTGTGGTCGAGGGCGCGGTAAGCAGATGTATTCAATACTTCGTGTACCGTAATCACTAGTCGAACTCACGTCTTCAACTTCTCAATCGCTTCGTATACGGACCGACTGAGTTCGTTTTGTCCTCCGCTTGTCCTCCGATGAAGGGTATTACACACCTCTGTGCAGGTTAGGCC
>Ga0307511_10007801_pt1 | contig 10756 bp, 11 predicted proteins | sample 13_EM_MG_FD_200266 | JGI IMG/M metagenome (GOLD analysis project Ga0307511, IMG submission 200266) | Populus trichocarpa ectomycorrhiza microbial communities from riparian zone in the Pacific Northwest, United States - 13_EM | ecosystem: Host-associated > Plants > Roots > Unclassified | place... | reverse complement strand
CCACCGCAATCATCCCCTCCAACCTGCTAAGCTGCACCTTATTCTCCATATTACACAACGCAATCCTCTCGCCTCCTCCTACTGTTGCAAGTGTCAAACACGGTAAATCTCCTTCCTCGATCGCATTAAGGTCGAGCATTGGATCCGCGTTCTCCTCATTCGACATATATGTACTTGAAGACCCAGCTGTGCAGGCAGTGACGTAGTCGTAAAGAGGTATACCCGCATCAATGAGCGCAAGCGTAGTAGCGTTGATACAGGTCGCTAGGACAGAGCCATCTTGGGAGAGGATGTGTAATGTAATCATAATCTCCGAGCGCGGGAATAGGTGGGTTAATATCACTGACGCAAAGGTCCTCTGTAGAGCGGATTGCATTTCCGCCACTCGTCTATCCAATCATATTAGCAACCAGCTTTTTTGCCCCCCATGGTAGATTTTGGATTGTTGTACGCACTTATCCCCCCTCCCCCTCCTCTTCCTCTCTGTCCCACTAAACGCCGCATAATTCACCTCAAATATCACACTCGCATCCCCTTCACCTCCTTTTCCACCCCCACCACCGCCACCTCCACCACCACCAGCTCCGCCACTACCTTTTTCTGCAGGGCCAATGACAGTGCATATTATTTTTGTGTTTCCCTGCTCTAGGTATGAGGAGCCGTCAGCAGCAGATTGAGTAGACATTTGTGCGGAGATACGGCGGAGTTCGTTCCATCGTCGACTGTGCTATGTCGGTTTGGTTAGTCTTTGCGCTTTTGCGAGATGGGGCCGGGGTACAAGAGGGATGCTCACCCATCGATCCGCAGGCCTTCAGGGGAGAGAAGTTCGTATCGTGACTGCAGAGGCAGGTATTAGTTGGGAGCATTTGCAAGAGATAGTCAAAGGTGCATATGAGGCAGAGATTGGGATTATACGTTACCATTGCAGGAGGACTGAGTTGGAGATGCTTGAGTTATGGGATCACCGTTGTGTTTGCGAACAAGGTTTCTTAACCTGAAATCTTGGCATGGGAGCTCTGAAAACTAGCCGAGTACAGTAGTCTGTTTACATTCAGAGTACATCTTCTCCATATGCATGCAAGTATACAATTGAGAAGATTCTTGTAATTACAATTAGCAGATGAAATAAGAAATAACTTTTACGGGCAAACCTCCGATAAGTACATGTACTAGTAATTACATCCAAGGATTGTAGCCATGATGGGTGGTGGAGTCGAGCCGGATGAAGAGATTTGCCAGGGGCTATATGGTACAGACTGAAGAAGGGCATCAGCTGTGCTGCTTACTTTGTAAGGAAAAGCAGAATTAACCAAGGTAGAAGCATTCTAAAAATAAAAGTAGCATTTGCAACAGTCTCATTATTTGACATACGCAAGAGTCAACAATATCCCATTTCACCTGAAGCCTCCCTAAAGTATGATGCATCATAAACCTTCAATTGCAGGTTCGAATCCCTATGCCCACTCGAAGTTAACCTATATTAAAGTGCTCAATAATAACAATGGGTCCCAGTATAACCCATAGACTGGTGGTATAAACTTATATTAATAAATTTCATCCACATAAGCACTCCTCCTCCCATAAGGCTCCAGTGGCATGACTAACGAGACGGCCACACCATTTCCCGTAGCACGGTGTGCAGATGGGAGAACTATAAAGATGTGCTTAGCTTTTGGCGATGTAGTTCTAGGGGTTAGGCCTACCTTCTGGGGTATATGCGTACAGAGTCCCGTAATATATATTCAACCAGAAGTACCTGCTTTAACTTAGCTAAAAATCGAATATAGCGAGGCGAGCCAAAATACTAGTGACACCATGCATGTAAGCGCTAGGTTCTGTGCTTCGTTTCTCACTTGGGTATACGCAAAGGGAAATGAAACTGGGGCATACTTGTTGCCAACGCCCCGATGATCATCGTTCCTCTCCTACCACAGTGCTTCACCTCACACAAGAATCCGGCCAGTATAGGCCCAAATATTCCAATTGTGTTAGAAATGGCATAGTCTTGTTAACACTCCCATCTCCAAATTTAGCCCCTCTGGATGCTAGATATTCCGGGAGGAACACCCAGAGAAGGTCAGAGTGATCACCATCGGCAATTGATAGGAAAACCGTACGTTATAAAGCGGATAAGCCAGTCCAATAAGCGTCCAGCTAAGCCAAACTAATCCGGTAGTTACTCCCATCCTTCTGTCGAAGAATAAACCCCTAAAATGTGTGCCATCAACTGTCTCCAGCCTTTTCGAAACTCCCTGCCATATCCTTCTCTATTCTCGCTGGCTCTCTCTCGCTCCTCCCTGACCGTTTGTACCTCACCACATTCCTTTAGTCAAACTACAAGGGCGTCCATATTTCTCCGCGAGGCCCGTCAACATTGTGACCACTTCTTCATCTTTCCCTTTTATTAAAAGGTACTTCGGGGTTTCCTCTAGCCTGACAACCACAACCCTTGCAAGGCTCATCAGGAGAACCAACCCTCCCAGTGTCCACCAAACGTACATCCCATGTTATTTCCCTTCGTACATCCTACACTGGTTTCCCAAGAGAAGTTACCTAGCAGTGGCCATGCCACAAGTCCGGCAACAGTTTGGCCTACACCCCACCAGGCGGCAAGCAGAGTGAGGAGCCATTGTTTTGAAGATGGAAGGAATTCCAAGAAAACGCTGAACATTAGGTCAGTGACTTATGAACTGTGAGGGCAACCACAACCGTCTCCTACGTGGTATCTAGAATTAGATTCCCTCCGCCCCCTAACCCAGTGTCAATTTTAACAGCTTTCCTAGAATACTTCATTCACTCACTTACCAAATGCACGCATAGCAATAAGGAAACCTAATACTGGATATGAGTCTGCCCATCCAGCGGTCTGAATACCGTCAGCACAGTTCCTGAAATTGCAGCTGTATCTGGGGTATCCATACGATTGCAAAAATGCTGCATATTAATAAACTTGTATTAAAAGCCCAACGCCGCCCGATCATATCTGCCGTCAAACCCCAGAATAAAGAACCGAGAAGCAATCCAATGTACAAAGCTATGGTAAGCGCACTTAGGAAAATTCAAGTTAGTATTGCCATAGCTGGTACTACAATGTGCTAGGGAAAACTTGGATTCACCTCTTTGGCATCCTGTGGTTGAACGAGAGATTGTACGAGGGTGAGAAGCTGGTAGTTGTTAGTTTCCTATCTTGGAAGTGGCCACAGCTCTGAATCCATACTGAATCAACCGCATATCCAAAACCATCTAGACCTGAGTTAGCCTCTGACGGCTATGGGATTGCAGAGTAAAGAGGTGCTGACTTAAAATGAATAACTTCCAATAATATGGAGTAAATCCAATATCATCAATTGCCTGCCAAAAGTATTAGTCCTTTTGCCATGCTAGCTCAATGACCGCTTCAAAGACTCCTATGCAAGGACATATATTATTCACCAGCTTCACCTTTTGACTCAGGACTGGGTCGACGTGCTCATAGGAGAATACCTGATATATATTCATAAGTTTTTCAGGAGCCCCCGTTAAGCACTTGTCTGAATACCTCATTCTTCCACAGCACCTCTGGTAGGGATGCCGAGTAGCCATTATCGGACCTATTAGGAATTTCTTTTGGTAAACAGAATTTTCAGCATGTTGTCATATATGAGTACAGTGCCATAAAAAATAGCTCTGAGAGCGGCTTGTGCCAACCAAGACTATAAAAAATGCCTTCTGCATTATTCCCCATACAAACTAGCGCCATTCTTGCATTTTTGAGATGACTTCAAGTCCGCAGCCACTGAGCCCGCCAGGGCATCGCATCTACGTGCAAAAATCAGAGAAGCGACTATGAATTTTTTTCTTAAATCTAAGACGTTTTTCATGTATTTATCTAGCAGCATTGATTTTTAATCTTTTTCACACGAGGGCCAATACTTTGGCCAATGCAGAAGACTTTTTTCATGTGACTGTATAACTCCACCAAGATGGTTATTCTAAATTTTCCGCTAACAAAACAAGATCCTCAGGAGATAATGACGTCACTTCAGGGATTCATTTTGAGTGCAAAGATACGCCGCACCCGATATGTTGCGATGGACGCAGCCGGTGAAAATATGCGCAGGGAACTGCCGCGTGATTTATGGCCCATGGGGTTGCCACCTGCCTTTCCGCCCAACCACTCCCTTTCCACAGCCACGAGAACTGACTCGTCCATTTTTCTCCCACATACATATGCATACATCCATACATGCACAACTATCCTGCCGTCCCGAGTAAAGCTGTGTGGCGATAAGTGCTTAAGCAGGGCCTTCCGCATGATTGGGTGAGTAGAGTAAATGTGCTCGAGTAAGCACTTGCACTGGTCATGGAGATTCGATTTGCATGAGATTGAAGATGTGAGCACCGAATGATCGGGGATTCAGGACAAAGACGGCTAGTTCTGCACGCAGAAATCGCGAGTTCGATCTCTTGCCAAATCGGGAAGTCGAGTCTGTCTTGGCAGAAGCCAAAGAATCGGATAATTACGGAGGAAAACAAATGAAAGTCCCAAGCGTCTGGCATGAGACTAAAGCTGCCTGAGTAAGTAGCTTTACCTGCAAGCTGTTAGTTTTTTGCTTTATCCCCAAACCTAGCGCATGCTGTTTGAAACTTGACGCTCAATACTGTGACCCATGGTATTCGTATGCTTGATATGTACACCCCACCAAACGTCCAAATTAAAAGACTCGTAGTTCAAAGTCGAAGCAATCAACAAACCCCATTTGCGCGGTCAGTTACAAGAGCTCCTGAATCTGAAAAAGGCCAGCCAGACCCAGACAAAAAACAAAGAAAGACAAACGCCATTTTCCCAGCCAGAAAAAGGAGCCCATACTTTGAGAAAACAGTACTTTTCTCGCATGCTGTGCGTAACGAAAGAATCAAAACAAGAATTACACCTATGCCCTATCATTTCAAGCCCACACAATTCACCGATTAATATCGATTTTCACCAACTTCCACCTCGAGGTACCGGTCGGTCTCTGATACAGTAGGCAACCCCACGCCTTTCCAACCTGAGGTAGCACTGCAGTGTGACCCTTTTCGACACAGAGATACAGGCAAATGGCGGTGGTCATAGATGCTCGGATTGTATGGGAGTTGTATTGTTGGCACCGAATAGCTCAGCGTAGGTGTTGTGGGCATGCTCGTGTTAGGTGTACTGCTCACAGTATGAACGCTGCCAGCATCCGAGTGACTATCATCTGACCGAGCATATCTGAAGTTCTTTTTGTCTAAGATGGAGTGATCATTAGAGAAAGTATTATGCTTTGATTATGGAGAGGGTGCATACACATTATCATTACAGGAGCCATTCCCACGAAAGCGACATGATTCTTAACCGACTCAAGCTTGCGTGGTGGATCAGGGTGACACCAGGCCGCATCGGAAACTGTGGTACCATTGACGGAGAGGCTAAACTGGCGCTGGGAACCCTTTTTCTGATGGTTTGCATCTTGAAGATATTCCCATTTAACACATCTATCACAGGGTATGATGTTAGGTATTGCGCTGGCTAGCTATAGAAGATCGAGAAGACACTCACTCAGGTGGAAACTAAAGCTCAACAATTCACGTTAGCCAGCCCTTTTAGAATGCCAAGACTGAGGCCAAATTGCAGTGGGAGACCAGATGAAACGTACATATACATCTCCACCGACGAGCTGTGGGAAATCTGTCTCAGCAATGACGACCCCTTTAACCTTTGCGGTAGCCCACGGCATTTCGATGGTTGAGCAAGCCAAATAAGGAGTGATCGGTAACCCGGGGGCTTATAGGTGGGGCTGGGAAAACTTAAAGGGCGCGGTAAGCTTTATAATTTGGGTTCAGAAACTTTGGAGCCCATATGCAGAGAACGGAAGCAGTGGTCTGACTAAGTAGGAAGTGAGCTATAGTCAACCCCCGCAATCAGCTGATTAGAATCTGGGAACTTGAGAGGGATTTACAGAGGGATTTCGGGGGTAGGCGGACCGTTAAATACTTGAAGATTTCATAACTGACAAGAAAAGCAGAAGGCTCAGACCCCCCTAGCGAACCATCAAGCACCACTCCACCTCATCCTGGTCGATCATGAATAACTCGAAAAAGGGCCCCAACGATCCCTTCCATTAGCAAGGCCTTACGCAGGGATAAAGCTCACGAAGGGTTCGACAACATGCACCGTGATGGCTGCCCAGCCCAGAGCAGGCACAGCCCAGTTCCGTGCTTGCCCCGGGTATGCAGGTCAGGACCGGCGGGTTTCCCTTGACAGTGCACACCTTAACCCATTGGGAAAAGTCAGCACAGGTTGACGGAATCTTATGGTGATCCATTGGAAAGCTCCTAATTCTTGGCAACCAACGTCGATTCGTTTTTTGGGCAATAAAGTATCAAAACTCATATCCGTATACATCTATTGAAGCGGTGTATTGGATTGAAAGGACCGCTGTCATTACCCCAAATTTCCATCTGGGACAAAACATCCCCCAGGTAAGTTCACCAAATCAAAATTGTAACGCATCATATCAGGAGGCGTAGAGATAAGGATATCTAACTGACAGACGTGTTGTTAGCTTCAAAAACAACTACCGTTTTCACAGAAAGATGCATCCACTTTCTCCTTTTATTTACTGCGCGCAGAACTCACGATATTGATCTCCCGAATCCGCGGAACAAGAGCTTGTCCCCTTTCATTAATCTGGCCACTCTCAGCGTTGGCGTCGCGTGAACCGTGTTTAAAAACAATGCATAGTAGGTATCAGGACAGATCTTGTCAGAGTTGCGTGCAAGGGGTATCGTGAAACCTTGGCATTGTGGACGAATCACATGTGGCGTGGCTAACCGATGGGGCTATCAAAAGTGTTATTGCGATCGCATGGGAAGCTAGTCTCGCCGCAATGGGCTGGGGTAACCAGGACAAATTCATCTTACAGGAGTTGAGATGGAGATACCCCACACATTGCCAGCCATAGTCTCATAGGGAGATATGCGAACAGATTCTATTTCCTGTGCCCGCCTGAATACCCAATATGGCAACATCCACATTACCTAGGTACTTAAAGTTTGTCATAGCTTTGATCTAACAACATTTATCGGATCTTTCCACAACCCAGGCTACCGGGTGTTTGTGGGGTACGGCAGTTTATAGAGTTGGGAGAGACAATTGTGGGGTAAATCAAAAGTTAGTTCTGGTAGGGAGTGTTTGCAGGGCTTGATGGAAAGGGGTGTACAGCTGGTGGGGAACATGCCCAGGAAAAGCTGGGTCCATTGGGTGTACATAGATCCTATCTGAGGCTTTTATCATGCAATACTCCAGTGTCAAGAACGCACCTTGGACCTAGTCTGGTTGCACCCTGGACCCACCCAAGATCAATAACACACTCTCTACTTGATTCACATGAACTTCTCACGGGATACGATCCACCCAGAGGTAACGATCTATCCGGGGGTAAAGAACCAGAGCATACAAAATTCTGTCTGTTCACGTTTCTAAAGGCGACTTTTCTCATACAAATTTGGTTCGTGACCCAGGATGGTTCCCTAGTCGAATACGCTACCTGTACGGAGTATAAACTGGAAAGCATCGTCCCTTGGCTCTACATCGTACACCCCACAAGGTGGAAGGATGCAAATGGGGACTGTTCAACTATTTGGCGGATGCGTGTGTAATGGATTGTCGCAGGCAATGCCAGAGCGGACTCAATGCCACCAAAGTCAGTCATCATTCGGAAGGCAACAAATGAACCTTCAACCGGACAGCGCCATAACACAATTGTGTACCTAGAATCCCCTACGTGTACATGCGGCAACTGAATCCGAGACCTGGTCATAAGTTGGCAATTGGACGTATCCTCTTTGGGTGCATTGTGGCCTGATGATAGGTATAAACTGGAGAATTGGTCGCTCTCCCATTGAGTAGGGGATACCTTTACGTGCATACTGAAGTTTCGAGATTGAGAGCTGGGTTGATGTTCATCATGATGGACGGTTGGAAGTGTGTTTCATCAGTCGCAAAGTGGCGAAACTGGAGGCCACCCCATGTGCATTCATTTTCATCCAATAATTGCCCAGCTGCAAAAAATAGAGTATCGCAGCCAATCGGCATCGGCATTGCGCTGGGCTCTGTTTTACCGAGGCCAACAAGCATGCGCGAAAAACAAACTAGGTTCCCCCGTATTCAATAGAATGAGAAGCAGCTGAGATTTATGTCCAAAGAGAATCGCAGAGCCCACAACAAAAACAATAGGGCTTATTTCTTTACGAGACTTTCATCTTTCTCAGTAAGCCTTTACCTACCATATATTGCTGCCGCACCGAAGCGAAAGCCTGCCCCCGCACCCTTTTTTGCTCTTACTTATTCCGTTGCCAAACAGACTCGGCCGGCGGACTCGGCCACTAGCATTAGCTACTCTGTACAAGCAGCAGATTAGTTTGAAGGGGTCGGACTCTTTCACATTATTCCTGCTCCAAATCATCGTCAGCTCACCCTCGCCATTAATACACGGTCACATTCCTCCCCTTTCTATTTAACGACACCTCAATAAAGCATTAATATTAGCTGTCGGTATAATTTACCTTTACCTTCGGATTACTCTGACGCGTCGTCTGCTTGTTGGGCTGGATTCAGGCTTCGTTTATACATACTTAATTATAAGTAGCTAAACTAAAGCAAAGTAAAGGTACCGAATTCACACGTCGCTTTCCCGCCCGTGACGTCTCAAAACATGGCTACGACTTCCCCACCGAAGCCCTGGGAGAGGAGGAATGGAATGCGTGGGTAGCCAAGCTCTGCAGTCGTTTCGTCGCATTGGGGTTTCGTTGTTTCCTTCAACTTGCATTGCTAACTTCCTGGGATGAATAGCTGCAACTGCCGCCACCCCTTTATCAGCACCTTCCGCGGTTACACCGACACCAGCACCCACGATTACTTCGGCCCTAACGACAATGGTTGCCGCCCCTACAGCCCAGACAGCAGTAATAAACTCACCATCAGCCCCACCACCATTACCCTCTCGACCGGCCGGCTTGGCTGCTGCGAATAACACAGCATTGGGTGCCACATCAGGATATTCACCGTACAACAACATGAACAACCGATATGGTTCGGGTCTAGGTGGATATGGAGCTGGATACGGAGGATATTCTTCACCATACAACAGGTTCGGAGGATATGGCGGTGGGATGTACGGAGGAATTGGTGGTATGGGCATGGGAGGAATGGGAATGGGATATGGAGGTTATGGTAGTGGATTAGGAGCAGATCCAAATGACCCCAATAGCTTAATGAGGGGCATGGAAAGCAGCACAGCGGCGACTTTCCATATGATTGAAAGTATTGTCGGTGCATTTGGTGGTTTTGCTCAGATGCTAGAGAGCACTTTTATGGCTACACATAGCTCTTTTTTTGGTAAGTCCAGGTATACCGGATTGCAAAGATGTGATCCACTAACCCCTTCGTAGCCATGGTTCAGGTTGCGGAGCAATTCGGGAATCTCCGCAACACCCTAGGCCAAATACTCGGCATATTCACCGTCATGCGTTGGGCCCGCATCGCCTTCGCCAAACTCACCGGTCGCCCTCTTCCTGCTGGTGACCTCACCCCCGCGGGCTTTGCCGCATTTGCTGGTGGTCCCGAGGGTGCCGTCGGTCCTAATGGCCGCCCTCTTCCCCGCCCATCGAAGAAACCTTTCTTCTTCTTCGTCCTGGCAGTCTTCGGCCTGCCATACCTGATGGGCAAACTCATCAAGTCTCTTGCCGCCAAGCAAGAAGAAGAGCATAAACGCCAGCTCGCCGCTGCCGGGCTTATTGACGCAAACACCGGCCTCCCCATCCCTGGTGCCCAGGTAGGAGCCGCCCCCCCCAACCCAATGGACCCTTCGACTTTGGAGTTTGCTAGGGTCAAGTTCGATTATACCCCTGAGGGGAACCAGGCGGGTGTGGATCTTGATGTTAAGAAGGGGGATCTAGTGGCGATTTTGGGCAAGACGGACCCAATGGGGATGGCCAGTCAGTGGTGGAGGTGTAGGGCGAGGGATTCGAGGGTGGGGTACTTGCCTAGTCCTTACTTGGAGGTTATTGTCCGGAGGCCGAAGACTGCGGCGGGTGGGCCACCACAGACGGCGCCAGGCAGCCAGACGGCAGCGGCGAAGGCTATCGAGGCAGGAAATGTGGATGGTGTGAGCAGGGCTGCTACGATGAATAGTACCGTTAGTGCGCCAGTGCTTGGAGGAACGAATCCTGGGGATATTTCTTTGGAGAGTTTCCAGAAGAGCCAGTTCTTCTCATAAGCAATCAAGGAATGGTGGTTGTCGGGTTGGGACTGAACTTTAAGTGGCCCAGGTGGCATACTATGGAAGGGAATCGGGCAAAATGTTGGCGTTGAAGGATTGTCATTGAATCCACATGACAGGGTCTATGCATATGGAAGCATGCACAGTTAGGAATAACGATACGATGTCAAAGGTTTTTCTACTGGTTTTCAAATTCTGCGTCTGTTTCAGTGCCCCCATAGTTATCTTCCTTCCCGTATCTTGCATAACTTACGCGTCTTCCTTTTTTTTCGTTGCATTGATATCAAAAGGGGGGAGGGCGGGTCGCTTTTGCTGATAGTCTCGGCTGAGACTATTTGTTGCTTTTATATTTGTAGCCTGATTATTCTATTTGCTTGCTTTGGTTCGCGGTTAACATCTTATTTTTGGTATTCATTTTGTTTGTGGTTCTTTTCTTTTCTAGGGGTGGGTGGGGTTTAGATATGGTTAATGTT
>Ga0307511_10007800_pt1 | contig 10756 bp, 10 predicted proteins | sample 13_EM_MG_FD_200266 | JGI IMG/M metagenome (GOLD analysis project Ga0307511, IMG submission 200266) | Populus trichocarpa ectomycorrhiza microbial communities from riparian zone in the Pacific Northwest, United States - 13_EM | ecosystem: Host-associated > Plants > Roots > Unclassified | place... | reverse complement strand
GAAACGCCGCCCAACCCTCGGCAAGCGGGGCCCGTCAGGACAGGGACAGGTTGAGGGTGCGCTTGGCCAGGGAGACCAGGGCCGGGTCGTCGGCGGCGGTGGGCTGTCCGATCCAGACGGTCTCGACCAGTCGGACCGTGCCGCCGGAGCGGTTGCTGGTGAAGGCGGCCCGGTCGAACGAGGTCGGGCCGCCCGGCCAGGGGCGCTCCCGCAACAGCTCGGTGATGCCGCCGGTGCCGGGCTGCTCGGCCAGCGACTGGAACTCGGCGGCCGGCTCGGGGCCGCCGAAGCGGATCTCCGCGACGGCCACCCCGGCCGGCCGCCCCGAGTCCTCGGCCCGGTAGTTCCAGCGCCGCAGGTCCACGCACTGGTTGCGGCCCAGCCACACCTGCACGTCCCCGTACGCGTGGTCGGCGCACCGGCTCCCGTCGTCGACGGTGTCGACCCGGGTGTAGCCGGCGGTCTGCGACGCGGCGGCCGGGGCGGGGCCGCCGGCGGTGCTGAGGGCGGCGATGACGCTGCCGACGGCCAGGGCCCCGATCAGCGCGGCCGCCCCGATCGGCAGCCAGCGGCGGCGCTTGCGCGCCGGCGCCTCGGCCGGCGCGGCCTTGGCGGCGGCCGGAAAGCCCTCGGCGATCAGCTCGTCGGCGGTGAACCGCTCGTCCGGGCAGAGGTGGATGAGCAGCCCGCCGGCCTGCTCGGCGGTGATGCCCGGGGCCGGGCCGGCGACGTCGCGCACGGCGGCCAGCAGCGTGGTCGGCATCGGGTGCAGCACCCGGACGCCGCGGTCCAGGTCCATCTGCGGTTGTGTCACCTGACCGACGTAAGGGCCGATGGCCAGGATCAGCCGGACGGGTAAGCCGGTCTCCCGCACCACCTCGGCCACCGCCCCGGCCACGCCGACCGCCTCGGCCGCCGGGTTGACCGTGGGATCCGGGCCGACCAACGGCCAGCCGTCGATCTTCCACTGGCCGGCGACCGGCGCGTCCAGCCGCATGGCCGGGTCCGGCAGGTCGACGCCGGCGATCACCACCACGGCGTTGGGCAGCAGCACCAGCATGTCCACCGGCCGGGACCGGCCGGGCGGCAGGTAGCCGGCCAGCGCCACGCCGCCGAGCACGGCGTCGCCGCCGCCCCACGACGCCAGCGCCGCCTTGACGTCGGCCGCGACCGCGGACTGCGCGTCGCCCAGTCGCACCAGGCGCACGGCGCCCACCTCCCCAGCTGGATGACCCGAGGTCACAACGGTAACCGGCCCGCCTCTGCGCGCCACGCCCCGGCCTGTGATCGACCTCACCCGTGTTGCTGCCCCTCGCACGGGTGATCTCTGCCCCGCGATCTTGCGGTTGCGGTGGCGGCTGGGCCGGGGCACAGGGCAGAATGGCGCATCGGCTTGATCCGCTGGTGGTCACCGGCACGTGTGAGGGCGTAGGGGAAGACGTCCCTCGGCGAGTGGCGGAGGTCAGCAGTGAACAACCGTGGCAAGACCAGTGGCGTGGTGTACGTCCACTCGTCGCCGTCTGCGGTCTGTCCGCACGTCGAGTGGGCCATCTCGGGCACCCTCGGGGTCCGGGCCGACCTGCGCTGGTCCGCGCAGCCGGCGGCGCCCGGCCAGTTGCGGGCGGAGTGCGCGTGGACCGGCGAGCCGGGCACCGGCGCGCAGCTGTCCGGCGCGCTCAAGGCGTGGCCCATGATCAGGTTCGAGGTCACCGAGGACCCCAGCCCCGGCGTGGACGGCGAGCGGTTCTGCTTCGCCCCCGGCATCGGGCTGTGGCACGCGCGCGCCGCCGCCAACGGGGACGTGGTGGTGGCCGAGGACCAGCTGCGGGCCCTGGCGGCCAAGGCCCGGGCCGGCGAGTCCTTCGCGCACGCCGTCGACGCGCTGCTCGGCAAGCCCTGGGATGACGCGCTGGAGCCGTTCCGCAGAGCCGGCGACGGCGCGCCGGTGACCTGGTTGCACCGAGTGGGGTGAGCCATGGCACTCTCGGTGGCGTGACCCCGCAGGCATCACCCAATCGGACGACGTTGACCTGGCTGATCCCGATCACGCTGCTGGTCGCCGTCTGCGCGATGGTGGGCGGCCTGATCGCCCGCCAGGTGTACGCGGTGACCAAGTCGCCGTCGGCCAGCCACACCCCGGCCACCAGCGAGCCGGCCTCGGCGACGGCCACTCGGCCGCCGGACCCCCGGCTCGTGTTCTTCCTGCCGTTCGCCCAGAACGACCCGCAGTTCGGCAAGGTGCAGGTGGCCATCCAGAGCTACTTCAACGCCACCAACAACCAGGACTACGGCCTGTGGCGCAAGACCATGACGCCGAAGGTCGCGCAGCAGCAGACCGAGCAGGACTGGCTCGGCGGTCTGCGCAGCACCAAGGACAGCAACATGACCGTCTACCGGATCGAGGCCACCGACAAGGGCGCGGACGTGTTCGGCTCGTTCACCAGCCGCCAGGACCTCGCCGACGCCCCGGACACCCTCAAGGCCACCTGCATCAACTGGTGGATGGTGTGGCCGCTGGAGGACATGGGCGGCGGCCCCTTCCGCATCGGCAGCCCCTCGGTCATCAACAAGAAGTGTGACTGAGTTCTTGCCGCGCGTTCCGCGCGGGGCGAGGCAGCTCGTGACCGGTGCCTTCCTTAGCCGGATTAGGCACCGGCGCGGCCTCGCACTCTCCCTGAGCTATCGCGCCTGATCGGGCACCTCACAGCGCCGTCCGTCCTTCTCCTCTCGCGGACCACACTGTCGAGTGAATACTGTTCACTGCGAACTGGTGGGATGTCTTACCGCAACAAGGAGTCGTCTTGTCGTCGACACTCAGCGCCCGACCTCTGCCCCTGCCCCGCGAGGACGTCTGCCCGTTCGGGCCCGCGCCCGAGTTCGCGGGGCTGCGCACGCAGGCCCCGGTGGTCCGGGTCACCTGCCCGACCGGCATCGACGCGTGGCTGGTCACCCGGTACGCCGACGTGCGCGAGGTGATGGGCGACCCGCGGCGCTTCAGCAACAACTCCGGCCAGGCCGGCCACGTGCTGGCCAACCAGCCGCCCGACAAGCCGCTGGAGGAGGGCGACTTCTCCCGCATGGACGGGCCGGACCACGTCCGGTTCCGGCGGGTGTTCGCGCCGGCCATCTCCACCATGCGCCGGGTCGAGGAGTTCCGGCCGATGGTGCAGCGCACCGCCGACGAGCTGCTGGACGGGCTGGCCGGCGAGACCGGGCCGATCGACCTGCACGAGCGGTTCTCCAAGCCGCTGACCACCTCGGTGATCGCCGAGCTGCTGGACGTGCCGTACGCCGACCGGGAGATCTTCCACCGGGTGGCCGACTCGCTGTTCAGCGGCAAGTCCGATGTGGACGACCTGGACGCGCTGAAGTTCCCGCTGTTCGAGTACGTCGGCGACCTGGTCCGGGCCCGCCGCGACGAGCCCGGCGAGGACGCGATGAGCGTCATGGTCGACCGGGGCCAGCGGCACGAGCAGCCGTTCACCGACCTGGAGCTGACCAAGATGGCCGCCGGCCTGCTGGTCGCGGGCTACGACACCACCGCCAGCATGATCACCTACGGCACGCTGGCCCTGCTGGAGAACCGCGAGCAGTTCGACCGCCTGGCCGCCGACCCGTCGCGGGCCGCCAACGCCGCCGAGGAGCTGGTGCGGCTGCTCGGCGTCGGCTCCGGGCTGATGCGGGTGGCCACCGAGGACACCGAGATCGGCGGCGTGCCGATCGCCGCCGGCGACTACGTGGTCGTCGCCATCCAGTCGGCCAACCACGACCCGGAGCGCTTCGACGAGCCGGAGCGGCTGGACATCGACCGGCAGACCAGCGGCCACATCGGCTTCGGCCACGGTCCGCACCAGTGCGCCGGCCAGCAGATCGCCCGGCTGGAGCTGACCACCGCGCTGGCCGCCCTGCCGCGCCGGGTGCCGACCCTGCGGCTGGCCCTGCCGCTGGCCGACGTCGAGTTCAAGGCCGACACCACCGTCTACGGCCCCGCCGCCCTCCCGGTCCTCTGGACCGAGATCCTCCCCGCCTGACCCCAACCCGCACAAAAAAGGGCGCCACACCCGATGGGTGCGGCGCCCTTTGCCGTGCTGAGCGTCAGACCTTGGCGAAGGCGAGGGCCACGTTGTGGCCGCCGAAGCCGAACGAGTCGTTGATCGCGGCCTTGAGCTCCACCTTGCGCGGCTGGCCGGCCACCACCTCGTGCAGCAGGGCGGGGTCCGGGTTCTCCAGGTTCGCGGTCGGCGGGATGACGCCGTCCCGGATCGACAGCACCGTCGCGATGGCCTCCACCGCGCCGGACGCCCCCAGCAGGTGGCCAAGGGACCCCTTCGGCGCGGTCAGCAACGGATGGTCGCCGATCGCCCGGTGGATGGCGATCGACTCGATCGTGTCGCCGACCGGCGTCGAGGTGGCGTGGCAGTTCACGTGCCCGATGTCCTCGGCCGCCAGGTCGCCGCTGCGCATGGCCGCCTTGATGGCGCGCAGCTGGCCGTTGCCCTCCGGGTCGGGGCCGGTGATGTGGTACGCGTCGGAGCTGGTGCCGATGCCGGCGAGCCGGCCGTACACCTTGGCCCCGCGGGCCTTCGCGAAGTCGGCCCGCTCCAGCACCATGATGCCGGCGCCCTCGCCGAGCACGAACCCGTCCCGCTCGACGTCGAACGGGCGCGAGGCCGCCGCCGGGTCGCTGTTGCGGGTGGACATGGTCCGGGCCTGGGCGAAACCGGCCATGGTGATGCCGGTGATGCAGGCCTCGGCGCCGCCGGCCACCACCACGTCGGCCTCGCCGCTGCGGATCATCCGGTACGCCCAGGCGATCGCCTCCGAGCCGGACGCGCAGGCCGACACCGGGGCGTGCACCCCGGCCCGGGCCTTGAACGCCAGGCCGACGTGCGCGGCCGGGCCGTTGGGCATCAGCATCGGCACGGTCAGCGGCGACACCTTGCGCAGGCCCGCCGTCTCCAGCAGGTCGTCCTGCGCGAGCAGGGTCAGCGCGCCGCCGATGCCGGTGCCGATGATCACCGCGAGCCGCTCGGGATCGACGGCGTCCTCGTCGAGGCCGGCGTCGGAGTAAGCCTGCCGGGACGCCACCATGGCGACCTGTTCGCTGCGGTCCAGCCGCCGGGCCTCAACCCTGGGCAGGATCTCGGTGGGCTCGACCTTGAGCTGCGCGGCGATCTGCACCGGCAGCTCGTACTTGTGCACCCAGTCCGCGTCCAGGGTCGACACCCCGCTGCGGCCGGCGAGCAGGCCGTCCCAGGTGGACGCGACGTCCCCGCCCAGTGGGGTCGTCGCGCCGACACCGGTGACGACGACGTCGACAGAGCTCACTTCGCCTCCGCTCTACTGCAGTTTCTCGACAAGCTCAGGCGTTGCTGGCGATGTAGTTCACCGCGTCGCCGACCGTCTTCAGGTTGGCCAGCTCGTCGTCCGGGATCTTCACGCCGAACTTGTCCTCGGCCTGAACCGCGATCTCCACCATGGACAGCGAGTCGATGTCCAGGTCGTCGACGAAGGACTTCTCGACCGTCACGTCGTCCACGGCGACCCCCGCGACCTCCTCGACGATCTCGGCCAGCCCGGTGCGGATCTCCTCGTTGTCCACCTTGTGGTTCCTTTCATCGTGATCCCCGGCGGAGCGGGTCGCCGCGCCGGAAAACTGCTCGCCCCTCAGGGGCAGATGGCGACCTGGCCCGAGTAGGACAGGCCGGCGCCGAAGCCGACCAGCAGCATCACGTCGCCGCTGGAGATCCGGCCGTCGGCCCGCATGTGGTCGATGGCCATCGGGATCGACGCGGACGAGGTGTTGCCGGAGTGGACGATGTCGTCGGCCACCACCATGTCGTCGCGGGCGCCCTTGGCCCGCAGCTTCTTGGCGATGTGCTCGACGATGCGCAGGTTGGCCTGGTGCGGCACCAGCACGTCGATGTCGGACAGCTTCACGCCGGCCGCCTCGACCGCGCGCTCGGCGATCGGCGCGATCTGCGTGGTGGCCCAGCGGAACACCGACTGGCCCTCCTGGAAGATGTGGCCGGCCTCGGTCAGGCCGATCATGTCCACCAGGTCGCCGGAGCTGCCCAGCACGGCCGGCGCGATCAGCGGCTCGTCGGCCGGTCCGACCACGCAGGCGCCCGCGCCGTCGGCGAAGATGATGCAGTTGCCGCGGTCGGTCCAGTCCACCCAGTCGGTGAACCGCTCCGCGCCGATCACCAGCACGTTGTTCGCGCTGCCGCCGCGGATCATGTCGCTGGCCACGGTCAGCGAGTACGGGAAGCCGGCGCACGCGGCGTTCAGGTCGAACGCGGCCGGCGAGCTGACGCCGATCCGGTCCGCGGTCTGCGCGGCCGCGTTGGGGATGTTGCCCGGCATGGTGCAGGTCGCCACCAGCACGGTGTCGATCTCGCCGGCCGGCACGCCCGAGTCGGTCAGGGCCTTCGCGCCGGCCTCCACGGCCATGTCGACCAGCGACTGGTCCGGGTCGCACAGGCGCCGCTCGACGATGCCGACCCGATGCCGGATCCACTCGTCGTTGGTGTCCACGCCCATCGCCGCGATGTCGTCGTTGGTGACGACCCGGTTGCCCTGCGCGCTGCCGAAGCCCATCAGCCGGGTGCCGGCCGGGCCGGTGCGGCCGATCAGACTGGGACGCTCGCTCACTGCTGCACCGCCTCCACTGCCTTGTCCAGGTCCGCCGGGGTCTTGATCGCGATCGGCTTGGTCACGACGTCCTTGAGCTGCCGCTTGACCAGGCCGGTCAGCGCGCCGCCCGGGGCCAGTTCGATGGTGGTCGTCACGCCGGAGCGGGCCAGCGTGTCCATGCACAGGTCCCAGCGCACCGGCAGGGTCACCTGGGCGACCAGGCGACCCAGCATCTCCGAGCCGCTGGTCACCACGGAGCCGTCCGCGTTGGACAGCAGCGGCCGGTTCGGGTCGGCGGTCGCCACCCCGGCGACCTCCTCCCGCAGCGTCTCCCGGGCCGGGTCCATGTAGTGGGTGTGGAAGGCGCCCGCCACCTTCAACATCACCACCTTGGTGCCGGCCGGCCGCTCGTCGGCCAGCTTCTGCAGCGCGGTCAGCGAGCCCGCGGCGATGGTCTGGCCGGCGCCGTTGCGGTTGGCCGGGACCAGGCCGTACTCGTCCAGCCGGGCCAGCAGCTCCTCGGCCTCGCCGCCCATCACCGCGGCCATGCCGGTCGGCTCCAGGGCGCAGGCGTCGGCCATCGCGCGGCCGCGCACCGCGGCCAGCGCCACGGCGTCGTCCATGGACAGCACGCCGGCGATCGCCGACGCGGCCAGCTCGCCGATGGAGTGACCGGCCACCGGCGCGGACGCCGGCACCGGCACGCGCCGCTGGAGCTCGCGGAAGGCCACCAGGGTCAGCGCCACGATCAGCGGCTGCGTGATGGCGGTGTCCTTGATCTCGTCGGCGTCCGCCGTGCTGCCCAGCCGGGCCAGGTCCAGGCCGGTCGCCTCGGACCAGCCGGCGACGAGTTCCGCGACGCCGTCCAGTTCGAGCCATGGGGCGAGCATGCCTGGGGCCTGAGATCCCTGTCCGGGAGCGAGCAGCGCGATCACCAGCACACTGAACACGGTCGCGGCGCCGTCCCGTGATGTCGCCACCGACGAAGTCCGGTGGTCAGCGTTGTAGGAACCCTCCAAAGGTTGCCGGAAAATGTCCAGTGAGCGGCCAGCAGGGTTGTCGAGGGCGTCGCATGCTAGCCCCTGAGGCGTCGCTCACTCCGCACTCACCAGAGGCCACGGGCCTTGGCCAGGCGGCCGACGGTCAGCGCCACCCGCAGCACCAGGGCGTCGCGCGGGTCGTTGGCGTTGCGGCCGGTCAGCTCGGTGACCCGCTTGAGCCGGTACCTCACCGTGTTCGGGTGCACGAAGAGGTTGCGGGCGCACGCCTCCAGCACGCCGCCGGTCTCCAGGAAGGCGTCCACCGTGGCCATCAGCCCGCCGGTCGCCTCCTCCAGCGGCCGGGCGATGCGCTCGATCAGCTGCCACTCCGCCTCCGGATCGCCGGCCAGCGCCCGCTCCGGCAGCAGGTCCAGCGACCGCACCGGCCGCGGCGCGGTCGGCCAGCCGACCACGGCCCGCAGCCCGGACAGGGCGTCGGAGGCGCTGCGGTGCGCCTCGGCGATGCTGTCCACCGTCGGCCCGACGACCACCGGCCCGGGCCCGAACGCCTCGGCCATCTTGGCCAGCACCTCGTGCCCGCGGGCCTCGTCCTCGGAGCCGCCCAGCACCACGACCAGCCGTGACCCCTGCACGCTGAGCAGCACCGGCCGGTGGATCCGGGCGGCCCGGCTGCGGACGTCGAACACCACCCGGGTCGGCTCGGCCGACATCGGGTTGCCGACCAGCACCGTCGCCTCCGCCGACTGTTCCCAGCCCAGCGCCGACGCCCGGGACAGCAGCGACTCCTCGGCGTCGCCACGGACGATGCCGTCCACGATCAACGCCTCCAGCCGGGCGTCCCACGCGCCGCGGGCCTCGGCCGCCGCCGCATAGGAGGTGGCGGCGGCGAAGGCGATCTCGCGGCCGTAGCGCAGCACCGCCTCGGTCAGCTGGCCGCGCTCCTTCTCGTCGGCGGCGATCTCCGGCAGCATGCGCTCGAAGACCTCCAGCGCCACCCGGACCAGCTCCACGGTCTGGCGCAGGCTCACCCAGCGCTGCATGTCCTTGGGGGCGGAGCGAAACGCCTCGGCGGTCAGGCGGATCGCCTGCTTGTTGTCCCGCAGCCACGACACGAAGCCGGCGACCCCGGACTGGGTGACCATCAGCACGCTGGCCCGCTGGTCGGCCGGCAGCCGCCGGAACCACGGCAGGCGCCGCTCCATCTCGCCGATCGTGCCGGTGGCCAGCCGGCCCGAGGCGTGCTCGAGCCGACGCAACGTCTCCGTCGACAGCGAGTCCCACGCCAGATCACCCATTGCCACAGCTTTGCACGCCACCCACCCGGTCGACTGAACAACCTGCTGGCCGGCCGAAATCGCCCCTATGTTCGGGGCCAGCCTAGGAGGAGGTCGTCTTGCGAAGACTGCTGCCCGTCGCGCTGAGCCTGCTCGCCGTCGTATCGCTGGTGACGCCAGCGCAGGCGCAGCGGGTCGTCTGGGCCCCGTGCCCCGGCGCGCTCGCCGCACTCGAATGCGCCACGCTGACCATGCCGCTGGACTACGCGCACCCCGACCAGGGCGCGATCGCCGTCGTGGTCAGCCGTCGGCCGGCTGCCGATCCCGCGCACCGCAAGGGAGTGCTGCTGATCAACCCCGGCGGGCCCGGCGGCAGCGGGCTGTCCATGCCGCGCTACATCGCCGACCACACGCCGCTCGGCCAGTACTACGACCTCATCGGCTTCGACCCCCGCGGCGTCGGCGCGTCCACCGCCCTGCGCTGCCTGGCCCCTCGGGGTCTGGCCGGCCTGGACTCCCGGCCCGCCGACGACCAGTTCGCCGCGTGGGCCGCCGACGCCCAGTCGAGCGAGGACGCCTGCAAGCGCTCCGGCGGCGGCATCCGGCCGTTCATCGACACCCGGGACACCGCCCGCGACATGGACCAGATCCGCGACGCCCTGGGCGTCGCCAAGATCAACTATCTGGGCTACTCGTACGGCACCTATCTCGGCGCCGTCTACGGCAGCCTGTTCCCCGATCGGCTGAACCTGTCCGTGCTGGACTCGTCCGTGCACCCCGAGTGGATCTGGCGCCGGCAGTTCATGGAGCAGGCCGCCGCCTATCGGTCCGATGTGGACGCTTGGGCGTCGTGGGTCGGCGACCGCGACGGCGCCTTCGGTCTCGGCGCCGGCCGCGCCGCCGTGCTGGCGACCGTGGAGCAGCTGGCCGGCGCCCTGGCCAAGTCTCCCGTCGGCAAGTTCACCCGCAGCACCCTCGACGGCGCCGTCGGCGAGGGCGCCCGCTACCGTCCACTGTGGTCGGACCTGGCCCAGGTGCTGGTGTCCCTGCGCAAGGGCGACACCGCTTCCATCGGCGACGCCGTCGGCGCCGGCACCGCTCTCGCCCAGCGGGGCCTGGACTCCTTGCAGTCCGGTGTTTTCGACACCGTCACCTGCGAGGCCGACTGGCCGTCCGATCTCACCACCTACTACCAGGACATGCGCACCTACCGCGACGCCTTCCCCTACGGCTTCGGCGTCTTGCGGGCCGCCCCCACCACCTGCACCTACCGCTCCTTCACCCCCGCCGAGCCGCCCGTGTCCTTGGCCCGCAACGGCTATCCCGTCGGCGTGGTCGTGCAGGGCGAGGGCGACACCCAGACCGAGTACGCCGGCGGTCCCGCCATGGCCCAACGCCTTCGCGACAACCTCGTCACCGTCGCCGACGAGGGCCAGCACGGGCAGTACGGCAGCAACCCCTGCGCCACCGAGAAGATCAACCGCTACTTCGTCGACGGCGTCCTGCCCGACAGCTCCGCGATCTGCCCCGGCTCCCCTCGGCCTGACGTCCCGCCGGACGCCCCGCCCGCTCGCACAGCCACCCTGGGGCAGTCGGTGCAGAGCTACCTTTCAGGGCTGGCCCCGTTCTAACCCGGCGAGTCCCGCTCTCCGGCAGGGCGAAATGCGGTTTCCGGCCCACCCGATCGGGTGGGCCGGAAACCGACATTCGGTGTGCTCCAGAGCGTGACTCGCGGGGGTGACATGCCGGAGGCCGCCCGGCGTGGCGCCGGGCGGCCTCCGTCTCCCCGGTCCCCACCGGTGTGTCCACTGTGGATCAAGTCGGGGCCCGGCGCCATGTGGTTCC